>Ga0164315_10001860_pt1 | contig 16010 bp, 8 predicted proteins | sample GuaBasSedimGuay6_FD_113737 | JGI IMG/M metagenome (GOLD analysis project Ga0164315, IMG submission 113737) | Subseafloor sediment microbial communities from Guaymas Basin, Gulf of California, Mexico - Guay6, Core 4569-2, 0-3 cm | ecosystem: Environmental > Aquatic > Marine > Hydrothermal vents >...
AAGTTCAATACAGGGGGCAGAGGAATGCAGATCGATTACAGCTTTCACCACCGCTACGACCGGGTGAATACCACCTACTCCTATGGGACTGCATATGCAGATGTTTTTGCAGAGTGGGCCGCTCATGTGGCCGGAACTGAATATGAATTTACACCGGATAAAATAGAGCAACTTATTGATTACTATCTGGAAGGAATCTGTAAGCAATCTGTATATGGGATCTACCTGGAGAAGGGAACCATGAACAGGGGAATCTCCAGAAAGGAGACGTTTAGGCCCATAAGTAAACGCACTCCCGAAAGCTTATTGCTTGCTTCAGACTACCGGAAAGATGAACTGGAAGAGATCATCGCATTGCGTAAGGGTGAGATAAGGCCCAGCGCCTCCTTTGCCACCTTTTTCTGGCAGAGTGAGCATTTTGTTTTTCAGCGCCCCGGTTTTTATACTTCAGTGAGGATGTACTCGGTGCGAAATCAGAACATGGAGTATCCACATAATTCAGAGGGTATATTGAATCACCACAAAGGAGACGGTGCAAATTTTCTCTCAGTTGTTGGTGATGAGTACCTGAATATATGGCCGGTATATGACTGGCAGAAGATCCCGGGTGCCACCATCCTGCAAAAGCCAGAACTTCCACCGGCTAACAAGGTGTTGATGAACGGAGTGACCTCTTTTGTCGGGGCGGTTAGCGATGGAGAATATGGGGCAGTGGCTTTTGATTTTATCAGTCCCCATGATTTCACCAGGGCCCGGAAGGGGTGGTTCTTCTTCGACGATGAATATGTCTGCCTGGGATCGGGCATTGAATCCCCATCACGTACGTTGCCGGTCGTGACAACCATGAACCAGGCACTTTTAGATGGGGATGTGATTGTATCTCAAGGCACCAGGACGGAGACGCTTAAGAAGGGTGAACATGAAATTGAAAATGCAAATTGGGTGTATCATAACGGCACAGGCTATCTGTTCCCGGACTCCACTCACATACACCTGTCAAACAGGGCAGAGAGTGGCAAATGGACTGACATCACCAGGCAGTCCTCAAGCCCAAAGGAACTTGTGACAAAAGATGTTTTTGCCCTTTGGATCGATCATGGGGTAAGGCCCCAGGGAAATACAGGTGGCTTTGATTATACGTCGACCATTCCAAAGGATGTGAAATACCAGTACATGGTTGTGCCTGCTACAACAGCTGGGCAAATGAATAATGACCGGGGTATTGAGGTACTGGTCAACAACCGCCATGTTCAGGCTGTTCAGGACCAAGAGTCAGGCATGGTACAGGCTATTTTTTACCAGGCTGGAGAGGTTGATACATCGGAAGGGATGAAACTATCTCTGGATTCACCAGGAGCTGTGATGTTGAAAATAAGTGAAGGGAAGGTGAAGGAGATCACAGTGGCCGATCCCTCCAGGAGTCTTAGCCGCATACATCTGCAAATATCAGGGATGGAAAAACTGGTTATCGATTTACCTGGCGGAGTTTATGCAGGGCAGAGTATTATTACTGAACTTTAGCACAAATACAAGTAGCTAAAATGATCTATAAGAGCAAAAAAACTACCCGATTACTCTATTTATCTGTACTTATTGTCTCAATTTCCACGTGGAGCTGCAACAATGAAAGCAATAGAATAGGTAAAGGCAAGGAGCCTGGACGCAAAGAGGAGGGATATATCTTACCCCCGTCTCATCTGCTTGATGGTGTAAGACCTGAAGCCAACTGGATATGGGATTCAGGAGAAAGCAATCCCCGGAACTACTATCTCTATGTGCGGAAATCCTTTTCGTTGAACAAATCAGCTGTGGAAGCCAATGCGTATATATCTGCATATGCTTTTGCTGAACTATATATAAATGGACAATATATCGATCGCGTACCAACGAATCCGGATCCTGAATACCAGACTTACGAAGAGATTGACTTGACTCCTTACCTTAAGAAAGGGGCAAACACCATCGCAGCGCTTGTTTATAATGCTGGAGAAGGATTGCATCACCGGATGGACGCCCGTGGTGGCTTTTTTTTTCAGGCCAATGTTACAGACAAGAGAGGAGCCGTTACCAAGATCCTTAGTGACAAGAGCTGGCGCGTGGCTCAGGCTATTGCGTGGGATACGGGTACAATACATCGTCAGGTCGATCATACCATAGGGATGCGGGAGCGATACGATGCGCGTTTGGCATACGAAGGCTGGCAGCAATCCTCATTTGACGATTCTCACTGGGAGCTGGCAAAGGAGATTGGTGTCCCTCCGGTAATGCCATGGAATCAGATTGTAGTAATCAGAAGAGAGAGGTTATTGTATGAGATCGTTAAACCTGTTACGGTATGGAATGCACAGGGGTATAGCGTGTTTGATTTCGGTAAAGAGATTACTGCATTCCCTCGTTTCACAGTCACTGCAAACAGAGCTGGAGTGGAGATGATTCTTGGAACTGGTGAACGATTGGACGCTGACAGTCTCCCCACTATGAAGTACAACGTTGATTACACCGATACCTATATCACAAAAGAAGGTGTTCAAAGCTGGCAACCTCTTACATGGCGGGGTTTTCGCTACCTGGCTATAAAAGAGAATCCTGAGATATCTATTGATCAGGTCGGTGCTGAGTTCAGATCTTTTCCGGTCGAGCGAACAGGTAGTTTCACCTGCTCGGACGAACTGCTCAATCAAATTTGGGAAATTGGCCGCTGGACACTGCAGATTTGTGCACACGATACATGGATGGATACACCCTGGCGGGAACAGACACAATATATCGCAGGAGATACCAGGTACGATATGCGCTATTCGGCCTATGCATTCGGCTCCAATATCAAGTTGCTTCACGACTACAACCTTCTCAGTGGAGCATTTTCTCAACGCCACAATGAGGAAGGAGCCATGCGCTCACGTTATCCAACCGGTTACCATCTTGGCCCCACAACATCTACATACATTCCCGACTATCAGCTGGAATGGATTCTGATGCTTCACGAATACTTCATGTATTACCACGACGCTGAATTAGTTGAGCAGGTGTATCCAAATTTGAAGGATTTATTACAATATTTCCAGGGTTGCCTGTCAGATGAGCGTGGGCTTGTGGATAAAGTGCCTGGTTGGGTGGTCCTGGATCATCCAGATACATATCCCATGGACGTTTCCGGTGAGAATACAGGTGTAAACTGCCTCTACTATGGCGCTCTGAACTCTGCCGCATGGATTGCCCGTAACATAATGAATGACCATCTTCAGGCTGCTGAATGGGAAGAGATGGCTCAGGCTGTCAAAATCTCGATCCAGAAGTGGTTATGGTCGGAGAAAGACAAGGCCTTCAAAGACGGTTATCAGAGCTCCTATATCTCACAGCAAACACAGGTGTATGCCCTGAAATATGGCCTGGTGCCAGAAGGATATAAACCTCAGGTTGTGGAATATTCAAAGCGCCAGGATCGCTCGTGTGAACAGTCCTTCTCTTACTGGTTGCTATATACCATGTTTTCTGAAGGCGAAGGGCAATGGGCGCTTGACTACATGCGAACCTACTGGGGAAGCCAAATGAAACAGGCTGATTTTAACGGTGCCTGGCACGAAATGTGGGTGCCTTGGGGGAGCACCTCCCACTCGTGGTGTTCGGGACCTACAGCCCTTCTACCAGAGAAAGTCTTGGGCGTGGAGCCAGTTTCACCTGGCTGGAAGCAGTTCAAAATTCAACCTTGCCTGTACGATTTGAAATGGGCAGAGGGTGTAGTGCCTTCTGTAGCAGGTGATATAAGTGTGAAATTGAAAAGGCTGATAAAAGGTAAGATAGATACAGGCATGCAGATCAAGGTAGTGGTGCCCGAAAATACAACTTCAAAGATATATGTTCCAATTCAGCCATCTGAAAATTTTGCCATCTATGTGAATGATAAAATAATATGGGAGGATGGAAACCCCATAAGTGCTGACAAAAAAATCTCATATGATTCAAAATCGGACAAATTCATTGTATTTGAGTTTCTAGCAGGAAGCTATGAGATCAATGCTGTGGATGATGATGTTCTTTAATAACTGTATTAAAAAAGAAATTTATGAGGAAAATTATTATTGTTTCATTTGTCATCTTCAATGCGGTGCTGCTGTTAGCACAACCAGAATCCATAAGCAAGTATAATGTAGTATGGAAAAGCCCTTCCACAGATGCTTCCGGACAAATGCCCCTGGGAAACGGTGATATTGCAGCAGGTGTATATGCCATTGAAAATGATGCGCTCTATTTACTTCTCTCCAAAAATGATGCTTTCACCTACAATGGTGATATTTTTAAAACCGGGCGGGTTCGCATCGAAATATCTCCAAATCCATTTGCTCCGGGTAAAAAGTTCAAGCAGATCCTGGACATGCAGACCGGATCCATCCGGATTGAAACCGATGGAGTTGAGATTCGGGTTTGGGCAGATGCCAATCGACCTGTATATCACATTCAGGTAGAAGCTGATGATAAAATAGATGTTACTGCAGAACCTGAATTTTGGAAACGTACTGATGGCTCACCCTGGAACATCACCAATGAGCCCATCGAGAATCCAACGCAGGATGTGCTGGTTGAACGCAAGAACTCTATCGTATGGTATTTTGCCGTGGGGGACCGCAGTGTTTATCCCACTGAAATGAAATTCTATGGTGTGGAGGAGATGATCCATGACTACCCGGATCCTTATCGTTTTAACACCTTTGGTAATTTGCTGGAAAGTCCTGATATGACACACAATGGTGGGCTGAATTCTGGGACAAGAGCTGGATCACGATTTCTGATAACACACTGCCACTTGCTCAAAGAGAGCAATTTAACGGAGAAGGATATAAAACACACCGTGACGAGAAGGACAGTGGAGCACTTGTGGCGCAAAATTACAATGTGTTCCGCTACTTAATGGCCTGCCAGAGCAGGGGACGAAACCAGACCAAATTTAATGGAGGCCTGTTTACACAACCCTTGCGGTTTGTTCCGGACGATTCCTGGAATACGGAGCGTGTTACCTTTATTACTGAAACAGATAGTTTCAGATTAAGCAGTGAGGATTATCGCGACTGGGGACGCAGGTATACCTTTCAGAACCAGCGCTTGCTTTACTGGCCTTTATTCATGAGCGGTGATCTTGATTTAACCTTGCCGTTTTTCAATTATTACAATGATGTACTGCCCATACGAAAAGCTATTACCTTAGATTGGTTTGGGCACGATGGAGCGTATTATCGCGAAAATATTGAGCCAACAGGCGGTGAGCGTGATTGTGGTCGGGGAGGTAAAAACCCTGATTTTAAGCCCTTAAAAACCAAACCCGGTGAAAATGATGGCAGTGGTTACTATCACAGTTATTATTTTACCAGCGGGCTCGAGATTGTGACCATGATGCTTGAGTATGCCAATTACTCACAAGATCAGGTATTCATACAGGAAACGTTGGTACCTTTTGCCCGGGAGATTTTGCTCTTTTTTGATAAGCATTATCCTCGTGATGAAAATGGTAAAGTTAAGCTGGATCCTGCAATGGTGTTGGAGACATTCTGGATTGCCGTTAATCCGGCTCCCGATATCGCCGGATTGCACTACTGCCTGGATGGACTGCTGGAACTGGAGGTGGGAAAAGAGACAGACAAAGCCCAGTGGAAGCGGTTTAAAAATGAATTGCCACCGGTACCGATGCATACCATAGAGGGTCGCACAGCTATCGCACCGGCAGAAGAATACAGTAAAAAAATGAATGCCGAGAATGGAGAGCTATATCCTGTTTTTCCCTTTAAGCTTTTTGGAATAGGTCATGGTACCGAAGATATTGTTGAATGGACCATGAAACACCGGACCGTCGTTAATGCATTTGATTATAAATGTTGGACACAGGATCAAATACATTGGGCTTATGCCGGGAATGCCAAAGAAGCTCAATCAGGTCTTATTGAGCGCTTTAGTCATGCTTCGCCACAGTGCAGATTCCCTGTTTATGGAGTTCGTATGCCGGATTCTTGTCCTGATTTTGATCATTTTGGTGCTGGAACCACAGCGTTACAACGCATGCTGGTGCAGGAGGCTGGGAATAAAATTATGCTGCTACCTGCCTGGCCTGCCAACTGGGATGTTGATTTTAAACTTCATTTAAGCAAGCAAACCACCATTACGGGAAAAGTAGTAAAAGGAGAACTGGTTGATTGGACCATATCACCTGAAAATAGAAAGGGGGATGTAGAGATAAATCAGCCTCAATAATACTTAAGTAATGAAGAGAATTTTAAGAACATCCATTATTTATATCAGTTTAATTTGTTTGGGGTTAAATTCTTTTGCCCAGACTTTTGATCCGCTATCTCTACATTTTAAGAAAGATTACCAGATTCGAAACTTTTACAATTCATCTGTATTATTAAGCAAATTAGATTTATCTCAAGATGTATTAAATGAATCAATATATCCCAAAGTAGATCTCACATCTCCCGGGTGCGATTTTAAACAGGACGGAGAGGTTCTTCAGATTTCTAACAACTCAGAGACAGAGCAACAAAGTTTCGTTAACCTGGGAAAACTCTATAACTACGCGGCTATCGATATGGATATTCGGAGCCAGACCCACAGCTCCTCCTTTGCAAAAGCCCAATTGTCTCTATATCAGGATCAGGACAACCGGTTTGTTATTACTCAAAATGATGTGGATTCTGAAAATAGAAAGATCACATTGGAGATATTTAAAAATGGGTCCAGTTTATTGAATCAAACCTTATCAGATGAAGGTGTTAGAGCTCCAAATACTTTACGTGTGCATCTTACAGGCAAATATTTGAATGTGTTAATCGTAAAAGAAGAAAAGTGGACGGTTTTAGGTTCATTCGATGTGGCTGAATATTTTGAGCTCAGAGACAAATCGATACTTGAGGCATTTTCAGTATTGGTAGGAGCCAGGCTGGGGAGCGGTGAAAGTATCTCCATATCAAGACTGGAACAATATCTTACATGCGGTACCGCACAGGCTGATCCAAAGGTACTGCACTATGACGATGGTGCACCCATTATAGAGGGGAATAAAATCTGGGTGGCTATGACAACCAGAGCCTATGATACGCAACTGTATCAGGGAATATACAGTTACGACTTAGAGACAAAAGAATGGGAACTATCAGGTACCCTGGTGTTTAATAAAGGTGACGGGCTTATGAGGCAATGGAGCGCTTCAGATGTATTTTATGATAGAAGCGAGAAAAAATGGAAAATATTCACCGTCTCACATCGTGACGATCATATGCTTTATTCCGGTGAGAGCACTGTTGATCCCAGATTTGGTTTGGTCGAAATAGCCTGTTCAAAAGTCAGATATCATTCTGTGGGCAATGAAGAGGATCCTTCTGTGATATACGATTCCTCGGTGGGCAAGTGGCGCATGGCAGTTTGTAAAAACAAGCATGGGTATCAAACAGTGTTGTTGGAAGCAGATACATGGGACGGTGCCTGGAACCAGATTGGAGTCTACACACCCACTTCCAGCACGGGAGTTCTAATTCAAAAAATTGGTGGTAAAAGGTATGTCTTTATTGGTCGTGGCAGTACACCCTGCCCAATGGAAGTGCTGTCTTATCCGGGAATGGAGAAAATCGGCGAATTAAATCTGTCAGAATATCCAGTAGGTAAAAATGTATGGCCTGCAGTGATACCCATATCCTCTGACACCGGTACAGCCTATTATCTGTTGACATTTGACAGAGACGCCTGGACCGGACCAAGAACATATGGCAATATTCATTGGTATTATGCCGAAGAGTTTGCCAAAGATTTTTGGGAATATGAAGAGTGAAAACCCTTTATAATAATTAACCAAACTAAACAATCATGCAACGCAGAGAATTTATCCAAACTACAGCTTTAGGAACTGGTTTCGCCTGTTTATCTGCATCTAAACTTTTTGGAGGAGTAAATGGTGAGAAGTACCCTGAACTAAAAAAACACAAAATTGCAAAAGCAGAACTGGTAAAGTATGAGTACCACTGGCCACGGCATGTTGGTAAAAATTCAAGGATAGGAGTACATGGACAATTCCACAAAAGCGAGGTGTTAAAACTCACCACAGATCAGGGAGCTACTGGCTGGGCACTTAGTTCAAATAAGATTGAGGACCAGATAAATCAGCTTCAGGGAAAGTTTGTTTCAGAACTAATATCCCCTGAAAATGGTATGCACCATGATATGAGTCCTTATATGGATTTGGCCTTACATGATTTAATGGGAGTAATTCTTGATACACCCGTTTATAAACTAATAGGTGCAAAAGGACAGAAAAATACGCCTATTTATAGTGGCATGATCTATTTTGATGAGTTGGAACCTGAAGACAATCCGGCAGGAATTAGTAAAATTTTAGAAAACTGCCAATGGGATATTGATTATGGCTATCAACAACTCAAGGTGAAAATTGGCAGAAGTGGCAGATGGTATTCACATGATGAGGGTTTGAAGATGGACATCGAGGTGGTGAAGCTGATCCATGAAACATTCCCTGATGTAATAATCCTGGTTGACTCAAACGATGAGTATACTCTTCAGGATACAATTGATTTCCTGGAAGGAATCGGCGATATTCCTTTATTGTGGGTTGAAGAGCCATTCCGTGAGAATTATGAAGAGGGGAAAAAACTTCGGCGGTGGATGGATAAGAATGGGTTTGAAAAGACACTTTATGCTGATGGTGAAGCCAAACCTGATCATGAGTTATGCATAAAGATGGGAAAAGAAGGGATCATGAATGCTTACCTTCCTGATATCCGTTCTTTTGGATTTACCAGGTGGCGGAATTTGATGCCTCTGCTGAAAAAGCAAAATATGTGGGCGAGTCCTCATTCCTGGGGGAGTATGCTTAAAACACATTACAATGTCCATATTGCTGCAGGATGTGGAAATGTGGTAACCATTGAAGGTGTAACCTGCATTTCGGATGATATTGATTATGGCGATTATAAAATTGTAAATGGAAGAATTCAGGTTTCAGAAATGCCCGGTTTTGGAATGAAATTATTGATCTAAGAAAAGTTGTTGGCTTAATTGTTAGTTTGAGAATATATTATACCTTTGAGTATAATACCTTTGAGTATAATACCTAAAAGTATAAAGATTATGAATTCACCCTTTAAATATGGAAAGATTGTCACAGGGGACAATTTCATTAACAGGAAGGATGATATCAGAAGAATTCAAAATAACATTACTGCCGGAATTAACACGATTCTTATCTCGCCCAGGAGATGGGGAAAGTCCTCTCTGATGAGGCAGATGGAGTTCTTAAATAGAGACCGACACTTAAGATTTGCATTTATAGATTTTTTCAATATTAGAACGGAGGAGGATTTCCTTGAGAAGTATTCCAGGGAAATAATTAGGTGTAGCATCACCAGAAAAGAGGAGCTTTTACAATCAGGGAGGGAGTTCTTTCAAAAAATCACCCCTTCATTTTCCTTTGGAGCGGATCCAATAAATGATTTCTCAGTGAATTTCACATGGGCTGAAGCATATAAAACGAAAGACGAAATAATTAACCTCCCGGAAACAATAGCAAAGAAAAAGGGAATCAAGATAGTAGTATGTATCGATGAATTTCAGAATATTTCCAGGTTGGATGAAAATATCGCCCTAGAACAAGAACTTCGCTCATATTGGCAATACCACGAAAATACTACATATTGTTTATATGGAAGCCGAAAGCATATGATGCTTGAACTTTTCAAGGAAGAATCCAGGGCGTTTTACAGATTCGGAGATCTGTTTCTTATGGAAAAGATTCCTGAGAAACACTGGATTGAATATATCATTCAGAATTTTACGAAAACAGGTAAAACTATATCCATGGAGCTTGTTACAAAAATGATAGGTATGACAAGTAATCATCCAGATTATTTACAGCAACTATGTCATAATGTTTGGCATGGTACAGATTCAAAAGCTTCAGAAGAGACGCTTACAGATTCAATGGATCTGGTCATAAGATCAAATGCACTGCATTACCAGGACATATGTGATTCACTAAGCAACACACAACTTAATCTTCTTCAGGCAATACTGGCCGGCAAAATAAAATTGACCTCTACAAAAACTATGCAGCGGTATAGACTGGGTACACCCCGGAATGTTTCAAAAAATAAGCGGATACTGATGGAAAAGGAGATCGTAGAGATATATGGAAAGGAGATCCATTTTAATGATCCGGTTTTTGAATACTGGCTGAGAAATTAATTCGAAAATACCATCGCAAAATTATTGTAAAGGTCGTTAATTATTAATTAAGCTATTATTAACATACCGTTGATATATTTGGTTTTGTAAGCTCTGTAATCTGCATTAACAATAAATCATCGACCAATGAGTAATTATAGAAAGTTAGTAATAGGTCTGATCGCTCTAATTTGTGTGTCATGTTCTGGTCCTTCGGAGAATGGAGCTCATGGCGTAAAACAACCCGTTGATCTTGTCAATCCCTACATGGGAAATATCAGTCATTTACTGGTGCCCACCTTCCCAACGGTGCATTTGCCCAACAGCATGATGCGTATGACTCCCGATCGGGGGGACTATACAGAAGTATCCATCCATGGTCTTTCATTGTTGCTCACCACGCACAGGGGCAGTAAGGCTTTCAGTATGAGTCCTTATCAGGGCAATGAAAAGGATATTAAGCCGGTGATTGATTTTAGCTATGATCAGGAAAAGGTAACTCCTTATTCCTATTCGGTCTATCTGGATGATCAGAAAATTCAGGTGGATTTTGGTTTGTCCCATCAATCTGCAGCCTACGCTTTGCAGTTTGAGCAGGAGGCCCCGGCTTACCTGATTATAAATTCCTCAAAGGGAAGAATGAATTGGGATGGCCATGCCATCACCGGTTATCGGCAACTGGGGAATGATACCAGGGTATATTTGTATCTGGTTCCTGATGTGCTACCCCAAAAGGTTTCATCATTGAATGGAGGGAGTCTGGTAGAATCCACCGGAACGGATGGTCAAAATGCAAACCTGGTATTATCATATCCCAGTGGAACCACTACCTTGAATGTGAAATATGGCATTTCATTTATCGATGAAGATCAGGCTCAAAAAAATATGGAGCGTGAAGTGGCTAAGAAGTCAGTGGCACAGTTACAATCTGCAGGGCGGGATATCTGGAATAAAGCCTTGGGTAAAATAAAAATAGATGGTGGCACAAAGGATCAGCAAACTGTTTTTTATACCTCCCTCTATCGCTTTTTCGAACGGCAGGTTTCTATTTCGGAAGATGGACGATACTACAGTCCTTTTGATAAAGAAGTTCATGACGATCTTGGGCGTCCCTTCTATACCGATGATTGGATTTGGGACTCATACAGGGCGCACCATCCCCTTAGGATCCTGATCGATGCCAAGGTGGAGGAGCATATCCTGAATTCCTTTGTGTTAATGGCCGAGCAATCGGACCAGATGTGGTTACCGACTTTCCCTAAGATAACAGGAGACAGCCACAGTATGAATTCAAATCATGGAGTGGCTACCATTCTGGATGCCCATCGCAAAGGCCTGGGTAATTTTGATTTGAACCGGGCTTACGAAGCTTCAAAACTTGCTATCACTGAGAAGACCCTGGCTCCCTGGTCGGGTAAACCTGCTGGAAAACTGGATGATTTTTACAAAGAGCATGGCTATTTTCCAGCACTCTATGAAGGGGAAGAGGAGACAATTCCCGAGGTGCACTTCTTTGAGGCCCGTCAACCGGTTGCTGTTACACTGGGAACTTCATATGATCAATGGTGCCTGGCACTACTCGCGGAGGAGTTGGGTAAAAAAGATGAAGCAGATTATTTTATGAAAGCATCATTCAATTACCGGAACCTCTACAACCACGAAACGAAATTCTTTCATCCAAAGGACGCCGAAGGAAATTTCATTGAACCCTTTGATTATAAATTTTCCGGAGGAATGGGAGCAAGGCATTATTATGATGAAAACAATGCCTGGACCTACCGCTGGGACGTTCAGCATAACATTCCCGATCTGATTGACCTGATGGGAGGCAATGAATCTTTTGTGAATGAGTTGGATGCCATGTTTGCTGAGCCTCTTGGGCGCAGTAAATATGCATTTTATGCGCAATTGCCCGACCAGACCGGAAACGTAGGCCAGTTCTCCATGGCCAACGAGCCCTCTCTGCACATCCCTTATCTCTATAATTACGCCGGACAACCCTGGAAAACCCAAAAATGCATTCGTAAGCTTCTTCAGGAGTGGTTTCGCAACGATCTGATGGGTGTCCCCGGCGATGAAGATGGTGGGGGAATGTCCTCATTTGTTGTGTTTTCTGCCATGGGTTTCTATCCGGTGACACCAGGGGACCCCGTATACTCCATTGGAAGCCCTATGTTTGAACATGTTTCCGTCGATCTTGGAAATGGAAAGACTTTTGAAATTGAAGCACGCAATGCTTCAGAGGAGAACAAGTACATACAATCAGCCACGCTGAATGGTGAAAAGCTGAACAGCGCCTTCATTACCCATGAAGCCATTATGAATGATGGGAGACTGGTACTTGAAATGGGGCCAAAAGCCAATAGATCCTGGGGCGTTGAATAATTTATATCTACCTCATAACTATGAAAAAGTTCTGTAAAAATCTTCAGCTAACTATAATGCTTGTATGTTGCATAGGAGTTAGCCATTTGGCCCATGGACAGAAGGGAAAACCAAACATTGTTTTTATCCTTGCGGATGATTTTGGCTATGGCAGCCTGAACTCTTTTGGAGCAGATAAAAGTCTGCTGCGTACACCTCACATTGGCAGGATCGCCGAAAAAGGAATGCGTTTTACAAATGCCAGTACCCCGGCCTCCATTTGTACCCCCACCCGGTATGGTTTTCTTACGGGACGTTATCCCTGGCGCTCTTCCCTGAAATTTGGAGTGACAGCTCCCGTGGGTGCCCTGCTTCCCGATACCGAAAGAGAGACCATTGCCGACTGGTTAAAGGAGCGTGGATACAATACGGCAGCCGTTGGAAAGTGGCATCTGGGATATGGGGTGGAACCTCTGGATTATACAGTGAGTGTTTCTCCGGGACCTCTGGATCTGGGGTTTGATTACCACTTTGGAGTACCTCAGAACCATGACGATAAGCTGGGTGTGTACATTGAAAATGACCATATATATGGACTGAGAAGTAAAAAAGTTCAGCCCTATTCCGGATCCTACTACGGATCACAATATATGGGATATGATGCTCCTCAACGCGTGAATATCCGCGTGATGGAGGACCTGACAGATAAATCCATTGAGTGGATCAAAAAACAGACTGCGGATACGCCTTTCTTCCTATACTTTGCGGCCGTGGCAGTGCATCATCCCATTACACCTTCAGACCAGATGCGTGGCTTAAGTGACTGTGGCCCCTATGGAGATTTTATCCAGGATTTGGACCACAGCGTGGGCAGAATTATTGAAACTCTGGAGTATATGAACCTGATGGAGAATACCATCCTTATTTTCACAAGTGATAATGGAGGTGAGATACCAGGAAATAAGCCCCATGCCCCGGAAATTCAGGCGATTAACCACGGGTTGAAAATAAACGGCGACCTGAGGGGTGATAAACATACCATTTATGAGGGAGGGACAAATGTTCCCTTTATTGTCTCTTGGCCAGGTAAGATTGAAGAGGGTTCTGTATCGAGTGACATGATCAATTTACTGGATATCTTTGCCACAGTGTGTGACATTACAGATGGAGAGCTGCCCCAGTCGAAAGATATAGCTCCGGATAGCTATAGTTTTCTTCCGGCATTGGTCCAGGGATCCGGTAAGCATCCGCGTACCTCTATGGTTACGGCTGATGCGCGCGGAATGCATGCCATTCACATGGAGGAGTGGAAGTATATCGATGATACACCTCCGGAGAATTTCCCTGAGAGCAGAATGAACCAATTGAAGGACTTCAAGCCTCAGTTATATAACCTTTCAGATGATCCGGGAGAGAAGTATAATTTGTATGAGGAGAGACCGGAGATGGTTGAGAAATTATCAGCTGAACTGAATCGTATAAGAGAGGCTGAATACACCAGATAATCAGGATCAGAATTTCAAAAGATGAAACATAGAATCAAAATATTGCTTTCCAGAGTGATTAAGTTTTGCCCGAAAACAGGACGCCCTGTGAGGGCTTTAAATAAATGGATCCTGCCTGTATTCTCAATTATCTCATTGATCTGGATTTTAATCCGGGTACTTCCAAAACCACAGCGTGCAGCTTATCCCTGCATGAAAGTGGCCATTCCAATGGCCTCTTCATTGCTTATTTATCTGGGAAGTCTTACTGCATCCATTGTGATCTTCAAAAAAGCATACAGAAAGCTTGCCGACTCAAGGTATGGACTTGCAGGTTTGCTATTACTTCTTGGATTTGCATTCACTCTGACAACCGTTCTGATTAATAAAAATGACCTCTTTGCCGGTGAATCAGCAGTCGGTGAATTTGAGGATCCGCTTGGACCCAATGATCCCATCGGAGAAGCCAAAGGAATCCTTCCTGGCAGGGTGGTCTGGATGCACAATCCGGATGCCACCAATGAGGATTGCGTTCCGTGGAATTATGGCGATGGCTATTTCCTTGAAAAGAACTGTGATCAGGAACTGGTTGATGAAATGTTAATTGCAGGTATCCTGGAGGTTACAGGGGAGGATACCGAAGAGAGTGCCTGGGCATCTGTTTTCAATTATTTTAATTCGACCCATGACAAAGGTGAGGTTGGATACACCGCAGGAGAGAAAATCTTTATTAAGATCAATGCGGTGCATGCATGGACCACCAACGATGATCTATCCATTAAAGACGACAAGAACTATGGTTATGTGGATACATCCCCCCAGGTGATCCTGGCTGTTTTAAGACAATTGATTCTTAAGGCAGGTGTTCCTGAAGATGCCATTTACATTGGTGATCCCTTTACAAACATTTTCAAGCACCTGCATGATAAGCTCTATGCAGAGTTCCCCGGTATACATTATTTGTCACGAGGCGACCACGACAATCGGGATAAACTACAGCGCACCAATGCTGAAGAGATCAAATTTTCCGACAGGGGTGAGGTGTTAGATGTGGAAACCGATCAGTTTTATGATTGTACGGTAAATGCCGATTATGTATTGAGTCTCCCTGCCATGAAAGGCCATCGTGGGGGAGGGGTTACATTTTTTGCCAAGAATCATTTTGGGACCAATGTGCAATCATCTGCCGCCCATATGCATAAAGGATTGCATAAGGGAACAAATGATCCACTGAGGGAAGAGTACAAAATGTATCGGGTCTTTGTGGACCTGATGTCCTATGAGCACCTGGGTGGGAAAAACCTGATTTACATTGGGGACTTTTTATGGGGAACCTCTATGGAACATGATCCACCTGTAAAGTTTCGTTCTGCACCCTTCAATGACGACTATACCTCATCTATCTTGGTTTCACTGGATCCTGTGGCCATTGCTTCGGTTGGACTGGATATCCTGCAGGAGGAGTTTCAGGTACTGGATGAATCTGTTTACCCTCCACGGTATGTCTATGTTAGATTTCCAGCTGTTGATGACTATTTGCATCAGGCAGCATCCAGCGAATGGTGGCCGGAAGGCGTCACCTATGACCCTGAAGATGATGGCATCCCCGTTGGAAGCCTGGGTGTCCATGAACACTGGAACAATGCGGTTGACAAGAAATACTCCAGAAACCTGGAAACAGGGGAAGGCATTGAGATGATTTACCAGAATAAGCAGCATGGCACCCCAAGTTCCATAGATGAGAGTATTTCAGAAAGGAGAGCATTTAAAATATATCCATCAGAAGGAAATTCAATGCTGAATCTAGTTTTCAATCAGGAGTTGCAGCATGAGGTTGTGGTGAAAATTTTCACGGTATCAGGTGAGCTTGTTCAACATAACACCCTTGAATATGTGAATGCTGGTGCTATAACACGGATGCCATTGAATAATCATGAAGCAGGGTAT
>Ga0164315_10001861_pt1 | contig 16006 bp, 15 predicted proteins | sample GuaBasSedimGuay6_FD_113737 | JGI IMG/M metagenome (GOLD analysis project Ga0164315, IMG submission 113737) | Subseafloor sediment microbial communities from Guaymas Basin, Gulf of California, Mexico - Guay6, Core 4569-2, 0-3 cm | ecosystem: Environmental > Aquatic > Marine > Hydrothermal vents...
AATGAAGAGAGTATTTTTGCCTCAGCCTATAGTATCCTCAATTTAGAATACAGATACAAAACCAATAGTTCGAGCTACTTCTATACTATTTCTGATTTCGCATATGTCAATAATGATATAATTGATCAAATTACGCGAATTTATAGTTTGGGCTTTGGGTATTCATTCATAACAAAAGCAGGTTTGCTCAATGTGAGTTATGCCTTAGGTAAATTTGGCGAGCAGGCCTTTAATTTCGGGAATTCTAAACTCCATATAAAACTTATCAGTATTTTTTAAAAAACACGCAACCAAACAGGCACTATTTCATCTCACTCATGTAAACGCCATTGCTTTTAACAATTCGTTAACCTTTTTTTTAAAGTTTTTATGTTAAAAACTTGGTATATTAACTTTTTATTAAGATTTTTGGCCCAAATTAATTCAAATAATTACATAATGAAAACAAAGTTAAGTGGAATTTTGACGCTTTTACTAGCGTTTGTAGTGCAATTAACGTTTGCACAAGGAAGAACTATCACTGGTAATGTCTCTGATGATGAGGTACCTTTACCGGGAGTTAGTGTAATAATAGCAGGTACCAATGTAGGTACAGAAACAGATTTTGATGGTAATTATGCTATAGAAGCTGTAACTGGAGACGTCCTCCAGTATAGTTTTGTAGGTATGACTACTGCTACTCGTACCGTGGGTAACGAGAATGTTATTAATGTAACATTGGTAACTGACGATAATACATTAGATGAGGTCGTGGTTACGGCTTTTGGTATTAAAAGACAGAAGAAATCATTGGCCTATGCAACTACCGTAGTTACCGGTGATGAATTGACAGAGGTGTCTTCAACAAACCCTCTTGAATCCTTATCAGGTCAAATTGCAGGTGTTAATATTACTTCTCCTGCTCAACCGGGTGCTTCCTCCAAAGTTATATTCAGGGGGCTCAGTTCTATTACAGGGAGTAATGTTCCTTTGTACATTGTAGATGGTTCACCTTTTACAGATGCTGCCAGTGGTACAACTGGTACAGCTTTCATTAGCACATTTGATGGTGGTACAGGTATAAATGATTTAGACCCGAATTCAATTGAAACCATTAACTTTTTAAAAGGTGCATCTGCTACTTCCTTATACGGTTCCAGAGGTGCGAATGGTGTTATTGTGATAACAACTAAAAAAGGTAAAGGGAAATTGAAAGTTTCTGTGAATACTTCTATTGATTTCTTGGAGGTTTCTAGAGTACCTCATATCCAGGAAGATTTTGGTACTGGATGGTCCGGTCAATCCTATTCATTTGTAGGCGGTGAAAGTTCACAAGCTGCAAGTAATGAAAATGGTTCCTGGGGTGCAAGATTTGATGGCGTTGAAAGACCTTGGAGTAGAATTATTAATAATGCACAGTTGATAAAGCCATATGTGGCCTTACATGACAATCAGAAAGATTTTTATACCACGGGGATATCGCAGGTTTCAGCTATAAACCTGAGTGCTGGTGGTGACGTTGCAGATGTTTCATTTACTTATTCTCATCAGGATATGGATGGTGTTTTCCCGACAGATCAGGATAGCTTTAAGAAAAATACTTATGGGGTTAATGCTGGTTTGAACATAGACAAATTCACCATGCGTATAACGGCCAATTTTGTGCATAAAGATCAAAAAGCGGTTCCAACAGGACAAGGTGACCAGGCTAGTTTTGGTCCGAGTTTGTCACAGGAAATTATTCAAATACCAAATGATCTGAGTATTCCTGATATGAATACGGACAATATTTTTTATTCTCCTAGTTTCTTTTATACACCATATACGTCAAATCCTTATGAATCATTGAGAAATAATAATGTACAATTAACGAAAGATCGTTTCTATGGTAATGCAAGATTGGGTTATGATTTTGGAAGAGGTATTTCTGCTACACTTCAAGTTGGTACGGATGTTGATAATGAAGCAACAAAAAGATGGGGTGCAATTGTAGAGTGGATACCGGGGTCTCCACAAGATAATGCAGGCTCCCAAGAAACAGTAGGTGCAGTGCAAGAAACAAAAAGAACAATAACTCAAAATGACGTTTATTTTACCCTCAACTATGAGCATGACTGGGCCAATGACTTTAGATTAGCTGCCTTTATTGGGGCGAACTATAATGAAAGAATTGGAAATTTTTTAGGTGTGTTGGTTACTGATTTAGATCTACCGGGTTATTATGAATTATCAAATTCAGCATCAACTCCTATCGTAACACAAAGTGATTATAGAAAAGTGCTTCTAGGTTATTTTGCACAAGCAGAGTTTTCCTGGAAAAACAGATACTTCTTAAATATAACTGCTAGAAATGACCAGTCTTCGGCATTACCAGTAGACAATAACTCGTACTTCTACCCATCTATTTCCGGTGCCGCTGTTGTATTAGATAATGGGCCATCGTTCTTGAAAATAAGAGCGCAATGGGCAAGAGTAGGTAATGATACAGGATCTTATCAGGTATTCTCAACCGCCGGTCAAACGGTTAATGGGGGATATTTTAATTCAATAAGCTACCCGTTCGGAGGTCAAAATTCCAACGAAATTTTCGGTAGAATTGAAAATCAGGAATTAAGACCGGAGATCACAGATGAGATTGAAATTGGTTTAGACGCAAGATTCTTTAGAGGAAGATTAACTTTCGACATCGCTGTTTACGACAGAAAAACATCCGATCTGATCGTTGCTCTCCCTATTGCACGTTCAACAGGTTATAGCGTTATTACAGGTAACTATGCAGATCTTACCAACCAAGGTGTTGAATTTGCGTTAAACGCAAAGCCGGTAGTTACTGATAATTTCACATGGAACTTAGGATATACTTTCTCGAAAAACAATAACGAAGTGACTAGTGTAAACAATGCAGATGGCAAGGTATTAATTACCGGTGCTTATGATATTAGTTATTATGCAGAAGAAGGAAGACCAATGGGAGCCTTTTATGCTCCGGAAGCGGCCACGACAGATTCAGGTCAGATAATTGCCGATCCAAACACCGGTTATGAAACTTATGACGGAAATGAGACCTACGTAGGAAATTCTCAAAGAGATTTCATCATGGGATTGCAAAATAATTTTCAATGGAAAGGCCTTAAACTTGGTATTGGATTTGATTGGAAAGAAGGAGGTTTAATGTATTCCTACACTAAAAGATTAAGTCATTTTGTTGGTAACGGTATTGAAACTACTTATAACGATAGAAATCCTTGGATTATTCCTGGTTCAGTTGTTCCTGATGGCAATGGCGGTTATGTGGAAAACACCCGGGCAGTAGAGTGGGATGACGTTACTGCATATTATAATGGCAATAAGCAATCAACACAAAGAACTCATCTTATCGATAAATCTTTTGTTAGATTAAGAGATGTAGTATTGTCTTATTCATTGCCTCATAGAATTTTAGGCCCTTCAGGTATACAAAGTCTTTCTTTTTCTCTTTATGGAAAAAATTTAGCACTCTGGACGCCTGCTGACAACCCCTACGTTGATCCTGAACTTTCAACTTATGGAAGAGGAATCGAAAGTGAATTTGGAGAATTTGCCGCCAACCCGGCTCAGAGGAGTTATGGTATGGGTGTTAGATTCACATTTTAATTAAATAATTGTAATTAAATATTTTTAAAAATGAAAAATATAAATAAAAAAATAACTGGTTTAATAGTAACTGGTTTATTAGTTTTCTCATCCTGTACGGATTTAGACATCAACAGAGATCCTGATCTATTATCTCCTGAGCAGGTTCCAATGAGTTCGGAGTTGCCTGGTTCCATAACCGGTATTGTTGCCACAATGGGATCTAATTATGCAATAGCAGGAGGAATGTGGAGTCAGTTTTGGACACAAAGTGCGGTTGCCAATCAATATAAAACACTTGATGACTATAGTATTCCAAACAGTGCTGGTCAGATCACTGGTGCTTGGAGTAATATGTTTGATGCACTTACAGATATAAGAAATATTAAAGCGAATGCAGTAAGATCAAACAATTGGAATTACTATTTAATTGCAACTTGTTTGGAAGTTTATGCTTCTCAGTTGTTGGTAGATATGTGGGGAACTATTCCTTATACAGAGGCTAACAATACAGCCATTCTTAATCCTGCTTTTGAAGCCGGTGATGTAGTTTATGACAATATGGTTCGCGATTTAAAAGATGCATTGGACAGAGACCTGTCTGAATCTCCGATTGCAAATGCTCCAGGATCAAGTGATTTTATTTTTGGAGGTGATATGGATAGCTGGACACAATTTGCCAATACGCTTTTATTGAAAGTTTATATGAGACAAAGCGAAGCGAGACCAGCTGTTGCTCAGGAAGGAATCACTTCACTAATTAATTCCGGGGCGCAATTCTTGTCACAAGATGCAGCGGTTACGCAATTTTCGGATGAAGCAAGTAAAAGAAATCCTCTTTATGAAAATGAAAGAGAACAACTTAACGTTGGAACTAACTTAAGAGCGAGTATGACTTTGGGTAGTTTTTTACAGAACGCCGCAGACCCAAGATTGCCATTTGTTTACGATGGAACCAATTTTCAGCTCCAGGGTAATTACAATGATGGTTTGCCAACTTCATCTATTATCATAATGGCTTATGATGATCCTGTTTACTTTATTTCGAAAGCAGAGAGTTATTTCTTACAGGCAGAAGCAGCCGTACGATATATGAATGGTGCTAATGCTGAGGCATTATATAATCAAGCAGTAGAAGCTGCATTTGACCGATACGATCTTGATGCCAGCGGTTTGTTGGCTGGATTATATGCATATCCTAATGGAAGTAATGATGATAATATCAAAGCAATAATTACTCAAAAATGGGTGTCTCTATTTCCTGGAAACGGATGTGAGTCCTTTATCGAACAGAACAGAACAGGATTTCCTGAAATATCAGGTGTTCCACAAACGGACGCAGGATATGTACCCGGAGAACTATCTTATTCTATTGAAGGAAGAACTGGTGGTTTATTTCCTAAAAGGTTTTTATATCCACTTAATGAATTACAAAGAAATACGAACGCTCCCGCTCCTAGTGTAATTACAGATGCGGTATGGTATGATGTTAATTAATTTAAAAATAGAAAAAATGAAATATATTTATTTAATATTATTAGTTGTTGCAGGAGTAACAAGCTCTTGTATTGGTGAGGTTACTACCGCTAATGTTTCACGGCAAACTGACTTTCCTGTGATCACATTGAACGGTGAGGCTCAAGAAATTATATTGCAAGGTGAACCTTATGTTGAACAAGGAGCCGTTGCTACTGCAGGTGGTGAAGAAATTCCAGTAGAAACTTCATATAGCCCTGGTCAACTTTATGGTAGTCCAGGTGTTGATACCGATGTGCCAGATGTTTATTCGGTTGCTTATTCGGCCACAAATACGGATGGTTTCAGTGGAGCTGGCCTTAGAACTGTTATAGTTGTTCCTCCTACCGGTGATCTGGTTACCAGTATTGAAGGAATCTATACAGCGGATGCACAAAGAGCTCCTAGTTTTACTCCGGGACCTCCTTATGAAAATATGGAGTATATCTTTATTTCTAGAATAGAAGGTACTGACAATCAATATGCTTTAAGCCATGGTATTGGTGGGTATTATGCGATAGGTAGAGGATATGGTCCAAACTATATTGCAAGATATACAGAAATTACTGCCAACAGTATTCCGGGAAATGATTTTTCTTTTACTGGGGCGCTTATAGAAGGTTTTGGACTTCCTATTCAAGTTAGTGATATGATAGTTAATCCTGAAACTAAAACAATTACATTTACAGGTGCTGGAGACTTTGCTAACGGTACGTTTAAAGTACAATTAACTCAACTTCAATTTTAAATAAAAAATAATAATGATCATGAAAAAATATAAAATATATTTAGGCGCTTTGTTAATGGTGCTTTTAGTAACTGTTACCTCTTGTGATGAAGTTGGCGACATTGAAATTGGTGGAGTGACTGTCGAGGATATGGCAGGTAACTGGTATGTAGAAACATCTATAGATGGTACTGTAATATTAGGTTACAGTGAAATATCTACTTATAATTCAGCGGCTGACATTGAAGAGATGTGGATCGATGATTTTCAGAACATCTGGTGGTTTAAAGCCAAAGCTCCTGTTAGTTTAGGTTCGTTATCTTTTGGTGGTACTGATTTACCGAGTAATTATGATGGATATGAAATTACCGTAACTATTACAAATGGTGTAATAGCTAAAGATGTAGCAGGAGCTACTTCTGCTGGTAATAAGTCGGATACGATATCTTTTGATATTGAATTTTCTGATGATCCGGGTACTATATATCATATAGAAGGATATAAAAGAACCGGTTTCGCAGAAGACGAACACTAGTAAACAAATAATATATAATTTAGATTAGACACTTTTTATATGTTAATACCATCCGCCTTAGGCGGATGGTTTTTTTTATCAGGGTTTCAGGGTTTCACTTAGAGTGAAACCCTGATTAAACCCTGATTTTATTTATCTTTGCAAGATGGAAAATGACAGCACAAAAATATTTGGCTTAAGAACAATTATCGAGGCCATCAACTCTGGGAAAGAGATTGAAAAGGTCTATCTTCAAAAAGAACTAAAAGGAGCTCTGGCCTCTGAATTGAACAGTCTTATCAAAAAAAATAAAATTTCCTCGAGTTTTGTTCCTGTTGAGAAGTTAAATAATTTATCAAAATTTCAAAACCACCAGGGTGCTATTGCAAAAATGTCCTCTATAATATTTACCGATCTGGAAGAACTTATTGAAACTGTTTTAAACAGTGATAAAACCCCACTATTTCTGTTATTAGATCAAATAAGTGATGTAAGAAATCTGGGGGCCATTATTCGCACAGCAGAATGCACCGGTGTTAACGGAATAATTATTCCAATACATGGCAGTGCACCGGTCAATTCAGAAGCTATAAAAACTTCCGCAGGAGCGGCTTTTAAAATACCTATTTGTAGAGTAGATCATATTTTGGATGCCATCTACCAATTAAAACCTGCTGGTATCCAAATTGTAGCCATAACCGAAAAAACAAACAAACCCCTATTCGATATTGATTTCACAAAGCCTACTGCCTTGATCATGGGCTCTGAACACAAAGGGATATCTTCATCGGTTTTAAAAAATGCTGATACCAAAGGCAATATCCCATTATTGGGTGAAATAGAGTCTTTAAATGTCTCTGTAGCCTGTGGTGTTGCACTTTATGAAACTGTTAGGCAGCGACTTTACTCAGGAGGTGACTTGGAGTCACCTCCTGAGTAAAGTCACCTCCTGAGTAAAGTCCTATTCATGATCATGACCTTCATGATCTCCTTCCGCATCCTCTTTTTTCACTTCCTTTAAATCCATTTTACAAACAGGACAAGATCCCGGTTCATGGTATGTTTTATCAACTTCACACTTCATCGGGCATTGGTATTCAGCAGTAGCTATTTCCGATTGTTTCATCTCCTTATCAGAATCTCCGTTCTCCTGTTTTTCGGTTTTCACTTCTACTTTAATTTTCTTGTTCCCGTTACAGGAGGCAACAAACAATCCTACACTTATTATTACTATTCCTGTTAAAATTTTTCTTTTCATTTTTTAAATTTATTATTAAACACTTATTATTACCCTCCCCAAATTAATTTTGAAATACGATTTCAATATTAGTCAAATATATAAAACCTATCTTACAACAGATATTATATTTTTTTAAACAGATTAAATTCTAAATCCTGTATGCTTATGTCAGTTTATCCAATGTTTTTGTAATATAACCATTCAAGCTGTATCACTTTTTGTAATTATTGATCTATACATCTAAATATTTTGGCCGTGTTTGTTTTATTTTCAAAGTGCAATACCAACTGTGATTATTTATTAATTTAGATTCCTGAGATAATTTGAGTTATTTATAATCAGGCTGAAAGCCTGAAATTCCACAACTTGGGGCATCGCCCCAAGTAAAGAGTAAGAAGGCTAAGTACTCAGCCTGAAGGGCTGATGAAGATCAACTCCAAAAATACTTTTCATCATACTCAATTATATCATATTCTTTAATAAATTCTTCAATCTCCTCCCTATAAGATTTTACCTTATGGTGGTTTTTCTGATTGGCAATATACTTTTTTACAACATAAACCTTAGAACTACTAACTGAAAATGCTCCATAACCTATCTGCCATGTAAATTTATTTATACCTTTTACTTTCATCCATTTAGAAGTTTGTTTTTTAACATCTTCCACAACTTTGGCTAAAGCATGGTTTTTGGATAACCTAAAAAGAATATGAATATGATCCGGAACTGAGTTAATCTTTAATGCTATAGAATCTTTGTTTCTGAAGATTCCAGCCATATAAGCATGTAATTGAGGTTCTATTTCTTCCGTGATAAATGGATATCTTCCTTTAGTACCGAACGTGAGATGTACGTATAATTGTGAAAGTGATTGTCCCATAATTTGATTTTTTATTAAAGCCCTTCAGGCTTTTGTCACATGTGAACCTTTTTCCTTGGGGCGATGCCCCAAGTTACTAATTTTGAGCCCTACAGGCTCCTGGAGTATTGATACAGACAGGAAAAAGTCTGAGTACTTCTTTTAATTCCAAAACTTATCTAAGAATGCACATGATTCAAAGAGAATTCTGAATGCAAATATACTATTGAGTCACCCGGTTTGAAAATAGAATGTCTTTTTCTTAAACAATTCAATGATCAGAGATCGATTTTTAAGAATAGTAGCCAAAACAGAAATAATAAATCCTTTAAACTACAATTTAACATTCCGTAATCGCAGGGAATTAGCAATAACAGATACCGAACTAAAACTCATCGCTGCTGCCGCGATCATTGGCGAAAGTAAGATCCCAAAAACAGGAAATAATAATCCTGCTGCAATAGGAATACCTAAAACGTTGTAAATAAAAGCAAAAAATAAATTTTGCCTGATATTTTTCATCACAGCATGACTTAGATTAATTGCTTTTACTATACCCAACAGATCCCCTTTAATAAGGGTTACTTCTGAACTTTCAATAGCCACATCAGTACCTGTTCCCATAGCTATGCCAATATTGGCCTGGGCCAGCGCCGGCGCATCATTGATACCGTCGCCCGCCATTGCAACTATTTTTCCCTGAGTCTGTAACTTTTTATCACTTCTAATTTATCTTCCGGCAAGCATTCTGCCTGAAAACCCGATAAATGTAATTCACCTGCTACACTTTTCGCCGTTCTTTTATTATCACCTGTTAGCATAATTACTTCCAAGCCTTGCTTTTGAAGTAACATGATCGCTTGTTTACTCGTTTCTTTTACCGCATCTGTAATAGATACATAACCCACAACCACATTGTCCACAGAGATATAAGATACTGTTTTCCCTAATTTTTGCTCTGCTATGACCTGAATATTGATTTCCTGAGGGAGTTCGGATTTTATCTGTTCGATAAGTTTTTTATTGCCAACCGCAATTTTTTTACCATCAACGGTTCCTACCACGCCTTTACCCATAATTGCTTCAAAATCTTTAGCTTGCTGCAATTTTACATTTTTTTCTTTTCCATATTCAACAGTAGCTTCTGCTAAGGGATGCTCACTATATTGATTCAAAGAAGTGATGTACTCCAATAATTTTAAGTCAGATTTCCCGGTAATATCAACTACTTTTTCAACAGATGGTTTTCCTTCAGTAATTGTTCCTGTCTTATCGGTGATCAATACATTTACTTTGTTTAAATTTTCCAAAGCTTCGGCATTCTTTATCAATACGCCATTTTGAGCCCCCTTACCTACACCTACCATCACTGCCATTGGTGTTGCCAGGCCCAGAGCACATGGGCATGCGATAATTAATACGGCAATGGCATTGACAAAGCCATAAACCACAGCAGGTTCCGGACCGAAATAATACCAGATAAAAAAAGTGATGATAGAAATTATAATAACAATAGGAACAAAATACTTTGAAATTCTATCTGCTAATTTCTGAATTGGGGCACGTGATCTGCTCGCATTATTAACCATCTGAATGATCTGTGATAACAAAGTTTCTGCTCCTACTTTCTCTGCCTCCATAACAAATGATCTGATACCATTTATTGTCCCGGAGCTTACAGTATCTCCTTTGCTTTTATCCACTGGAATTGGTTCTCCGGTTATCATTGACTCATCAATATTGCTATTTCCCTCAGTAATTAAACCATCTACAGGAATCTTATCGCCCGGCTTAACACGAAGTAGATCTCCTTTTTTGATATCGTGAATTGAAATTACTTTATCCCTATCGGCTGTTACGAGAGTTGCCTCAGTTGGTGCTAATTTTATTAATTCCTTTATGGCTCCACTGGTCTGACTATGAGCTCTCGCTTCTAATAACTGGCCTAATAAAACTAAGGTTAGTATTACCGTTACAGCCTCAAAATAAACGAAAACAGTTCCACTTTCTGTTTTAAACTCATCGGGGAAAATATCCGGAAAAAGAAGGGCAAAAACACTGAAAATAAATGCAACACCCGAACCAATTCCGATAAGGGTGAACATATTCAAGTTCCATGTAATTATGGATTTCCACGCACGTTCAAAGAACATCCGGCATGCATAAAAGACTACGGGAAGAGATAGCACAAACTGCATCCAATTCCATGTGTTTTGTGGAAATCTATTCAATAAAAAATTATTGGGTAACATCTCTGTCATCGCAATTAGAAAAATCGGAATTGTGAAAATCAAGGCGATCTTCATTTTTTTAAGCAACTTTTGATAGGTCTTATCTTCCTCACTATCTGTAGGTTTGATTGGTATTAGATCCATTCCACAGATCGGACAGGAACCCGGTGCTTCTTTAATGATCTCAGGGTGCATCGGACAAGTATATTGCGTTGTGCTAAGCATCCCGATAACAATCGGGTTTGGTTGTTCGATCAGATCCATACCGCAAACTGGGCAATCTCCCGCTTTATCATAGGTCTTGTCGCCTTCACAATGCATTGGGCAATAAAATAGTCCATTTCCTTTTTCAACCGATTCGTGCTTGTGTTGGTGTTTGGGTTGCAAGCCTTCTTTTTCAGGTATGGCAATGGTATAATGCAATCCGGCCTTTAATAAGGTTTCTTGTAATTTTTCTAAAGTAATATGAGAAGACATCTCTACTTCTACTTCACCATTTTTTAAATTGGCACTCACCTTATTAACCGCCTTTAGATTGCCAAGGGCACTTTCGACATTTGTTTTACAACCTGCGCAGGTCATTCCAGTTATCTTATAAATATGTTTCATAAAAATAAATTTTAAATAGTCTTTGTAAGAAAAATAATTAGTTTTCTTGCAGACTAAATACTATCTCTTAATGTTCCCGCCCAATCTATCAAAATAGCTTTCTCCACTTTAGACAATTTTGCCTCTCCATGAATAATGAGATATGATTTTAAAGGCATTTCCCCATCTTTAATCTGATCCGTAATTGATCTCAATTTACTTCTCTGTCTTCGTGTAGAATAACTTGCAAATTCATTGAAATTCAATTCTTCTTTTCCCTCCCTGATATGTTTTTCCATTAGCCACCTTACCGGCTGTAACCTACTGTACCATGTGTATTTAGTATTATTACTATGGCAATCATAACAGGATTTTTTCAATATAATGACAATTTCTTTTGGGGCATTATAAGCGTTGATAATATCTTCTTTAGGAAGGATATTACTTCGATTAAGACTCGTAGGTATAAATTGCACACCTGCCAGACCTAAAATCAAAACCCCGAGTATATATTTCCATCTCCTTTTCAAAAAAATTATATTTCCTTTTGAACAACACCGCAAGCAAGCATTTTACTACCATAAAAAGGATTTCTTATCTCCTTGGTTTCACTTAACCAAATTGCTCCTTGTCCATCATTGTACATGCCACAGTTTGTTTGATACAATGTTCTGTCCGATCCAACAATTGCAATCATATCCACCATATCTTCACTCAATTTCAGCAAGTGTTCTCTTTGATGATCAATAGGATTATCACTGATATGTTCGGCATGTTCCGCTGCGTCTTCAATAATATCTGTCAATTCTTTTTGATCTTCTCTTGAATATCCCGATATATCAAAGTCCTTTAGTGTTCCGTACAAAACTTTAGATGCTATTGCGGCTTCTTTACTATCATCAGCAACCAGTGCATTCTTTAATTGTAAATAACTGGTAATGATCAATTTCATTTTTTCTGATTTTTGCATATTCATTTTTGAATGATCCATCGAAGATATATCCATTTGCTCATGATCATGAGTCTCGTTATTTTTCATTTCTGTTTCATGATTAATATTCTCTGATTTTTTCTTTTCTTCACAAGAAACAGTGCTAAAAGAAAATAACATTAATGCAAATACACTCAAGGATAATTTTAATAATTTCATAATAATTGATTTAATAATTAGTGTTTTTTTGTTTGTTCGAATTAATGATTTTAATTTCTACTTTTCCATACTTATTAATTTTTAAATATTAATATACTTTTTTTACTTCGCCACATGTCAGCATGCTCTGTCCAAAAAACGGATTTGCTATTTCTTTATCATAAGACAGCCAAAAACTACCTTTATTGTCATCTGCCATAGGGCAAAATTCTAAATACAAAACCTGACCATTTTCTGTTTCTACACCCATACATATCAATAACCTCGGACAAATCGTTGCTCAATAATGCAAAAGCTTTTCTTTGCGCTTCAATATTGCTATTACTTTCTATGGTTATTATGTTCTTATTAATAGATTTAAGTGCGTCCATCCATACATTATGGGCATCGCCAAGCAATAGAAGCATGTCTACATTTTGTAAAGCAATTTTTATTTTTTTTGTCTGATTTTTGGCAGAAACGGCATTATCATTTGTTAAAGCATCTTTTAATATAATGTACTCATCTACAACAAGTCCCAGTTGTTTTTTGAAATTCACGTCAACTTTTGATTTATCTATCATTATCATACCGCTCATATCTTCCTCTTTATCACCAGTATCTTTCGTTTTTTATTTATCCTCACCCATATCCATTCCAGCATGACCACCGGTACTCACTTTTCCACCATCGGGGTTCATCATACTTTTTTGTCCTATGAGCTGTGAAGAGGCATCAATTGTGAATACCCCATTCGTGGCTACCACTTCACCGCTTTCCAGACCTTTTACAACAATGTAAAAATCTCCAAGATCAGCACCCAAAATTATTTCCCGGTACACAAATGAAATAGTATTTTCATGTGGTACTTTTACATAAACTACCGATCTTTTTCCTGTCCAGAGCACGGCTGATTTAGGTATAACTAATGCATCCTTGGCGTCTTTAATACTTGCTTTTAAATTGCCGTTAACAAACATTTCCGGCAATAATTTATGCCCAGGGTTCTTTACTTCAACCCTGACCTTTGCTACTCTTGTACTTTGTGACACAAAGGGATCTATATAAGTTATTTTCCCTTTAAATTCCTTTCCCGGGACTGCCTGTACAGTAAAGTTCACCATATCCCCATTCTGAATCCATGGTATATCCGCCTCGTAGGCCTCGAACATCACCCAAACAGAATCAATATTGGCAATATCAAATAATTTCATTCCTTCCATAACATGATCTCCCAATTCCACATTCCGTTTCATAACATATCCTGAATAATCCGATAGAATATCTATTTCCTCATGAACTCTCCCCGAGGCCACAATTGCATCAATTTGAGCTTCTGACAGTTTCCATAATTTTAATTTATTTCTGGAAGCTTTATATAACTGGGGATAGATATCTTTTGATTTGATTGCTTCAAACAATTCCTTTTGCGCAGAAATCAGTTCCGGAGAGTATAAACGAATCATCTTTTGTCCCTTTCTTACCTTCTCCCCCGTAAAATTGATGTATAATTTTTCAATTCTTCCAGGGATATGAGATACCTGCGAGAATAACCTGCGTTCATCCGGTTTTATTGTTCCCAATAATCGGATCTCTTTATGCGCCTCCGATGTAACCACTGTACTGGTTTGAATATTTGCCAGCTGAATTGCTTCTTCACTCATAACAATTTCGTTAGATGCGATAGACTCTTCACTGTTTTTTGAATCCTCTAATGGAATCAGCTCCATACCACAAATAGGGCAATTTCCGGGTTTTTCCATCTTTATTTGAGGATGCATCGAGCAGGTCCACAACTGCGTTATCGGGTCTTGTACAAAATTGTGCTCTTCTTCGCTGTGTGATGTTTCTTTCTTATCTCCGGAGAATATACTTCCAATGAGAATCCCCAGAATTAAGATACCCGCTCCGATAATATAATTTTTGTATTTTTTCATGTTTATTTAATTTATACCTGCTAGGTTTAAAATCTTTGCAGGAATTCTATTTGTTATACCTGTCAGGTTTTAAAAACCTGACAAGTATATTTAATTTTAATTTCCCAGTAAATAGTTTATAAATGCTACTGCCGCATTTTTATCTGTAATTGCTTTTTGATATGCCAACCTATATCCCAACAACTGCCTCTCTATTCGTAAAACCTCCTCAAAATCTTTCGAATTAGTTGAATAGGAGGTAATTAATACATCCAATACCTTCTTGGCAATTTCTGATTGTTTTTTATTGAGGTAAATACGCCTTTCTCCATCATTAAATTCTTTATCTGAATTTGACAATACTGTACTCAAGGTGTTTCGTGTGTCTTCTTTTTTGGCAATTTCTGAGGCTTGCAGATACTGCGCTTCCTTGATCATTCCTTTGTATTTTCTTCGGTAAATAGGAACAGAAACTCCCAAAGAAGGAAATAACAAGGCATCCTTACCATTATTCGGATCTACTGAATTTGGATTTTTACCTACTATGATATAGTTTATTCCTAGATTGAATTTTGGTAAGCCTTCTTTTTTTGCAGCGACTTCCTGATTCATAAAAGCATTTAACTTATGGTCAATTCTTTTTATTTCATGGTTATTACTGTAGATAGAATCTAATAATGCTACTTTTTCAAAAGGCAGATCCTCTTGCCAAAGTTCGTTCGGGATTTCAATTTTTAATAAATTACCTCTGTTTAACAAATTGTTGAACTTTTTCTGAAATACTTCTTTAGAATCGACAAAGAGTGCCAATTGATTCTCCAGGTCGTTCAATTCCAGTTCTACCCTCAATTCATCTACAATGGATGCGTTCCCATTTTCGATCTTTACCAGAGACAAATTCTTGAATATTCTTAGAATTTCCATATTCTCCTTAGTGATCTGTATTGCTTTTTCCATAAAATAGAAATTATAATAGGCCGTTTTCACCTCAAAGTATAAGTTTGACTTATCATTCTCAAATTCTTCGTATTTCGCATTTGCCATATCACTGGCGACATCCTCCCTGGTTCTTAACAGGCCAAACCACGGAAAGGCTTGTTTTAAACCAAAGATTGCCCTTTGCGGTCCTAAACGGGTTTCTACAGGCATTATAAAATATCCAAAAGCAAATTGTGGATCCGGCAGCGTACCTACTTGCGGTACTTTTTCCATGGCTGCCATATAATCGTTGAATTTTGCTTTTAATCCCGGGTTATTTTCTGCAGCGGTTATTAAATACCCATCTAAGGTCTCCTTTGACACTTGAGCAATTCCTGCAAAAGAAATCATTAAAAAGAAGCTTAGCATTGTGATTTTATTTTTCATGATTTTAAATCTTAAATCTTTTAATTATTTAATCTTTATGGTTATTACACAGAGTCTCACAGAGAAATCACAGAGTTGCACTGAGAAATATTTTAAGTCCTTTATCTTTTAATCATTAAGTTTACTTTCCTTCCACATACTGTACAGCACAGGTACAACAAACATGGTCATCACCTGTAAAAGCATCCCTCCAAAGGATGGAATCGCCATTGGCACCATCACATCGGCTCCTTTACCGGTTGCCGTAAGAACTGGTATAAGGGCAATTACCGCAACAGCGGCAGTCATCATTGCCGGGCGTACTCTTTTTGATCCTGCATGTAGAACAGAA
>Ga0164315_10001862_pt1 | contig 16004 bp, 12 predicted proteins | sample GuaBasSedimGuay6_FD_113737 | JGI IMG/M metagenome (GOLD analysis project Ga0164315, IMG submission 113737) | Subseafloor sediment microbial communities from Guaymas Basin, Gulf of California, Mexico - Guay6, Core 4569-2, 0-3 cm | ecosystem: Environmental > Aquatic > Marine > Hydrothermal vents...
AATTTTATCAAGTGAAGATCCGGCTGATTCCATGATGATTTTAATATTCTCCAAGGCCAGCCTTGCTTCATTTTCAATGGTGCCGGTTGTCAATTGATTGGTTGAAGGGTCAACCGCACCCTGCCCGGATATATATATCATGTCCTTATAGATTACCGCCTGTGAATACGGCCCCCCCAGTTCTGCTGCCTTATCCGTGTGAAATGAAATTTTTTCGGCCATAATACCCCCTCCCCCCCAAAAACTTATGAACAACTTTATTCCAGCAAGAAAACCTGGTCATTTGGGCCAGGTATCTACAATGCACGACTATGTCGCTTTTGACGAAAGGTTTATCCGCCTATTTTGTGGTGGGCTAAAATATTATTCCTCTTCTTCAGACAAGCCTGTTATTCGGTAAAAGGGCTTCCAGTAGGCTTTTTGTATCCATTTAATCGTAGAAGTCATGGTCTGGCTGCTCGTGTAAACCAGCGCATAAAGGGTTGGAACCACCAGGAGCGTCAATAATGTGGCAAGCGCCAGGCCAAAGATAACCGCACTGGCCATGGAACTCCACCACTGTGTCGATGCGCTGATCCACGACATTTTCATCTCGTGAAAATCGTATGATATCCCTGTAACCATCGGCAAAAGTCCGAGGATCGTGGTTATTGCAGTCAACAATACGGGCCTTAGGCGTGTACATCCCGCAGCAATGATGGCCTCTTTAAACGGCATCCCTCTCTTGTTCAGCCGATTGGTATAATCGATCAGCACGATGGCATTGTTGACAACGACGCCTGCCAGTGAAATGACACCGACACCTGTCATGATGATACCGAAGGGATACTCCATCACCGCAAGCCCCAGGAAAACACCCCCTAGCGAGAGAATAACCGATGTCAGGATAATCAGCGGCTGGGCAATCGAATTGAACTGTGTAACCAGAATGAGCATGATGAGAAAAAGAGCCGCTGCAAACGCTTTTGTCAAAAAGGCTTCCGCCTGTTCCTGTTCTTCCTGTTCTCCGGTAAATCGCATCTTATACCCCGGCGGCAAACTGATGTTTGACATATATTTTTCAGCCTGTGCCCTCACCACCGGGCCTGGAATATGCGTTTCATCAACATCGGCCTTTACCGTGACAACCCGTTCATGATTCACGCGGTTGATCTGCCCCAATCCTCCGGTCACTTCAAAGCTTGCAATCGTACTCAACGGAATGAGCCCATTGCCCGTGGGAATAAGGAGCTCACGAAGGATGTCTGTCGACTTTCTGTCTGCTTCCGACAATTGAACCGTAATATCGAAATCCTCATCCCCCTCGCGATAGGTGGATACTTTTGTTCCATTGAAAGCGACTTTCAAAACAAACCCGATGACCTCGGTAGACAAACCCAGCAACGAAGCCTTCTGGCGGTCGACCCGAACGCTTACAGTCGGTGATCCGGAAACAAAATCATCCTGAATATCCTGCACAAAAGGAATTTTTCCCAATACTCTCGTGACCTCCCGGGATATGCGTCCGAGAACGGCGAAGTTGTCCCCGGAAATTTCGATATTGATGGGCGCTCCGGTGGGCGGGCCTTCCTCCTGGACGGAGATGGTTATTTTGGCTCCCGGAATATCTTTGATCCGTTTTCTGATCTCTTCCACCGTTATAAAAGAGGACTCCGGACGTTCTTCCAGATCATGAAACTGGACACCAATATGATTGGGCGAGGTGCTTTCAAACATGGAGCTTCCACCGATCACCGCAACCGTTCGGGAATAAATGTCCTTCACATTTGCCAGATCCGTCAAGCCGGTGTATTGCCTGCCACCCCGAAGCGTATGGTTTTTTTTCTCCGTATCGGCATAATAACACTCGGCAGGATCTATATGAGCCTCGATGATTGACTGTTCAGCGCCGTTGCAGATGGCGGCTTCCACCTGCCTGGAAATACGATCGGAAAAATTAATATCCGCACCTTCTGAGACATCCAGGTTAACGTATATACTGTTCGGCTCTATATTGGGGAAAAACTCGACAGGCTTTTCCAGACCGATTCGATACATCCAGATCATGGTCATAGCCACAACAGCCAGAAGAGCCATCAAGAGAACGGCCAGTCGATGGTTTAGCGCGCCTTCCAGGAGTCTGCGATATCCCTTGAGCAGGGGGCCCCGGATCGCAATTGGCGCCTCCCCGGCCTGTTCGATATCTTCTGCCGTAGCTCGTTTCTTTGCAAATGGGTGACCAAAAGGCAACTTCAGGAATATGGCCGCTAGTGCAGGATTGATGACCATGGCAACAAAAAGAGAAGAGGCCAGCGTAACCATAACCGTTTTGGGCAGATAAGACATAAATTCACCCATGATGCCCGGCCAGAAAATCAGCGGGAAAAAAGCAGCCAGCGTTGTCAGTGTAGATGCTATGACGGGTTGTGCCACCTCACTCGTTGCTTTCATGGCGGCCTGTATTCTCGGTACCCCCTGCTCCATATACCGATAAATATTTTCAACAATTACGATGGCGTTGTCCACCAGCATTCCCAGCGCCAGGGTCAATGAAAACAGGACAACCATGTTCAACGTGATGCCGAGGGCACCCAACAACACAAAGGAGATAAACATTGAAAAGGGAATTGCCATGCTTACCAGAAAAGCATTCCGGACTCCCAGGAAAAATAACAACACGACAATGACAAGAATCAGACCTGTAATGATATTATTCTCCAGATCGGACACCATGATCCGGATATCTTTGGCCTGGTCCATGAGCTTGGTGATTTCCGTTCCGGTGGGCCAGGTATGCCTTTTCTCATCGACAATGTCCGACACCTTGTCCGTAATACCCAAAATATTCTCACCGGCGCGTTTTTTTATCTGTATGTTGACAGCCTCCTGCCCGTTCAATCTTGAACGACCCTCTTCATCCTTGAATCCGTCCACCACGCGCGCGACATCTCTGAGATAAACCGGCTGACCATCATGTACACCAACGATCAATCCATAAATCTCATCCGGCGTTCTGAATTCTCCCGGTACTCTCAACTGGAAACGGCCATCTCCCATTCTGATAGCGCCGCCGGACACATTCTGATTTTCCTGTGCGATAACATCCTGAAGCATTAGAATGGGCAGACCGAAATAAGCGAGCTTGTCCGGGTAGGGCTCAACCCTTATTTCCCTTTCCAAACCACCGGTAACATCCACTTCAAGTACGCCGGGTATGGACTCGAACTCCTCTTCAAGGTCTTCGGCAATTTCTTTCAGGCACTTGAGACCGCAGGTTCCGGACAGGGAAAAAACAACGATGGGAAGTTCGGATATGTTGATTTCCATCACCTCAGGGTCATCTTCCAGGTCCTGAGGCAATTCGGCTTTGGCCAGATCCACTTTGTCCTTTGTCTTAGGCAGAACATCATCGATATCCGTCCCCGCGACAAATTCAATTATGATAGAGCTCTTCCCCTCGGTACTGGAGGATTCAATTTTTTTCACCCCTTCAAGACCTTTGAGCTTTTTTTCGATGGGTATGGTTATGGCGCTCTCAATATCTTCCGGTGCAACACCGGCATAATCTGTCATGATAAACACGAAAGGGATTGTGATGTCCGGGGCTGATTCTCTTGGCAGGGAAAAATAAGACAGCGGTCCGAAGACGAGAATCATGAGTGCCAGCACCATCACGCTGGTTCTTTTCTTGACAGCCAGATCGGAAACAATCATAAAGCCAGTATCTCCCGCACATCCAAAACATTCTTTATGACTTCAATGGGCTGACCATCATTTAAAAGCCGATGTCCCACGACGATAACCTTATCGTTTGCCGATATCCCGGAAGTGATGTGAACCTGCCAGTCAACCAGCTGCCCCAATACAACCGGTGTTTTTTTGGCTGAACCGTCATTTTCTATATAGACAAACTGCTCGTCACCCTGATTGATGACCGCATACAGTGGTATCACCAGTGCATTTTCATGCACAGCTCTTATGAGCTCAACACGGGCAAACATGCCCGGCAGAATATGGCCGTCCGTATTGGGGATTTCCAGTTCGAGATCGAACAGACGTGCCAGGTTCCTGGGTTGCCTGGACAGGAAAACCTTTTTTCCTGTTATGCGCCTTTTTTCGAGGGCGTCGATAATCACCGTCGCTTCATTCAGATCGAGAAAAAAGGCGACGTCGCTTTCGGGTATGCCCACGGTTACTTTTACGTCTGATAGACGAAGTATTTGCGCCACCGGATCTCCCACACCGAGAAAGCTACCCTGCTTGGCGATGATCTCATTGACCTGCCCCTTTATGGGAGCCGAAATCCGGGTTCTGTTCAAAGCCAGTTTGGCTTCTTTCTGCTGAGCAGAGACATCGTTCAGTCTGGCTTCGATTTCATCGAGTCTGCTTGCCGCGGTAATCTTCTTTTTATCCAGGGAATAGATTCGGTCGTATTCCAGTTTGGCCAGCCGATGGTTCGCTTCTATGCGGGCAAGTCGGGACCTGTAATCACGATCATCCAGCTTCGCGAGGACCTGGCCTCGCGTGACCTGTGCCCCTTCTTTTGTCAGGATCTGAACAACCTGCCCGGAAACCTCCGTTTTTACCCAAAGATCTTCTCCGGGTTCAACATATCCCGGGAGTTTAATCGTATCTTCCAGGCGTCTGGGTATAGCTGTTAAGGTAATGACCCTGACAGAAGGAATGTCCTTTCTGATCGCTTCCTGTTTGGCTTTTTCCAGTCTCGAACGCTCCGTTCGGATGTCTTGGTAGAGACTGAAAATGAAGACGGCTATACACAGGACAATAGCCCAGGGAAATAACCCCCATATCCGTCTGAGAAGTTTTGATTTTCCGGTTGTTTGATTCATTTTGTCCATCTTTAATGATAGGGTATTAAGCTCACTTTACCCCGACCTTGGGGTTTAGTAAAGTTGCGTCATTCAAAATACGCGTTTCTAACAACTTGGATTGCCTCTGAAAAGGCACTGTCTGCTTTAAATAGCACTTTTTCAACAATGGATAAAGCAAATTTTGCTTGCGTGAACAATGATTTAAAAGTATATGTTAAAATTTTGTACAAGGATAATCACCTTCAACGCTTTGGACTCAAATGAATTTAAATGCATATAAAAAACAGGCAGAATCGGCCTTTGATATTGAAGCGATTACAACATTAATCGCCAAAACTCAGAGAAAAAACGGCGAAATTCCATGGAACCCCGGCGCTAAAACAGATCCCTGGGACCACGTTGAGGCGGCGATTGGACTTTCCATCGGGGGCCATTTTGAGGAAGCGAGACAGGCTTATCGATGGCTGGCAGACATGCAACTAAAGGACGGCAGCTGGTACTCATCCTATATCAACAGCATTCCTGAAGATAGAACCAGGGAAAGCAACATGTCCTCCTATCTGGCTGTCGGCCTGTTTCATTATTTTCTCATGACCGGCGACACAGCATTTCTGAACACCCTGTGGCAACCCATGTGTGGCGGCATTGCGTTCGCACTCAGTCTCCAAACACCCAACGGTGATATTTACTGGGCCATCAGCCCTGAAGAGAAAGTCGACAAAATGGCCCTTCTCACAGGCGCCAGTTCAATCTTCATGAGCCTTAAATGTGCACTACATATTGCCAATGTACTGGGCCGTTCAATGCCGGATTGGCAATCAGCATTGCTCAGATTAGGCGACGCTATCAAGAATAAGACCTATCTGTTCAATATAGCCAAATCCCGATTTTCCATGGACTGGTTTTACCCCATACTTTCAGGCTGCATCACCGGCGACGAAGCACAGAAACGAATTGACGCCTATTGGAAAAAGTTTGTCATCAGGGACCAGGGTGTTAAGTGCGTATCCGACGAGCCCTGGGTAACAATTGCCGAAACCTCCGAGTTGTCCCTGGCGCTGACCGCCATGGGTAATGTCGAGCTTTCACGGATCGTGTTCAATTGGATTTGCGACAGAAAATTCGATGATGGTTCCTATTGGTGCGGATTTACCTACCCCGATATCATTACCTGGCCTGAGGATAAAATCGCCTGGAGCAACGCCGTTGTCCTTATGGCTGCCGATGCAATATACCAGCTGACACCGGCCAGCCATCTGTTCAATCATCGTTTCTGGAACACACTTCCGTTTATTCAGCTACCTAAATGAGAAAAGACCACAGACCCTATTATTTAAAAAAACTCCACACGCGGATTCAGGATCTATATGTAAAACACTTCATCAAACCACAATTATCCTCCCTGGGAGCGGGCTTTACGTTTATGAAGCCCTGGCATGTCAAAATTTTCGGCACACCTATTCATATTGGAAAGTACGCGACCCTGATAGCTTCTTCGGATAACATAATCCGGATTTCCGTATGGTCGAATAGCGCTGACAAAGGATCCATCCACATGGGAAACCACTGCATGATCTGCCCCGGGGTCCGTATCGGATCTGCAGAACGCATCAATATCGGCGACAATTGTATGATTGCAAGCAACTCCTATATTGCCGATTCAGACTGGCATGACATCTATAACCGGACTACAATGGGGAAAACGGCTCCTGTCGACATTGCGGATAATGTCTGGGTGGGGGAGGGTGCCATCGTTTGCAAAGGTGTCTCTATTGGAGAAAACAGCATCGTCGGAGCCGGCTCCGTGGTGGTAAGCGACATTCCACCGGGTTGTATTTCGGCGGGCAATCCTGCCAGAATCGTCAAGCGCCTCGATCCTAATAAAAAAATGGTTACAAGGGCCCATTTTTTCGAAAACCCGGAGAAACTGTTTCAAGAGTTTGATCGCTTTGATCGCGTTCTTCTTGGAAAAAACAGTCTGCTTCATTGGATACGCCACCTGGTTTTGCCAGGCAAAAACGATTAGCCCGAACATTTCATGAAACTTGACGAGGCATCCTCTGTTTGTGAAATTTCCGGGTTAGCCTGAACATTTCATGAGGAGAAAATGGAAAAACATTTGCTTTCTGAAAAGATAAGGAGCCTTTCCGACTCCGCAGGTATCGACACTGTGGGATTTGCAGATGCGTCCAAATTTACAGGCTATGCATTAAATCATCATCAAAGACGAGATCCGAAACTGACCCTGTCAAACGCAAGGTCTATTATTATTGCGGGTATCTATATCGGCGGAGTAACCTTACCAGATTGGGAAAACGTTTGGTATGGTCGAACGAGCAGGCTTTACCTTTCAGGTTTCTTTCTTGATGTCGTGAAACCACTTGCACCCATAGCCGACTTTTTAAGGCAAAAAGGATATCAAGCCAAAATTTGTGATGGCACTTTAGAAGACGGCTCTATTCTTCCATTAAAGCTTGCTGCAATACGTGCAGGCCTGGGATGGCAAGGCAAGCATTCGCTGTTAATCTCCAAAAAGTTTGGGACGTTTTTAGCGCTTGGAGGAATTATAACAGATGCCGATTTAGAACATAATACCATTGAAGAATCCGACAAATGCCGCAATTGCGATAAATGTCAAACAGCCTGCCCTTTAGCGGCGCTCAATAAACCCCATGTTCTGAATGTTAAAAAATGTATGTCCTTTCTATTACAGAATGATAAAATACCTGAAAGCTTGAAGCTGATTATGGAAAATAGAATAGGAGATTGTGAGATATGCCAAGAATCCTGCCCTTGGAATAAGAAGCACCTTAAATCTCCCTTAGTGACGAAACTGACCACTCATTTTCAAAAGAAAATAAAAGCTTGGGGAGATTCTTTCTATTTGCCAAATTTATGTAAACTGACAGAAAATGGATATAAAGATATGTTCGGTCACCTTAACACCGATGTTCCTTATGATCTATTTCACCGAAATGTTTTAATCGCGATGGAAAGAGCGGAGAGACTCAACCCTATAGTTGCATAAACCAATAGATCAAACCAAGGAGATCATTATTATGGCCGAAAAACCATTACTTCTATCCATTGAAGGAGAGACGGCACGCATTACCCTGAACAGACCGGAAGCTCGCAATGCGCTGAGTATTGAACTTTCCGACATGCTGGTCGATGCCATTCAGACCATTAAAAAATCCACTGAAATAAAATTCGTTGTGATCAAGGGTGCAGGGGATACATTCTGTGCCGGGGATGACATTACCGAAATGGTTAAATGGATTGAGGATGAACATGGAAATCCCAACCAGGGAGCAAACGGTGTTCTGCGTCGGGTACGGATTTATCAGGATATGGCAAATTCTATAGAAGAACTCGACAAAATGACGATTTCGGCGGTTGATGGATTTGCCGTAGGCGGCGGTCTGGAAATTACAATGGCGTGCGATTTTGTCATCGCCACAGAACGGGCTGTCTGGGGAATGCCGGAAGTGGACAGCGGAATTACCCCGGGCTGGGGAGGTACTACCCGAATGGCAAAATACATCGGTAAGCGGCGCACGAAAGAAATCAACATTATCGGTGCGCTCATGCCTGCCGGACGAGCTGTGGAGTGGAATTTGTGGAACCGTGTCGTTCCAAACGACCAGCTTGACGCCGAAGTGGATGCCCTGCTTGAAGTACTCAAGTCCAAAAACCAGCAGGCATGCCGGCAGCTAAAATATATAGTAAATCGCGGCTGCGAAACCGATCTCTATACCGCCCAGGGATTCGAAATGCTTTCGGCGGGTTTGAGCGGAGCGGTAAACGGCGCCTGGGAGGTAGCAGACGCCGATCAATTTGCCGGTATTGCCAATTTCACGGATAAAGGCGATTTGTGGAAAAAACGGCGAGAACTGGCAAAAAATTTCTGGTCTGATTGATTATCATTACTGTCTGTCCATAATCTGACATTTAAGAAATGAAATTGAAAAATAGAAATCCATGCTTTCTTAAATGCGATTGTTGTTACCCCTTTCAAAGCCTATCGTATATCCCGCAAATATCAGTCCCGCGGCCATTGAGAGCAGACCGCTGGCGAAAAACATGACCACCGCGCTGGTGTGCTCATATAAAAAGCCACTGACAAAAAACCCGGCCATTAGTCCCAGCCCATAAGTCGTCGCATTATTCACCGCCTGGCCAAACGTTTTTGTGTCATCGGGTGATAGCGAATCCATATAAAGAATACTTGCCATATGGAACAATCCATATGTCACACAATGGGTAATCTGTAGCAGTAAAATCCAATATGGGGATATGGCAACACCGGACAAGAACCACCTAATCGTTGCCACCACAAAAGAAAAAATCAGAACATTTTCGTATGACAGTTTATTGAAAATCCACCTTGAGCGGACCATGACCATTATCTCAGCAATGGAGGCCAACGCCCAGGCCATCCCTATAAACGTGCTGTCATAGCCCAGATTTTCAAGATGTATCGAAAAGAATCCATAATAGCTGCCATGGCTCATCAACATCAAAAATGCGCACAATAAAAAAACAACCACGCGTTTTCGAAAGAAAAGGCCGGCGTTTAACTGGAAGTCGTCCGTCCTGGCCTTACGCGTATGGGGCATTCGCAGGGAAAAACCGGTCTGGAGAATAGACCCAATAAAAACAACCATCAGAATGATTCGGATCGAAAGCGCATCAATGAGATAGCCCATGAACAGGGCTACGACGATAAAAGCAATGGAACCCCAGGCTCTGATAATACCATAGCTGCTTTTTTCCTTGCCCAGAACCTCAATGGTCATCGCCTCCAGAAACGATATGATCGGCGCATTAAAAATTGAATAAACACCTGTTATTATCAATACCATTAAAAATTTATCGTGGAAAAAATAGAATCCCCAGACAATGGTGCCGGCACAACTGCAACCGACAAAAATGGGTTTTCTAATTTGATACCGGTCTGCAATGCCACTCCACAAGATCGCAAAAATTAACAGAAGAATAGACCGCATGGAAGACAACGCACCGATTTGAATACCGCTAAATCCGAGGTGATGGCAGTATAAGTTGAAATAGGGCAGGAAAACACCTAAAACCGCAAAGTAGATGAAATACTGCAGAGAAATGGTCCCTCTGCGAGAATCCTTTTGGTAATCTGCCATCACACAATCATAGGTAACTAACTCATAAAGCGCAAATTCTATCTTTACTTTACAAATATCCGGGTTACTGTTAATTATATAAGCTATTAAACCAAATCTGAGCGGTTTGACTTCCGGGAGTGTTCAATTCCCAAATATTTTATAGGAAACGCTCATCTTAGGGAAAAGCCGCCTTGCAAACGGTAAACAGGAGCCGGATATGGACTATATAAAAATACGCTTTTGTAATGATGTTGATAAGCTTCATTCAAAAATCGAGAGATCTATCGAAGATGTTTTTCGCTCCATGAATCCTACATTTTCCCTTAATGAACGCACCTGGTATCCCCAGATTGATATCTACGAAACCGAAGAAGAAATTATTGTTCGAGCTGAGGTCGCGGGCGTTGATATAGAAAACCTGGCCGTAGAGGTCAGTCACAGGGCCATAAAACTTACGGGGAAACGCTCGGAGCTCCCGCGTATTGACAACGCCACTTACCGTCTTGCAGAAATTCAGTACGGTAGTTTTGAAAGAGTGCTTTATCTCCCGGTACCCATCGACACTGAAATTGTATCAACATCTTATACCAATGGTTTTCTGGAAGTTCGAATGGTCAAACTGGAGGGTTAATAATGACTGACCAAAAACCAAACCTTGACGTCGATCTAAAAGGGCTCCCTGAGCAGTTGCCGATTCTGCCGTTATTCGACACCGTTCTTTTCCCGAAAATGGTCCTGCCCCTGGTGGTTATGCAGGAAGAATCGGTTCAATTGATCGATGAAGCCATGTCAAACAATCGTATCATTGGCCTTTTGGTATCAAAAACCCCTCCCGGGGAAGAAAACTCTTCCACGGAGAACCTATACAGTATCGGTACCAGCGCCCTCATTCTCAAAATGGCAAAAACAGAAGACAATAAATCTCAGATTCTCGTGCAGGGGCTCGGCCGTTTTAAGATAAAAACTTACCTGGAAGATAAGCCCTACTTGATGGGAAAGTTAGAGCATCTCCTGGAAAAAGAAACCGACGACACGCAAACCGAAGCATTGATGACCAATATCATCAATCTCTTTACAAAAGTAGTCGAACTCTCGCCGGCTCTTCCCCAGGAAATCAGCGCCATGGCAAAATCGATTCAAGAACCGGGTATTTTATCAAACATGGTAACCTCCAGCATCAATGCCTCTGTCGAAGAAAAACAGACAGTTCTTGAAATCGACGATGTCAAAAAACGCTTAAAGAACGTTACCAGGCTGATTAACCATCAATTGGAAATTCTTGAGCTTGGGAATAAAATACAGTCCCAGGTTAAGGTCGACATGGATAAAAGCCAAAGACAGTATTATCTACGACAGCAGCTAAAAGCCATCAAAGAAGAATTGGGTGAACAAGATGATTCTAAGGTTGAAGTCGAAGAATATCAGACGAAGATATTGGAAAAGGGTCTTCCTGATGAAGCAAAAAAGGAGGCCGAGCGAGAACTCAAACGATTGTCCAGGATGCACCCTTCATCGGCCGAGTACACGGTAGCCTCCACCTATCTCGACTGGATGACATCCCTGCCATGGCAAGAGAGCACCAAAGATAATCTGAATATAAAAAAAGCGCGCAAGATCCTTGATGAAGATCATTTCGGATTGGAAAAAGCCAAGAATCGTATCATCGAATATTTGGCCGTCCGTAAACTAAAGCCTGACTCCAAGGGTCCCATACTTTGTTTTTCCGGCCCGCCGGGAACCGGAAAAACATCTCTGGGCAACTCTATTGCCAAATCTTTGGGGCGCAAGTTCATCCGTCTTTCTTTGGGTGGAGTTCGGGATGAAGCGGAGATCCGGGGACACCGCCGAACCTATATCGGTGCCCTGCCAGGTCGAATTATTCAAGGCATCCGAAGAGCAGGCTCTAACAATCCGGTCTTTATGCTGGATGAAATTGACAAGGTCGGGAGTGATTTTCGCGGCGACCCTTCATCGGCGTTGCTGGAGGTGCTTGATCCGGAGCAAAATTTTTCTTTTTCAGATCATTACCTTGATGTTCCATTTGACCTGTCCAGCGTTATGTTCATCACTACAGCCAATATCCTCGACACCGTCCCACCGGCGTTACGGGATAGAATGGAAGTCCTTCAACTTCTTGGATACACCCTGGATGAAAAAACAAAGATTGCAAATAGACACCTTATTCCCAGACAACGAAGAGAGCATGGCCTAAAGTCAGATCAGATCTCCTTTACCAAGGGTGCTGTCAAGCTGATTGCCACCGGATATACAAGAGAGGCTGGGCTGAGAAATCTTGAGCGGGAAATTGCCACCATCTGCCGGGGCGTAGCCAGCAAAATTGCAGAGGGAGAGAGCCGGCCCGCCTCTATTAAAGTCGTCAACATTCCAAAATTCCTCGGTCCTGTCCGATTTACTTCAGAGATAAAAGCAAGAATATCGACACCCGGAATCGCCATGGGACTGGCATGGACACCGTTCGGTGGCGAGCTACTTTTTATCGAGGCCACTGCCATGAAAGGTCAAAAAGGACTTACACTGACGGGTCAGCTCGGTGATGTCATGAAGGAATCAGCAACAACAGCCCTGAGTTTTATACGAGCAAATGCCAACTCCCTGGGAATTGAGGAAGACTTTTTTGAAAAAAGTGACATTCACATTCATGTTCCGGCAGGCGCCATACCAAAAGATGGCCCTTCCGCAGGCGTAACCATGCTGACCGCCCTGACATCGTTGCTGACGAATAAAATCATCCATAAAAACCTTGCCATGACAGGCGAAATTACCCTGCGGGGACAGGTGCTGCCGGTGGGCGGTATCAAGGAAAAGGTTCTGGCCGCGCATAGATCCGGAATAAAAACGCTGATCATGCCGCTTTCAAATGAAAAAGACCTTGTGGATATTCCAAAAAAAGTTCAAAAGGAAATCCGTTTTCATTTTGTCGATAAAATGAAAGATGTATTATCACTATCCATGGAATAACCGCCTATGTGGGGGAAAAAACACGCATACCGCTTAAAAACAGCCAACCATCTTTTCTGGATAGGATGGTTGGCCGTTTTTATCGTGACCGGGTGTACCACAACACCAAAGGCACCAACCCAAGCCCCTGGAAAGCCCAAGCCGTATAGAGTTGCCGGCAAGTGGTACCAGCCGGTATCGCATGCCAAAGGGTTTCAACAGCGTGGTATCGCATCCTGGTATGGCAAGAAATTTCATGGAAGGAAAACATCCAACGGCGAGACCTACGATATGTATGCCATGACAGCAGCACATAAGACGCTGCCCCTTGGAACCTATGTACACGTCAAAAATCTCGATAACGGCACCGAGGTCACGGTGAGAATTAATGACAGGGGGCCTTTTATACAAGGCCGAATTATCGACCTTTCTTACACGGCAGCTAAAAAAATCGATATCGCAACATCAGGAACGGCACCTGTTGCCATCGTTGCTTTGGAACCGAAAAATCGACAAACACCCATGAGTAAAGAAAAATCCGAACACAAGCCTGTGGACTACTACAAAGGAAATTTTACATTTCAAATCGGCGCGTTCAGTGACAAGCAAAACGCCCTTCGATTGAAAGAAAACTTGGATCAAACCTACAAAAACGCACATGTCTCCGAATATGATAATGGGCTGGAAACGCTTTACCGGGTTCGTGTGGGTAAAACGTCTTCTCTAGAGCAAGCCGTCGAATATGAAAAAGCCCTTATCCATCACGGTTTCAAGGATGTATTTATTGTTGCAGAATAGGTGAAACAAAAAAACTGTTTTTATGGGCAGAAACAGGGTCCTCAACAAGAATTCCAATCAGGAATCTTCTGAATCCGGATCGGCCGGCATGGCAACCGGTACTTTAAAAAATTGAATGCCTTCTTTTGTTAAAATCTTTTCTTCTTCCTTTGTGCTGACACCTCTGATATTTCGAGATTCTGTAACACCGTAGTGCATTTTCAGCGCTTCTTTGGTAAATTCACATCCCACATTATCAAAGTTTTTATTTACATAGTCGCTGATTTCGTTACTCATTTTCTTTAAATCGATCTGCTGGTCCATCGGGTTCGCCAGTGATTGGGAACCTTTGATAGCAAACGTGGAGGGAAGTTTAGAAATAGCGGTACTGCTACATGACGGACACGTAATAAGCCCTTTCTTTTTTTGAGAATCATAGGCATGGCTGTCTTCGAACCAACCTTCGAAAGCATGCCCTTTCTCACACTGCAGGTCAAATACTATCATGAATGAAGAAATCCCTTTTACAATACAGTATTTCCGGTTCGTTCTCCGAAAACACTTAACATTAAGATGGACGTATTAAATTATCATATGTCTTGAGGTAATAAAAGAATTTATTGACAGATCCGATTGTTCAACACAAAATAGCCATTAACCGTTAACATAATATCAAAATTAGACTTTACAAGCCGGCAACACTACTCATATTCTCTATTGTTGCCACTCATTTTGGAGACAACTTCTTATGAAACAATCAATATGTCGTCTACTTATCACGGGAGCCGTCATTCTCTTTTTTACAACCATGGCACATGCCGAAACCCGGTATGTGACGGACAAAATGCAAATTACATTTCGAACAGGTCCTGGAAATGATCGAAAAATTTTATCTCTCCTGAACAGCGGTCAACCGGTGACATTTCTTCAACCCGAGGGAGAGTGGGCTAAAGTAAGCCTTCAGAGTGGTAGGGAGGGATGGGTTCTCAAGCGATACCTTTCAGCGGAAGTTCCCTGTCGGATAAGAATCAAAGACGTCAGTCAAGCGCTCGAAGGGTTGAAAACAGAGCTGGAAGCTGTGCAAAGAACCAGCCGACAGCTCGAAACCGACAAGGTGGGACTTGCGACAGACCTGAAGAAAACCCGACAAGCGTTGGCAAAGACAAAACAGTCTTATGAAAAGCTGAAAAAGGATGCCGCTGGTTTCTTGAAGCTCAAAACCAGGCATGATAAGACCGTTGAACAACTCTCAACGCAGACCCAGAAGGCCAATAAGCTCGATCAAGAATTGACCGGCACCCTGAAAAAGCAAAACATACGGTGGTTCCTTGGCGGCGCCGTGGTTCTCCTGTTTGGCTTCCTCTTGGGATTCAGCTCCAAAAGACAAAAACGTCAATCATCCCTGTTGTGACAAATACATATAAAACCATATAAAAACGAGATGTTGGATGAAACATTCCTATGATTTCCTGGTCATCGGCAGTGGCATTGCGGGCCTGACTTTTGCTCTGAAAGTTGCCGGTTTCGGATCTGTCGCAGTCATCACGAAAAAAAAAGTAATGGACAGCAACACCAGCCTTGCCCAAGGGGGTATTGCATCCGTTTTTGATGAACTTGACTCCTTTGATCTTCATATCAAGGATACCCTGGCCTCAGGAGACGGGCTATGTAACCCGGATGTCGTCGAAACCGTGGTTAAAAATGGACCGGACCGTATCAATGAACTGATTGAGCTCGGTGTTAAATTCAATGTCAGAAAAAAAACGCACTCTCATGACACCTCAAACCAGCTCGATTTAGGGCGTGAAGGGGGTCATTCTCAGAACAGAATCGTCCACGCTCAAGACATGACGGGCAAGGAAATTGAGCGTGTTCTTGTCTCACACCTGCAACACCATGATAACATAACATTATTTGAAAATCATATTGCTATCGATCTCATCACCCTCTCCACCAGTATGAAAAGAGGTCTCATTACAACCGCGCACGAAGATTACTGCTGCGGCGCCTATGTCCTCGATAAAACAACGGGTCGTGTGATCTCGATCAGCGCTAACATCACGCTAATCGCCACCGGCGGTGTCGGAAAGGTGTATCTTTACACCAGCAACCCGGACGTGGCGACCGGGGATGGCATCGCCATGGCCTACCGCGCAGGCGCTACCCTGGCGAACCTGGAATTTGTCCAGTTTCACCCAACCTGTCTTTATCACCCGGACGCAAAGAACTTTCTTATCTCTGAAGCCGTTCGAGGAGAGGGGGGAATTCTGATTGACGAGCGTGGGAATCCTTTCATGCAGAAATACGATCCACAAAA
>Ga0164315_10001863_pt1 | contig 16004 bp, 17 predicted proteins | sample GuaBasSedimGuay6_FD_113737 | JGI IMG/M metagenome (GOLD analysis project Ga0164315, IMG submission 113737) | Subseafloor sediment microbial communities from Guaymas Basin, Gulf of California, Mexico - Guay6, Core 4569-2, 0-3 cm | ecosystem: Environmental > Aquatic > Marine > Hydrothermal vents...
AAGGAATAATCATTATTCTTTTAGTCACTAGAACTCACTGATAAAAAGTAAGTCATTCCCAACCCTGCAATATGTTAAGAAAGTCACAAAGAAACGAGCTATTTTGTCGCTAACTGTTGTTAAATAACATATATCTGGACAAAATCACACAAATTAGGCAAAATTAGACTGGTTTTATAAAAACAACAATAATAATAACAATAACCCCCCCTGTTCCTCATGGCAAAAATCACTATTCTTAACGGCCCTAATCTTAATTTACTCGGCGTTCGCGAGCCAGGACTTTATGGCAATAAAACCCTCAGTGATATACAGCACAGCACCGAAGAGCTTGCTGCAAAACTTGGCCACTCGCTCAACTTTGAGCAAAACAATGCTGAACATGAAATTACCGACCTGATTCATCAAGCGTTTGCAGATCAAGTTGATTTTATCATTATCAACCCTGCTGCGTTTACCCATACTAGCGTCGCCATTCGTGACGCCCTGTTAGCAACAAAAATTCCTTTTATAGAAGTCCATCTATCCAATGTCCACGCACGGGAGCCATTTCGTAAGCACTCCTATTTCTCTGATATTGCTCAGGGAGTTATTTGTGGACTTGGCGCATTAGGATACGAATTGGCCTTACAGGCTGCACATCAGACACTACTCGAGAGAAAATAAATCGTGGATATTAGAAAAATAAAAAAACTGATCGAACTTATTGAAGCATCTGACATCGCTGAAATTGAAATCACCGAAGGCGAAGAGTCAGTGCGCATTAACCGTTACTCACAAGCTGCTGCACCCGTTATGGCCGCAGCACCTGTCGCTATAGCTGCTGCTGCACCTCCAGCCAGCGCAATTGCTAGTGCGCCAGCAGCTGCACCGGAAATTTCTGGTCATGCGGTTAAATCACCAATGGTAGGTACTTTTTACCGCTCTGCTTCACCTGGCTCTGCTGCATTCGTTGAAGTAGGTCACACGGTTAAAGAGGGTGACACACTATGTATTATCGAAGCAATGAAAATTCTAAATCAAATCGAGGCAGACAAGAGCGGAACGATCAAACAGATCTTGATAGAAAATGCACAGCCAGTTGAGTATGACCAACCTCTTTTCATCATTGAATAATAAAGCGAGGTATAACCATGTTCGATAAACTAGTTATTGCCAATCGCGGAGAAATTGCTTTACGTATTTTACGTGCATGCCGTGAATTAGGCGTTAAAACCGTTGCTGTTTATTCCAGTGCTGACCGTGATTTAAAGCACGTTCGTCTAGCAGATGAAGCCATTTGTATAGGGCCGGCAGCCTCTGTAGACAGCTACTTAAATATCCCTGCGATTATTAGTGCGGCCGAAGTTACTGATGCCGAAGCAATTCACCCCGGCTATGGATTTTTAGCAGAAAGTGCTGAATTTTCTGAAAAAGTAAAACAAAGCGGTTTTATTTTTGTGGGTCCTGAAGCAGACACGATTCGCAAAATGGGCGATAAAATCGAAGCCAAAAAAGCAATGATCGCATCCGGCATTCCTTGTGTTCCTGGAAACGGTGAGCCTTTAGGCGATGATAATGCAACCAACCTAAAAATGGCGCACGAAATTGGCTACCCTATTATCATCAAAGCCGCGGGCGGTGGTGGTGGTCGTGGTATGCGGACTGTACATACTGAAGGTGCGTTAATCAGTTCGATTGCCTTAACCAAATCAGAAGCTGGTTCATTTTTTGGTAACTCTACGGTCTACATGGAAAAATTCCTTGAAGACCCGCGCCATATTGAAATTCAAATCCTTTCTGACTCTCACGGCAATGCCATTCATTTAGGTGAGCGTGACTGCTCTATGCAACGTCGCCACCAAAAAGTCGTTGAAGAGGCACCAGCCCCAGGCATTACTGAGGAACAACGTAAATTCATCGGTGAGCGTTGTGCGCAAGCTTGTGTTGATATGGGCTATCTAGGTGCAGGGACTTTTGAGTTTTTATACGAAAAAGGTGAGTTTTTCTTTATCGAAATGAATACTCGCGTTCAGGTTGAACACCCCGTTACCGAAATGGTCACAGGTATTGATATTGTTAAAGAACAATTACGTATTGCTGCTGGTGAGCCCCTTTCATATACACAAGATGATGTTGTGTTACGTGGACATGCCATTGAATGTCGCCTTAATGCAGAAGACCCTGTTACTTTTATGCCTTGCCCCGGAACAATTGACGTTTTCCATATGCCTGGCGGCCCAGGTATTCGTTGTGAAACGCATATTTATAACGGCTATAAAGTGCCGCCTTATTATGACTCTATGATTGGCAAACTGATTGCACATGGCGAAGATAGAGCTAGTTCTATTGCGCGCATGAAAACGGCATTAAGCGAAATGGTGATTGACGGTATTAAAACCAATATCCCATTACAGCAAGATATTATGGCCGATAATGCATTCGCTCTAGGTAGCCAAAATATCCATTATTTAGAAAAGAAATTAGGCATGAGTTAAAAAGAAATGCTTCCCTGTAGGGCGGACTTCAGTCCGCCATTTGCTCAAATCCCATTAGCGAATTAAAGGCACGCCCTACAAACGAAAGCTACTGAATTTAACCTAAACACCTCGCCCCACAGCAACGGACTTAAATCCGCTCTACACACACAATTCATTATGGCTTGGCATCAAATCTCTGTCGTAAGTAACGAAACGTCAGCATCCGATATTTCTGATTTTTTTAGTGAACTAGGTGCAGTCTCAGTTACCTATATGAGCGCTGAATCTCAGCCCGTTTATGAGCCCAATATCGGCGAAACCAAAATTTGGGAACGCACCCAAACCATCGCCTTATTTGAACTAGATGCATCTCCAGAATTAATTAAAACCCTACTATTCGAGCAGTTTCCAGACGGCATTATGCAAGACTGGCACTCAGAAGTGTTAGAAGATCAAGTCTGGGAACGCGCATGGATGGAACATTACAAGCCAATGAAATTTGGCGATCGTCTTTGGGTCTATCCTACGGGTCAAGAACAATTTAGCCCTAATACCGTTAGCTTAATTCTCGACCCTGGCCTTGCTTTTGGCACAGGCACACACCCCACAACCGCACTTTGCTTGGAATGGTTAGCTAGCCATGATGTTACCGGAAAAACAGTGATTGATTTTGGTTGTGGCTCAGGTATCTTAGCTGTAGCCGCTGTTTTACTCGGCGCAAAAGAAGCACACGCCATTGATATAGATCCGCAAGCTCTAATCGCTACCGTGGATAATGCTGAAAAAAATGAAGTCAGCTCAAAAATAAAAACTTACTTACCAGAAGACTTTACGGCATTTGCAGCTGATATTGTTTTAGCTAATATTTTAGCCAAGCCTTTAATTGAATTATCGCCCTCTATTAGCGCCTTAGTCCGCCCTCAAGGTGAGTTAGTGTTATCCGGTATTTTAAAAGAACAGGCGGACTCAGTCAGTAGCGTCTATCAAGAAAATTTCACAATGCATACGCCAAACATTCAAGATGACTGGTGCCGCTTAGACGGTATTAAAAAATAAGGCCATGTACGCAGTTTGCCCTAAGTGTCAAAACTATCAGGAAATTAGCGCCAAGCAACTGCAAAAAAAACGTGGCAAAGTCATTTGCTCGCAATGTAAAAACCCATTCAATCCACGCACCTCATTAACTGATAATCCACCCAAAACTATTGGTGCAGCTGATAGCAGGGAAATAGAACCTTACGCTTGGCAAAAACCAGTAAACCCTCATTCTAAATTGTGGCTCACCGGCTGTCTTTTAGGCGCATTTTTACTGGCTTATCAGGTTTATTATTTCAAGGGCTATTCCTTGGCACAGTCAGCACAAATAAGGCCTTGGCTACAAACAATAAGTGCAGCTATCAACCGCCCTCTTCCACATTATAAAAATATCTCTGAATTTACTACCATTGGCAGCTCATTCACTCCGATAGAAAATGGGAATTACCGACTGCAAGTTAGTTTTATAAATCACGCTAATTTCAATCAAACCCTACCCAACCTAAACTTAAGCCTACAAAATTTACACGGAGGCATTATTGCGCAACGCACATTCACTCCGAAAGATTACATCGACAGTAACAACTCTTCACCGCAACTAGCCAGTAACAGCACATTCGATATAGATCTATTAATTGCTGTACCCGATAAAAATATTGGCGGCTATCAAGTCTCCTTGCAGTAACAAGCTCATACGAGATCCTCCGTAGTTCGCTATAATAGCCAAATTTACCTCACGGATACCTCAATATGGCTCACCCTCAATTATTTCTAAGAAAAAACGAAGACAAACGCTTACGCCAAGGTCATCTCTGGGTATTCAGTAATGAAGTCGACACTAAACGCAGCCCACTAACACAATTTACGGCGGGTGATTTAGTTAGCGTCACAGCAAGCGATGGCAAAATATTAGGCTCGGCCTACCTAAACCCGAACACTCTGATTTGTGCGCGCATGCTATCGCGTAAACCTAGCGCAAAATTAGGTGAGAAAATATTTACCGCACGTATAAGTAAAGCACTTGCTTTACGCGAGTTATTTTATGATAAACCATTTTACCGTCTAGTTTTTAGTGAAAGCGACGGCTTACCGGGCTTAGTGATTGACCGTTTTGGTGATGTCTTATCCGTACAAATCACTACAGCTGGCATGGAACGCCAAAAAGAGCCATTGATTGAAGTATTGGTCGAATTATTGCAACCGCGTGCTATTTTGTTGAAAAATGATAATCCCCAAAGAGAACTAGAAGGCTTACCAATGGAAACCGAATTAGCCTACGGTGAATTACCTGAACAACTCATTATCGAAGAAAATAACGCGCAATTTAAAATTGATATTGTTAATGGACAGAAAACTGGCTGGTTTTATGATCATCGCAGTAGTCGTGCCGATTTAGCTAAAATAGCATCAGACAAAACAGTTTTAGATCTATTTTCTTATGCTGGTGCTTGGGGCATTCCAGCAGCAATGAATGGCGCTGAACAAGTAACCTGTGTCGATGCTTCGGCTGGAGCCATTGCTTTAGCCGAGCAAAATGCGCAACTTAACCAAGTCAGCGATAAAATGCAGTTTGTACAAAGTGATGTTTTTGAATATTTAAAACAAGCACGCTTAGATAATTTACGTTTCGATATTATCGTCTTAGATCCACCTGCCTTAGTAAAACGCAAGAAAGATTTCAAAGCCGGCTACGAGGCCTACCGCCGCCTAAACCACTTGGCTTTACAAGTATTAGCCAAAGATGGAATCTTAGTTTCTGCCTCTTGCTCTTACCACCTAAGCAAAGCAAATCTACATGAAATTTTACGTTCATCCGCGCGTCATATCGATAGAAACATCACCGTATTAGCAACTGGCGGTCAAGCACCGGATCACCCGATTCATCTTTCTATTCCAGAAACTGAATACTTAAAAACTTTCGTTTGTGCAGTGTCTGAGACGCTATAAACACTGAGAATAAGCCGTAATTATAAGGATTACTTTAGCCCACTTGCATAAGGCTATTATTGATAAGTGAGCTAAAGCCTAACCTTTTCTCGTAATTAAACTATGTTATATAACTCATTAAGGTCGTTTATATCCCATACTTTTATAGTGTATTTACAATTTTAAAAAACAATATTCAAATAAAAACAATAAGTTAAAAAATGGCACTGCTCTTGCATTTACTTTATAAATCATTGCTAACACTAGAAGAATAAAAATATGAGCAGCCAACAATCAGTACAACAAGAATCTCAAATTTCAAATGGCGCACTACTAGTTGGCGCGGGGCTTGCTTTAGCCTCATTTATTGTTCTTCCTGCCCTTGCTGCTCGCTTAGGCATAGGGTCAAGCCTAACAGGTGCAATGCGCATCGCACTCATGAAAGCCTCAACAAAAGTCTGCAACTCAAGCCAGACGACTAGTCTATCCGCAGAAAAAACCTGTCCTCCCGATGCTGATTGCCATCAATAATAGAAAACGCTAACATTCCCTGTCATCCGGCCTTTATTTTCTGATAGAATGCAGTTATTCGTTTTATCGATATTTACGTAGGTCTAAAAACGTCGTCTTTCCAGTTTTGGCTTGTGCTTTAGCCAGTGAATTTCGTTTTGTTTCTAGCTTTAAACCCTCAAAATTATTACTTATATCTATGGCTGATGAAAAAAAACCATGTGATTTGTGCGGACTCCCTGTAGAAATCGAAGGCTTTACTCTGTTAACGAAAGAAGGTAAAAAGGATTTTTGTTGCGAAGGTTGTCAGGGCATTTATGAAATGCTCAATGAAGACAACCTACTTCCTGATGAATCTAAAAAATAACCCCTCCTACCCTTTTTAATTGGACTATTAACATGGCTCATAATCATAGTAAACAGGTTGCAACTGTCCAGCACGCTAAAAACATTGCTCACCTAGGTCTTGATAAACACGAAGTCTCATCTACTTTAATCAAAGGCGCTGTCATGTCAGCAGGCGCGCAAACAGGAAAATCTATCATGAGTAAAATAGTAAAGCACCCTCTTCTTTTAGTTGGTATCGGCATGGTTGCAGGCTACTACGCACATAAACACAGAAAAGACATTATTGGCTCTGTGAACTCAGTAACCGGCAAAGGCAAAGATTTTGTACTACAGCAAAAAGAAAATCTAGAAGATTTAGTCGCTGAATCAAAAGAAGATCAAGAGTAAATAGTATTGCATGAAAACCTTAGCAGCGTAACTACGCATATTATGGTTTATTCCAACCATGTACTCGTAGTTCACGCAGCTATTTAGACAGCCTAAAATATCTAAATCAGCCATTTTTTGCATTCTTTTCAGCTATACCCTCAATCACTTACATGTCTATACAAAAAGAAATTATTTTACGTTATAAATCTTCAGGCCATGTAAGGTTCCAAATCCCGGAACGCTTATGCAGTCCTGAAATAGCCACTTTTGTTTCCGATGCGATTCAACAAATTGATGGCGTTTATCAAGTCAATCTCTATCGCAACAAAAAAAAGCTCGCAATCCGCTTTGTCGATGAGGCACTCCCCTTTCAAGCCTTAGTGAAACAACTCTTAGCTTTGCTCACAGACCTAGAAAATAAAGGTTTTTTTATACCCAAAGCAAAACCAGCCAAAACCTCACTGATAAAAAGTACCTTTTCTGACTGGAAAGGAACGCGCTGGGCAAAAGACAAATACACAGAAACCAAAGAAACAGCGCAAGCTATCGGAATTTTGACAAAATTAGGTTTGAAAAAAAAACCTGAAATTCTCGCCAATCCTGAAAAAACACTGATTAATTTTTTTAATGATGTTTTGATTCTATTTCTGGTCAAAACTCACTGGAAATTAATTACTAAAAAATGGTTACTAGAACCGCTTAAATATCGCTACCAGTGGCTGACCGTTTTTTATCTGATGTATTTATTCATTCGCTCTAAAAACAAAAACAAATAAAATTGACGCTAAATATGACGCAATCATTTCAGCCAAAAAATTTTGAACTCGCTCATGAACTGAAAAATCGTATAAGAATCCTTGTTCCTATACTAGAGAAAGATCCTGAGCGTACCTACATTTTTGAAATTATTTTAAAAAAACGCCCCGAAATAAAAGCGATCAAATCTGTCCCTGAAATTGGCTCAGTCACGCTTTATTTTGACCACCAAGCATTGCCTAAGCAGAACTTATTAATCCTTCTGGATATGGTTTTAGGTAATATTGGTAAGAAAAAAATCAGCTTACCCAAAAGTAGTGTTGTTGAAGACCTCAACATTCCTTTACAAGACATCAGCCTAGCGATTGAAGGTATGAGTTGCGCGTCTTGTGCACTTCTATTGGAGATGTCCTTAAATCGTGACCCACGCATACACAGCGCTACGGTCAACTTTGCTTCAGCCATTGCCACAGTTCAAGGCCGTTTATCGCGCCAAGAAATGTCCGCTATTATTGATAAAGTTGGCTATAAAGCTAACTTAATGGATACGCTATCTCAGCGTCAGGGGTTGATCGAAAAGGAGCGCCTGCGCCTGGCCAGCGCTAAAAAAAGATTTATTTGGGCCAGCGTCCTGAGTGCACCCGTCATTGCCGTTGGCATGGCAATGCCCGCAGGTCGTTTTTACCATTGGTTTCAATTTGCACTGACAACACCTGTAGTATTTGTTGCTGGCGCTACGTTTTTTTCCAAGGCATGGAAACTAGCCAAAATGGGCAATGCAAATATGGATAGCTTAATTGCTATTGGTGTTGGTTCTGCTTATGGCTATAGTTTACCTTCTTTATTGAGAGGCCGAGGTCACCTATATTTTGAAGCTGCCGCTAGCATTATTTCATTCGTCTTACTAGGGCGTTATATGGAAGAAAGCGCTAAAGGAAAAGCAGGCGAAGCGATTAGAAAATTAATCGACCTACAGCCTCAAACAGCGACCTTATTAAAAGACGGTCAAGAATTTACCATCAGCATTGATGACATAGAATTAGATGACCTATTATTGGTTCGTCCCGGCGAAAAAATACCAACTGACGGCGAGGTAATTTCAGGTCTATCTACTGTTGACGAAGCCATGGTAACGGGAGAAAGTATGCCCACAGTTAAAGAGACTGGGCATAAAGTCATCGGCGGCTGTGTGAATGGCACTGGCGTATTAACGGTTAAAGCCACCGCTATCGGCATGGATACTGTATTAGCCGGCATTATCCACATGGTCGATCATGCACAAGCATCTAAATTACCGGTACAAAAATTAGTTGATAAAATCTCTGCGGTATTTGTACCCAGCGTTATGGCAGTTTCTGCACTAACCTTCGTTTCTTGGACGGTCGCAGGCGCACCTTTTAGTTTTGCTTTTAGCAGTGCGATTACAGTATTACTCATCGCCTGCCCTTGCGCACTTGGCTTAGCAACGCCGACAGCAATTATGGTTGGCACTGGGCAATCAGCTAAACGCGGTGTGTACATCCGTAATGGCGAAAGTTTAGAAACTGCGACTCATTTAACCGCAATTATTTTCGATAAAACTGGCACAATCACTGAAGGTAAACCGCAAGTTACTGACTTTATTAATATCAGTGATCATAGCGAAGAAACATTGTTATCGCATATTGCTTCTGCTGAACATAATTCCGAACATTTCTTAGCGCAAGCCATTGTTAATTACGCGCAAGCGGAGCATGACTTTGAATTTAAGGCTGTTAAAGATTTCAATGTTATCCCAGGTCGTGGCTTAAAAGCTAAAGTCGGGCATTATCAAATACTGATTGGCAATCAAGCTTGGTTAGAAGAACAAAATATCGATATTTCTGAATTAATGCCTCATGCAGACACTTTAGGGGGTTCTGGAAAAACACCGGTATTTACTGCATTTAACGGCAAAGCAACAGCCTTGTTTGGTATTGCAGATCAACCTCGTGAATCTGCTAAAGCAGCAATAGCAGCACTTAATAAACTGAATATCGAAACCTTAATGGTAACTGGCGACACTAGTGCAACGGCACATCATATTGCTGATTTAGTGGGCATTAAAACAGTCATCGCTCATGCATCACCCGAACAAAAACTACAAGAAATCCACCGCCTACAAAATGAAGGCGGCTCTGTCGGCATGATTGGCGACGGAATTAATGACGCACCTGCCTTAGCAGCGGCTAATGTCGGCTTTGCTATTGGCCATGGAACTGATATTGCTATTGAATCTGCTGATTTAACCTTGGTTAATGGCGACATTGCTAAAGTCGCGGAAACCATTGAACTCAGTACTTTAACCATGAAAATCATTAAGCAGAACCTGTTTTGGGCTTTTGGTTACAATACTATCGCTATTCCAGTTGCCGCAATCGGCAGACTCAACCCTATGATTGCTTCTGCTGCTATGGCATTAAGCTCCGTTTCAGTAATTGTAAACTCTCTACGTATCAACGGAAAATAACGTGACTGATTTTTTGGCTAATTTACCTGCCTTTTTGGCAAACTTAGATTACACCGTTTACACCCTCGCCTTTATGACTGGTTTCTTGGGTAGTGGGCATTGCGCGGGAATGTGTGGCGCTTTAGTCGCCGGCTTCTTTATGAAGACCGAGAAAAAAAGCGTATGGCCTTATCTAACTTACCATTTTGCACGAATTACCATGTATACCATCGTCGGCATAACAGCCGCGATGATTGGCGTTGCTTTGGTTTCTACGGGCATGCTCGGCCATATACAAGGATTTTTACAAGTATTCATTGGCTTTTTTGTTATTATCTTGGCCTTAGGTATTGCAGGTCTTTCGCCTTGGCAGTTTTCCATGAAATACATGCCAACCAAAGTCCTAAATAAAATTTTCATGGCTGCTGCTCGACGCGGCTCATCACTTGGCGCGGCAATGGGTGGTATGCTGAACGGCCTAATGCCTTGCCCTTTGACTTTTGCCATGGCTGTTAACGCAACCTCAGCCCCTTCTCCTATAGAAGGCGGATTAATGATGCTGGCCTTAGGCTTAGGTACTTTACCCACTATGCTTGTCGTTACCTTTGCTTTTGGTAAGCTCGGCACTAAAGCCCGCGGCCTTATGCTCAAAACAGCAGCTGTTCTTATGATTGTAATGGGCGCAAATACTATGTATATGGGCGTTAAATTTCTTGCTTCAGATGCGGGGTTTAAGGATATGATGCACGACATGCATTCCATGGAAATTATGCAAATGGATCACTCTACCCACAATATGCCATAAAACTTAGTTAGCTTATGAAACTCGCCCCTCACGACGTTCTTATTTTACATGCTGCGGCGGATCTATTAGAAAACCCTAGCTTTAGCTCTAAAGTCACCAAAACCGTCGGCAGTACCATTGAAAAAACCATTGCTATCTTGCCGACGCAAGTCTCACTCTCCCTTAATGACCTCACGCGTACTGCCTTAGAGAAATCATTAGAAGGCGCAATTTTCACTTTAAGCTCACGCGAAAGCAGCAAGCCCTACATCAAAACCCATCAATTTTTGGCGGGCTTAAGTGGTGCTATCGGTGGTACTTTTGGTTTTGCCGCCATCACTGCCGAGCTCCCCGTATCGACGACGATTATACTGCGCTCAATTGCCGAAATTGCCCGTTATCACGGTGAAAACATTAGCCATGCCAACACCAAAATGGCCTGTCTAGAAGTTTTTGCCCTCAGCGACAGCGCTAAACACGGTTCAGAGACCGGTTATTATGCGATTCGCTCTTTACTCGCCAAATCCTTATCAGATGCGGCAACACAGCTTGCAACACCATCCCTCAGCAAAGAAACTGCGCCTTTAATCAGTAAAGCGATCAATCAAATTGCCACACGCTTCAGCATCCCTATTACGGAAAAAATTGCCGCACAAAGCATACCTGTTATTGGAGCCATTGGCGGAGCAAGCATTAACCTTATGTTTATTCGTTACTTTCAAGGCTTAGCGCATGCACACTTTGCTTTACGCCACCTTGAGCATAAATATACCCCCGAGTTAGTTAAATTAAATTATCAAAAATGGATAGCACGACAAAACTAATTACTTGTTTTGTAGTATCATAGCCACCCCTCACAGATTTTGCCTCTAGGAAAAAATGCAGATAGGTCCTTACCAATTAGAGAATAATCTCATTTTAGCGCCTATGGCCGGCATCACAGACCGCCCATTTCGTAACCTATGCAAACAATATGGTGCGGGGCTTGCGGTCTCAGAAATGGTTGCTTCGAACCCAGCCTTACGCAAAAATAAACGCACCTTACTAAAAGCCGACCATAGCGGTGAAATCGGCTTGCGCTCAGTGCAAATACTAGGCACAAACCCAGAACAAATGGCAGAAGCTGCACAAATTAATGCACTACGCGGCGCACAAATCATAGACATCAATATGGGCTGCCCTGCTAAAAAGGTATGCTCTGTCGCCGCAGGATCAGCCTTGATGCGTGATGAAGACTTAGTAAAACGCATTTTAGAGGCGGTCGTACAAGCCGTAAGCATTCCCGTTACTTTGAAGATTCGTACCGGCTGGGACAGTAATAATCGCAATGCGGTGTCTATTGCACAAATAGCCGAACAATTCGGTATTGCTGCCTTAACTGTACATGGCCGCACCCGTGCCTGCGCATTTAAGGGTAATGCCGAATACGACACAATTAAAGCCGTCAAACAAGCCGTGAGCATTCCGATCATTGCCAATGGCGATATTAATTCAGTTGAAAAGGCTCAATATGTCTTAGACCATACGGGGGCTGATGCAATCATGATCGGCCGGGGCGCTCAAGGTCGACCCTGGTTTTTTCAAGAAATCCAACATTATTTACAAACTGGAGAACACGCGGCCCAAGCAGATTTGGAGCAAATCAGAAGCACCTTACAACAACATTTAACAGAGCTTTATCTATTTTATGGGTCTCTTAATGGTGTTAGAATAGGCCGTAAACATATCGGCTGGTACTTCGATCACGTAAGCACTTTGCCACCAGCTGTTAAAAGCAAAATATACCAAACCGACTCCCCAGAGATTCAGCTATCTCTCGTTAATTCGGCATTTGATCTTTTCGATCCATCGATGTCGCTGCAACCTAAAAATAACGCATGCAAGTATTGATAAAATGAGCACTAGCAATAACACGCCCCCTATTCCTTTATCTGCACAGGTAAAGCAAGCAGTTGACAACTACCTCAAGCAACTTGATGGCTATGATGCTACTGGTTTACATGCCATGGTGCTTGCTGAAGTTGAGAAGCCTTTATTTGCAGCCACGCTAGAGTATTCGGGCTACAATCAAACTAAAACCGCACAAATCCTTGGCATAAGTCGCAGTACTTTACGTAAAAAAATAGAGCAATACGACCTATCCTAATTATTTTCAGCCTTAGAGATTTCCATGAAAAAAAAAGTTACCCGCGCCTTAATCAGTGTTTCTAATAAAACTGGTGTTCTTGATTTTTGCCGTGAATTAGACCAGCTAGGCATAGAACTATTATCCACTGGCGGCACAGCAAAATTACTCGCCGAAAATGACATTAACGTCACCGAAGTTTCTGATTACACAGGCTTCCCTGAAATGATGGACGGCCGCGTTAAAACCTTACACCCGAAAGTACATGGCGGCATTTTAGGTCGCCGCGGCATTGACGATGAAATCATGGCGGCTAATGGCATTAATGCGATTGATATGGTGGTGGTTAATCTCTATCCTTTTGAAGAAACCGTTGCCAATCCAAATTGCGATTTAGAAACAGCGATTGAAAATATCGATATCGGTGGCCCAACCATGATTCGTGCCGCGGCTAAAAATCATAATGATGTTGCTATCGTAGTTGACCCTGCTGACTATTCTGCCGTTCTTACTGAATTAGTTAATAACGAAAATCAGCTTGCACATCAAACACGCTTTAACCTTGCCTTAAAAAGTTTCGAGCATACGGCGAAATACGATACGGCTATTTCCATTTATTTAGGCAACATTAATAAGCAACAATTCCCAGAAACGCTGAACTTACAATTCCACAAATTGCAAAGCATGCGTTACGGTGAGAACCCACATCAAAATGCGGCCTTCTACCAAGAAAAATCACCGGCATCAGGTACGATTTCAGCGGCTAAACAACTACAAGGTAAAGAGCTTTCATACAACAATATCGCTGATACTGACTCTGCTTTAGAATGTGTTAAATCATTCGAAGAAAAGCCGACTTGCGTTATCGTTAAGCATGCAAATCCTTGTGGTGTGGCTCAAGCTGATTCATTATTAGAAGCTTACGATTTAGCTTATGCTACCGACCCTACCTCCTCTTTTGGTGGTATCATTGCCTTTAACCGCGAATTAGATGAAGTAACTGCTGCAGAAATTATTAAACGCCAGTTTGTTGAGGTAATTATTGCGCCAACCGTTAGTGCTGCTGCTCAAGCCGTATTAGCTGAAAAGAAAAATATTCGCGTTTTAGAGTGCGGCATTTGGAACAGCGGCAACGAGCCTTGCTTTGATTTCAAACGTGTTTCTGGTGGAATATTAGTTCAAGACAAAGACTTCGGCACCATTAGCGCAGCAGAAGTAAAAGTCGTTAGTAAACGCGCGCCAACAGAACAAGAAATGGCCGATTTATTATTTACTTGGAAAGTGGCTAAATTTGTTAAATCGAACGCTATCGTTTATTGCAAAGGCGGTCGCACGATTGGTGTTGGCGCAGGACAAATGAGCCGCGTTTATGCCGCTAAAGTTGCTGGCATTAAAGCCACCGATGAAGGTTTGACTGTTCCTGGATCAGTTATGGCCTCCGATGCTTTCTTCCCATTTAGAGACGGCTTAGATGCTGCAGCCGAAGCAGGCATTACCGCGGTTATTCAACCTGGTGGCTCTATGCGTGATGCAGAAGTCATTGCCGCAGCAGATGAGCATAATATCGCCATGGTGTTTACTGGCATGCGTCATTTCAGGCATTAAAAATAACAGTTGCCATTGCCTTTGTGGGAGCGACTAAAGTCGCTCCCACAATGAGCCATACTGCTTTATAAAAACCTATTATTTAACCCTCTCTGGTTTACATTATGAAAATTCTTATTGTCGGTAGCGGCGGACGTGAACATGCACTTGCTTGGAAAGCGAGCCAATCTCCTAAAGTAACCAATGTTTTTGTCGCCCCCGGTAATGCCGGTACCGCTTTAGAAGATAAACTCACTAATATCGACTTTGCGGTAGAAGATATTGCAGGTTTATTAGCTTTTGCACAAAAAGAAGCTATCGATTTAACTATTATTGGCCCTGAAGTTCCTCTAGTTCTAGGTATCGTTGATGCCTTTCAAGTTGCCGGGCTAAAATGTTTCGGTCCTAGCGCTAAAGCGGCGCAATTAGAAGGCTCGAAGAAATTCTGTAAAGACTTTATGGCACGCCATAAAATTGCTACTGCGGAATATGAAACATTTACCGAAGTCCAAGCTGCCACTGACTACATTAAAGCCAAAGGCGCACCCATTGTGGTTAAAGCCGATGGTTTAGCAGCCGGTAAAGGTGTTATCGTCGCGCAAACTGAAGCTGAAGCAATTGCTGCCGTTGAAGACATGCTTTCGGGCAATAGTTTTGGTGAAGCTGGTAGCCGCGTGGTTATCGAAGAATTTTTAACTGGCGAAGAAGCTAGCTTTATCGTTATTGCTGACGGCATACAAGCACTGCCTATGGCTAGCTCGCAAGACCATAAAGCGCGTGATAATGGTGACTTAGGTCCTAATACTGGCGGCATGGGCGCTTACTCCCCTGCCCCAATCGTGACTGATGAAATTCATCAACGCGTCATGAATGAAGTCATTAACCCAACATTAAAAGGCATGGCCGATGATGGCATTCCTTACACGGGTTTTTTATATGCGGGCTTAATGATCTCTCCTGCTGGCGAAATCAAAGTCTTGGAATATAACTGTCGTTTTGGTGATCCTGAAACACAGCCAATTATGATGCGTTTAAAAAGTGACTTAGTCGAGTTATGCGACGCTGCATTAAGCCAGAACTTAGCTAACATCACTACTGAGTGGGATGAGCGTAGTGCTTTAGGTGTCGTTTTAGCCGCTGGCGGTTATCCTAATAGTTATGCAAAAGGCATAGTCATTAGTGGCTTACCAACAACTGAAAATGCAGATAGCAAAGTCTTTCATGCGGGAACACAGCTGAACGCTGGGCAAGTCGTTACTTCTGGCGGACGTGTTTTATGCGCTTGCGCTTTAGGCGACACCATTAAAGAAGCACAAGAAAAAGCGTATGAGTTAACCAATAAAATCAGTTGGGATAAGGTGTATTATCGTACTGACATTGGTTTTAAAGCCTTGAAATAAGGGACACCAACTCAATACGAGACATACAAAGGGTAGGCAATTTTTCTGCCCACCCTTTTTTACATTAATATTTGTCCCGCTTTAAGTTGGTAACCCTAAAAAGCGGACTGAAGTCCGCTCTACATCTAGGACTTACCCCACCTTAAGTTGCCTCTCACAACAAAATCAGTAAAAATAATAACGTGACCAAGCTTCTACATATTCCCGAAAATCATGTCCTCCGCTTTAGCCTACACAATGA
>Ga0164315_10001866_pt1 | contig 15999 bp, 16 predicted proteins | sample GuaBasSedimGuay6_FD_113737 | JGI IMG/M metagenome (GOLD analysis project Ga0164315, IMG submission 113737) | Subseafloor sediment microbial communities from Guaymas Basin, Gulf of California, Mexico - Guay6, Core 4569-2, 0-3 cm | ecosystem: Environmental > Aquatic > Marine > Hydrothermal vents...
ATCGATTAAGGGACTGGGGAATTTCAAGACAGCGATACTGGGGAACACCGATTCCCGTTATTCACTGTCCGGATTGCGGTGTGGTGCCTGTCCCGGAAGCTGAGCTTCCTATTACACTTCCTGAAGAGGCAAATCTTCTTGAAAAAGGGGGTTCCCCCTTGCCGACCCTTGATTTTTTTGCAAAAACAACTTGTCCTGAATGTGGTAGAAAGGATGCAAAAAGAGATACCGATACCATGGATACATTTGTGGAGTCTTCATGGTATTATTTAAGATATTGCTCACCCAGATATGAGAGTGGCATGTTTGATCCTGATGATGTCAAATACTGGGCACCTGTGGACCAGTATATCGGCGGTGTAGAACATGCAGTCCTCCATTTATTATATTCACGGTATTTTATGCGGGTATTAAATACCCTTGGCATGATTGATTTTAAAGAACCGTTTACACGGCTTTTGACCCAGGGGATGGTCTGCAAGGAGACCATGACCTGTCCTGAGCATGGATATCTTTTCCCGGAAGAAGCCGTAAAAAATGCCACGGGCAGTCTTGAGTGTACAAAATGCAGCAAAGATGTGGATGTGGGACGTGTCATCAAGATGTCCAAATCCAAGAAAAATGTGGTGGATCCCAATGAACTGCTTGAAAAATACGGCGCTGATGTGGTTCGGCTGTTCTGCCTGTTTGCTGCACCGCCTGAAAGAGATCTTGAGTGGAGTGAGGATGGGGTTGAGGGCAGTCACAGGTTTGTAAACAGGGTCTGGCGCCTTGCGCTGGACTGTATGGAAAAGATTGATGATGACCTGCTCAATGAGGGACCTTATACGGGTGCCGCCTCCGAGCTTGTATCTGCCCAGGCAAAAAAGCTTTATATCAAGGCAAACCAGACCATACAAAAGGTTACCGAAGATATTGATAAAAGTTTTCATTTCAATACGGCGATTTCTGCTGTCATGGAACTGGTTAATGCTTTGTATACCATTGATATAGACTCTGCAGATGATGAACTCAAAAAAGTGGTCCTGTTCAGCCTTGAAAATTCTCTTTTATTGCTGTCACCCATCATTCCTCATTTTTGTGAAGAATTGTTTAAGCGACTGGGGAAAAAAGGATCCATTATTGAACATGCCTGGCCAGAATACAGAAAGGATTCCCTTGAAACCGATGAGGTCCTTGTTGTTGTACAGATAAACGGCAAACTTCGGTCAAAATTCACCATCACGGCAGAAAGTGACGAGGCATTGATAAGGCAGACGGCCCTGGCTGATGAAAAGATCAAAAAACATATAGGTGACAAAGAACCCAAAAAGGTGATTATTATTAGAAAAAAACAAACACTTGTAAATATTGTGATTTAATATGAAGAATTTAAAAAGGATTATATTTGTTTATTCGTTTGTGATTCTATTTTTTGTGTCCTGCGGATACCGGTTTGAGGGCGGAGGATATCTTAAGGATGATGTAACGCGTGTCGCTGTTTTGGCTTTGGAGAATAGAAGCTCTGAAACAGGAGCCGGAATCACATTCACCAATGCACTGATCCAGGAAATCCTTCAAAAGACCGATTCAAAAGTTGTAAAAGAATCCCGTGCAACGGCTGTTCTTAAGGGAACTGTCAAGTCAATAACATTTGCAACTTTGTCTCGGTCAAGTACGGAATCTGTGACTGAAAGAAAGGTCTCAGCCACAGTTGATTTACAACTTATAAACAAGGACGATGGTGAAGTCATCTGGTCGGTCAAGGACTTTACGTCCTATGAAGAATATACAGTTTCTACAGATAAGGTCACTGATGAAAGTAATAAAAAAGAGGCTGTAGATAAAATAGCGGTAAGAAATGCTGAAAAATTAGTCGGTAGTATGCTGGTTAATTTTTAATCTACAAATAATTAAGACAGGATTTAAATTTTAAATCAAATAAATCCTGTCTTATATTTTATTTTAAATCAAAAATAAAAAATGCGAATGATTTTAAGCATTCATAAATTTGAAGAGTCTTGAAATCTTTCTGGAAGCAGTTTTTTTATGGATAACACCTTTTTTAGCGGCCTTGTGAATCGCAGATTGAGTTTTTCTCAGGAGTTCATCTTTATTATCACTGTTTTCTTCTTTTGCGGTACGAATCTTTTTTTCCAGATTTTTGAGTGTGGTTTTTACAGATTTGTTTCTAAGCCGTCTTACCTGACTCTGTTTTGCGCGTTTTTTTGCAGATTTATGGTTAGCCAACTTGGTCTAGCTCCTTGTATAAGTATATTAAATTTAAAATTCAGCCGTATTTCAAAAACGATAAATTATATGGTTTATTGATTTTTGTCAAGGAAAAGTTGTGATAAAGATTCTAAAAAAGACGGCATTAATCAGCATTCTGACCTTTGGCAGTCGGATACTTGGTGTTGTCAGAGATGCCCTCATTGCCATGTATTTTGGGACATCTTCCCAAAGTGATGCATTCTTTATTGCCTTTCGGCCGGTTGATATTGTACGCAAACTATTCTCTGAAGGGATCTTAAGTATTTCGTTTGTGCCGGTTTTTTCCAAAACTCTGGAAAAGGAAGGACATTCAAAGGCTGTTGCACTGGTATTTTCTTTTTTTAGCTTTTTATCTTTGATGGGTATTTTCATTGTGCTTGCCGGGATCTTTTTTGCCCCTGTGATTATGAAATTTATTGCACCGGGGTTTGTCCAGGATTCATACACTTATGGCCTCACCATTATACTGTTAAAAATAATGCTGCCGTATTTTTGGCTGATTCTTATTACCGCCCTTTGCATGGGGGTGTTGAATTCATTTGAGAATTTTGGTGTTCCTGCACTTGCACCCATTGTCTTTAATCTGGTGGTAATTACGTTTACAATCCTGATATCAAAGGTTTTTGAAACGCCGGTAATGGCATTGGCGGCAGGGGTTACTATCGGTGGTGTTCTTCAGCTTCTTATCCAGGTTCCTTTTATGGTTCGTCTTGGGATGATAAAAATTCCACGATTTCAATTTTTTCGCTGGTCTCTACTTTTTCATAAGAAGGTTTTAAACATTTTGAAAATAATGATTCCCTGTATGATTGGTGCCGCCTCCTTTCAGATTAATATCATGATTGCCTCTTTTTTTGCTTCAAGGCTGGGTGAAGGCAGTGTCTCTTTTATCTACTACGCAGACCGTTTGGTACAATTTCCTCTGGCATTGTTTGCAGTTTCTGCTGCAACGGTTTTATTGCCCAGACTTTCAAAAAAAGCTGTTTTGGGACAATTGAATGAAATTTGTGACCTGTTTTCAAGTGGTGCGAAACTTGTTTTCTTTATTACTATTCCGGCAATGGCAGGGTTGCTGGCCTTAAATGAAAATATTATTTCATTTTTATTCGGGCATGGAGCTTTTGGGGATGTGGCCATTGGGCAGACAGCAGATTGCCTTTTTTTCTTGAGTATAGGCCTGTGGGCATTCACAGGTGTCAGGTTGTTTGTCACATTGTATTATGCGCTGTCCAGTATAAAAATTCCTTTTTATTCAGGGATTATGACTGTTCTTTTAAACCTTGTCTTATGTAATTTGTTTATCAACAGCCTTGGGCTTAAGGGGCTTGTCCTTTCCGTCTCCCTGTCATCCATGGTGGGATTTATCTATTTGTTTATCAATATTCCAGGTGCCGTGAATATTGATAAATTTGAGATAATTGTTTCTGCTTGCAGATCACTTTTTTTATCTGTTATAATGTTCTTTTTTGTCAGACTGGCTGCTTCATTTATTCCGGTTAAAGAGGATAATTTGTTTTGGTTTGGAACAGGATTGGTAAGCTGTATATGTTTTGGAATGGTTTTTTACTTAGGGGCAAACCTTCTTATTTCAAGCCCGGAGCTTGCAATGCTAAAAAAAGGGTTAGGTCGGAATAAATCATGACACTGCTGGAAAAAACAGGCCTTTATGTCTCAATCTGTATCATTGTGATATTGTTATTTCTCATTGTGTTTTCAAAACATGGTGTTTTAGATTATAGAATGCTGAAAGAAAAAGAAACCACAATTCTAGAGCAGGTCCGGACGGTTGATCTGGACAATCAGAAATTTGAAAATGAAGTAAGAAGTTTAAAAACCGATATGGATTATATCAAACATGTGGCAAAGCATGAACATGATATGGCTGAAAAAGATGAGATTATTTTTAAAGACAAATCAGATCATAAAGGAAATACGCCATGAGTGATGAGTTAAAAACGCTGGAACTTGCAAAGGTTTACGAAAATCAGGAATATTATGAAGAGGCCTTTGAAATCTATTCGTTTCTGGATGCAAAGGAATCTTCAAATGAGATCAAAGCCGGTTTGGAGCGTATGGGAAATCAAATGGAAAATATAGAAAGGCATCGCTCTGATCATAAGGAAAATATTTCCAGGCTTTTTGAAAAATGGTTGAAGTTGATCGTTTTAAAACAACGACTTGATAATTTTACTAGAATTAAATCACGATTGGCCTGACAATGATCCAAAAAGATTTAAAAGGTATTTTTGTCCTTTTGTTTTTTGCTCTTGTAACAGCTTTTTCTTATAATTATTTATCTCCTTTCGGTATAGCACTCTTTGGTCAATGGGAAGAGTCAAAAGGCGTTGTTACAACAGATCCAAAAATCGATTCCAATGCATCAATCGAAATTAAACCCTTTGGAATCATAAAACCAGGTGTTAAAAAAAATGAAAAGTGATTATACACCTGTTTTTCTTTTTATCATCAAACTTACACTTGGCATTACCTTTATCTATGTCAGTTTCCACAGAATTGCAGATCCAGCTGTATTTGCCGGGATTCTCTATGGATATGCGGTTTTCCCCGGGTTCAGTATCAATCTTCTGGCTATCACACTTCCATTTGTCGAACTTGTTGCAGGGTTCAGTCTGATATTAGGTCTGTTTCCAAGGTCAGCACTTTTTATTATCAATGCCGTGTTGTCAGGATTTATTCTTATCATCGGATTTAATCTGTTCCGCGGCCATGGATTTGACAGTGGCTGTTTTGTCTTTTTAAGTGAAAATCAGACCGCATCAAATGTGTGGCTTTTGATCACAGATTCCTTAATGCTTGCATCAGGGATTTATTTTTTGCGGAAAACTACTGCATCCTGACAATGCGAAAGCCCAGACTGTTTCTTTTTACCACTGGTTTATAGTAACTTCTATAGGCTGACCGCTGATACTTACTGGTTTGATACCATCCGCCACCCCGAATGATTTTATGTTTTCCAATCCGGCTTAAAGGATCGACAATATTATCTTTATACGTGTCTGTCACAACACCGACCCTGGTTCTCCAGAAATTACGCCATTTGCACGAGTCAAGGACCCATTCCTGGGCATTACCGTGCATATCATAAAGTCCCCACGCATTTGGTGCCCTTGTTTTAACCGGGTGGGGTTTGAAATCTCTTGACGGGTTCTGGATTCCGGAGTTGTAACAATACCAAGCATTGTTTATAAGGGCTGGTTCCGGCTCATTGCAGGAAAAAGTCGTAACAGGGCCCTGTGCAAAAGCAGATGTGGATCCTGCCCGGCAGGCATATTCCCACTCAGCCTCAGTGGGCAGACGGTATTTGTTTGTTCCTTCCCAGTCATTGAGCACACGGATAAATTCCATGCATTCATTCCAGGAAACCGTTTCAACAGGATAGGTTTTCCCTAAGTTTGAAAATGAAGACGGATTAAATCCCACCAGTTTTTCCCATTGACCCTGGGTGACTTCAGTCTCTCCCATATAAAAACTTTTTGAAATGACAACCTTGTGTTGTTTTTCATTCCATTGACGGCCTTTTTCAGATTCAGGGCTTCCCATCAAAAAATTTCCCTGGGAAATAAGAACAAACCGCATCCCCAGCTTATTGGTATAGATGTTTGTCTGGGCAATCCCGTGTTGCAGGAAAAGGCTGAAAAAAGAGAAAAAAATTATTGTGACAATATATTTAATGCAATATTTCATAAAATTATCCTAAATAAAGTATGTAACATCACTTAATGAAAACTCTACCATACAATTGATCTGTTGTTCAATAATGAAATTTACTTATTATTTTAAGTTTATGGGTTGAAAATAAAGTTTAAGATGATATTAAGGTGTTAGCCCAAAAAAATAAAAACAGGAGCTTTGCGATGAAACTCAAAAGTAAGCCTGAGTCAAAGAAACCCACAACAAAAACCAAATCCAATAAAAAAAAAGTATTTGAGGACAGGGACGGTGCAAAAAAGCTCGATGCTTCTCTTTTTAGGAAAAATGAATTTGCTTTGATCATTCTGGGAGCTCTGCTGCTGACCATTATCATATTTTTTCTTTTTTTTAGATCCTCCGGACCTGAAATTGAACCGGCTGAAAAAGGAATATCAAGTAGTTCTTCCTTTGTTGATCTTGAAAAAAGAATTAAAAATATTGAACAGGCACTTCAACTAAAGGAGACGTCAGTTTATTCGGCAGATGATAAAAAAGGAAAGGAAGACCAGGATTTTGACCCTATAAAGGATCGTGTTGCAAGGCTTGAAATGGCATTTTCAGTGAAATTTGATTCTTTAATAGAAAGAATGGGAAAAATTGAAAAAAGTATTCTGGCACTTAAAAGCAAGCCTGTCGCAATAGTAACACCCAAACCCGTGACAAAAAAATCCTCAATACCGGTAAAAAAGGCCATAAAAAAAGGAAAAAAGGTTTCCATGTTTCATACCGTTAAAAAAGGAGAAACCCTGTACTATATCAGTAAAAAATATAATACCAGTATAGCAGCCTTGCGCAAACTCAATAATTTGGCCACAACTGCAAAGATTTACCCGGGGGACAATATTCTTATAAGGTGATTCACTTATACGCCCTTGATGAAATTTCTGACCAATTTTAGGATGTTTTACCATGTTATTGATTTTCCCGCCTGTTGCAAAACCGTGTGAACCACCTGCCGGGGTGGCCCTCTTGTCATCCGCTTTAAAGGAGCACCAAATCTCCTGCCATGTGTACGATGCAAATATTGAGGGGCTTTTATACCTGATTAACTCAGATATTATTCCTGTTGACTCCTGGTCAAAAAGGGCACTAAAAAATAGAGAACAGATAATTTTGGATCTTAAAAATCCGAATCTCTATAAAAATATGGACCGCTATCACCAAAGGGTTTATGATCTGAACAAGCTGTTGTCCATTAGTGTGGATTCAAAAAGGTTCAGGATAACTTTAAGTGATTATTCAGATTCTAAGCTTTCAAGTGTTAACAGCAAAGACTTATTGAAAAGTGCCGGAGAGTATAAAGAAAATCCTTTTTATGGTTTTTTTGAAGATAAGGTAAGACCTCAAATTTTAGAGTCAGATTCAAAACATATAGGCATCTCTCTTTGTTACCTGAATCAGGCCCTTGTCAGTTTTGCCCTTGCAGGATGGATAAAACAAAATTTTAAAGATAAAAAAATAATCATGGGTGGGGGGCTTATATCCTCCTGGATGAGCAGGCCGGACTATAATGATCCCTTTAAAGATCTGATTGATGGTATGATCAGGGGGGAAGGTGAGCAGCCGTTGCTGGATGTTTTGGGTGTAAAAGATGTGGCAAAAAAACATTATGTTCCGGATTATGATTTTGCAAAAGACAATTTGTATCTTGCGCCTGGCAAAGTTTTGCCTTTCAGGGCATCCATTGGGTGCTATTGGAGCAAGTGCAATTTTTGCCCTGAAAAGGCAGAAACCCGTCCTTATAGTTCCCTGCGGGCAGCAAAAGTTTTACAGGATTTAAAACAAATTGATCAAAAATATCACCCTGATTATGTACATTTAATAGACAATGCGGTTACACCAGCTTTTTTAAAGACCGTATCAAAAAATAAATTTGGATTTAAATGGTATGGATTTGTAAGGTTTGAAAAAGAATTCCTGAATCAAGACTTTTGTCATGATCTTAAAACGTCGGGATGTGATATGCTAAAACTGGGTCTTGAATCAGGGGACCAGGATGTGCTGGATCAGATGAACAAGGGAACGGATCTGACTATGGTCTCAACCATCCTTAGGAACCTGCATCATGCTGGAATTTTAACCTTTGTTTACCTTCTTTTTGGTACGGGCTATGAAGATAAAGAAGCTGCTTTCAGAACACTTGAGTATGTCCAGGCACACAAAAAATATATTGATTATTTAAACCTGGCTGTATTTAATCTTCCCAAATTCAGTGATGATGCTAAAAATCTTGATACGCATGAATTCTACCATGGAGATCTGTCGCTGTATCTCAATTTTACCCATCCCTTTGGCTGGGACAGGCGACAGGTAAAACAATTTCTTGATAAAACCTTTAAAAAACAGGTGCTGGCCGGGTCCGGCATTCGTAAGAATCCAGCATTTTTTTCATCCAATCATGCAGCATTTTTTAATAATTCAAGGGGATAAATCATGATAGCTCACATTCTTTCAACTGGAGATGAAGTCCTTTTAGGAGATATTGTTGATACAAATTCAGCGTTCCTCTGCAATGGTCTCAAAGAACTGGGCATGGAAGTTAAAAAAATCACTGCTGTGGGTGATGATATTGATACGATTGCATCAATTATCAGTGAAATTTCCCTTCAGGCCGATCTCTGTCTTGTCACCGGAGGATTAGGGCCGACCCGGGATGATCTGACAGCACTTGCCTGTGGCAAGGCAGCAAATGACAACCTTGAATTGAACAGGCAGGCTTTAAAATCCATGAAATCGTATTTTAAAAAACGAGGGTTTGATTTGACCCGGGATAATGAAAAACAGGCCGTGCTGCCATCAACCGCCACGATGTTAATAAATCATAATGGTACCGCACCGGGGTTTTATATTAAAATCAATCGATGTGTTTTTTTCTTTATGCCGGGTGTACCGTCTGAAATGAAAATCATGTTTGAAAAAGAAGTCAAAAATGCGCTGGTCAGAGACTTCAACCTCTTTGATGATATTCTGATCGAACGCCTCACCATATTCGGGCTTTCTGAATCAAAGGTCGGGGCATTATTAAATGGGTTTGAAATAAAGTTTCCCAGGCTGCGGCTGGGATTCAGGGCTGACTTTCCTGTAATAGAAGTTAAAATAATTTTATTCGATTCCGGTAAAGACAAAGCCAAGGCACGATCTCACATCGCAGCTGCAAAGCAATGGGCTATGGAACAGCTTGATAACAAAGTGGTATCCAAACAGGGATTGAGTATTGCCCAGGAGGTAGGACTGTTGTTGACCCAGCAGAAGAAAACCCTTGCCATTGCGGAGTCCTGTACCGGCGGTCTGATCTCAAACATGGTGACCGATGTGGCAGGCAGTTCAAATTATTTTTTATTTTCAGGCGTTACATATTCCAATGATGCAAAAATGAATATTTTGAAGGTACAAAAGGAAACCATCATTGAATATGGAGCGGTTCATGAGCGGACAGCCCTTGAAATGGCTCAAGGTGCAAGGCGTAAAGCCGGTGCTGATTTTGGTATCTCAACCACGGGTATTGCGGGTCCCTCGGGGGGTACTATCGATAAGCCGGTTGGCATGGTATGTATCGGTATTGCAGGGCCCTCATTTTCAGGAGCAAAGACATATAAATTTTCATTTGATGACAGGTTTAAGAATAAACAAATGTTTGCCATGATGGCTTTGGAACTTTTAAGAAGACATCTTGTTTTAACGGGCAAAGCACTTTAAAAACCAGGCAATGGTTTCAAGTTCAAACTGGGCCTGATCTTTCTTGTCTGTCATCTGGTGATCGCCGTTTTTATGAATAATCAATTTTTTGTGTTCTCTTGCATGGTTATAAATATCATAGGCATTTGAAATCGGAACCACCTCATCTGCATCCCCATGAAAAACAAGTACATTGGACAGGTCTTTAGTTTTATCCATAATATTAAATAGAAGATTTTTTTTAAAAAAGCTTAAGGGCAGGGCAGGTCTGTCGCCATTTGCATCCGTTGGAATGTTTTCAATGGTGCGGCTTTTTACAGGCGCAGAGCAAAGAACGGCTCCGCAAAGATTGATATTGTTTTGTAAAAGTGTGTCCCATGCATTTATACACGTGGCACCTCCCATACTGGACCCGAAAACAGCAAGATCCCGGCTGGTTTTTTCAAGAGATAAGACATGGTTTACCGCAGTGATAAAATCAATGGTTCGCTTTTCAAGAGAGGTGTCTTTGATAAAATTCCCGGAGCTTTCACCGCACCCCCTGTGGTCAAACCTGAAAAAGGCAATATTGTTCTGGACAAGGTGTTTTGCCAACACCTTTTGTTTTGCCGATTCTTTTGAACCTTCAAGCCCATGAGAGCCGACAACAAGCGGGGGCAGTTTTACCTCAGGCAAGTGCAGAACACCTCTAAGCAAAAATCCCCGGGAGGAAAATTCAATATTATGAAACCGTGTTTCCATACCTTGTCTTTATACTATTAAACCCTTATAATATCAAGTTTTGAAAATTTGAATAAATCATAAAAACGAAAAGAAATAAACGATATGACAATTAAAAAAAGAAAAGCCTATGAACTGGAAATCATAGATATTGCCTTTGGGGGGAAAGGGCTTGCAAAGCCGGAGGGCCTTCCGGTTTTTATCGATCGGTGTATCCCGGGTGATGTGGTTTTTGCAAAAATAACAAAAAAGAAAAAATCCTGGGCAGAGGGAAAACTGATAAAAATATTAAAGGAATCTCCCTTAAGGCATCAGGGAAAATGCCAATACTGCAACTTTTGCGGGGGATGTAAATGGCAGCAGATCGGGTATGATCTACAGCTTGAATATAAGAAAAGACATGTAACAGAATCCATTGAACATATTGGCGGCCTGAAAGATATCGTCGTGAAAGATGTCATTGCGTCAGATCCGATTTTTGAATATCGGAACAAAATGGAATTTTCCTGTTCTGCAAAAAGATGGCTGATGCCTTCGGAGCTCGAAAATGAAGCGATTAAAAAAGATTTTGGCATAGGACTTCATGTGCCGGGTACCTTTGACAAGGTCATTGATATTAAACAGTGTGAAATTATGCCGAAAACAGGGAATCGGATTTTAGACGATGTTAGAAGCTTTATAAAGCAATCAGACCTGCCGGCCTATCATCTTAGAACCCATGAGGGATTCTGGCGTTTTTTAATGTTAAGACACTCGGTGGCATTTGATACATGGATGGTGAATATTGTTACCAAGTATAAACAGATAGATGCGGTATCTGATCTTGCTGCCTTACTGGCAAAAAAGTATCCACAGATTGCATCCATCATGAATAATATTACCGATTCAAAATCAGGTATTTCAACCGGCAGGGAAGAATTATGCCTTCATGGTGAGGATTACATAAAAGAAAAGCTTGGCAAATTTTTATTTAAAATTTCTGCTAATTCATTTTTCCAGACCAATACCAGGTCCTGTGAAAAATTATATGCCAAAGTATCACAATATGCTGCATTGACCGGCAAAGAAATTGTGATGGATCTTTATTCAGGTACCGGTACAATACCCATATGGCTTTCAGATCAGGCGAAAATAGTGGTGGGTATTGAGATTGTAAAAAGTGCGGTTATTGATGCCAAAGAAAATGCAAGACTCAATAAAATTGAAAACTGTGATTTTTTTGAGGGGGATATTAAAGATGTCCTTCCACGGTTAAAACAAAAACCGGATGTGATGATTATTGATCCGCCAAGAATCGGTATGCATAAAGATGTTGTTCAACAGGTTCTTTTAATGGGTCCAAAAAAAATTGTCTATGTCTCCTGCAACCCTGCAACGCTTGCCCGGGATCTTGAAATGCTGTCTCCAGCATACAAGATTAAAGAAATTACACCCGTAGATATGTTTCCCCATACCTATCATATAGAATCGGTTGCATTACTTTTAAAAAAATAAAGTTTATGCTTTTGGCGTCTCTTTTTTGGGTTCAGAGAACAGACAGTTTAGAATAATCATATCATCTTCTCTTTCTGATTTGATTGCATAAGGCAATTTGTGAAACAGCTTTATCATGCCCTTGTTTTCAGGTGATGTGTATGCAATAAGTCCTTTGATATCATTATCCATTGCCGCTCTTGCCAACTTTCTCTGAAGGATCTGGGCAATTCCCATTCCCTGGTATTCTCTGGATACGGAAAACGCAATTTCAGCCATATTGATGATGGAGTTTCGAAAATACTCACCTACTGCAATGATTTTTTCAAATCCCAGTTCGCCAATAGTGGCTACAATGGTCAGGTCATTGATATAATCAACTTCAAAAGTGGTATCAATCTGATCATGGACAAAACTTTTTTTTTCATGGAAAAACCTTGAAACGATATCGCCCCGGTTCATGTTATAATAGTGTTCCTGGACTCCTCTTTCATCAATGGGTTTGGCCGGTCTGAACATGACAGCAATTCCATTGATGGTAATATGTTCTTCATACTTTAAGGGGTACACGCCTTTAATGGCCTGTTTGAACCGTCTGTTTATATCTATCAGGTTCAATTCCTTGGCTTTTGAAAAAAGTTCATCTCTGAAATCGGGATGAGCAATACTGATCAGTGCCATGGCTCTTTCCTTAAGGGTTTTTCCAAAAAGATTTACCACGCCATACTCTGTTGCGATAAATTGAACATCCCCCCGGGGCACAACAACCGCAATATCAGATAAACTGGGCATAATCCGGCTTTTCCTGCCATGATCGGATGTGGAAGTCATCATCAGGATGGATTTGCCGCCCTTTGACATGGCAGCACCGCGGGTAAAGTCGAGAAGCCCGTTGATGCCTGTATAATTATTATAGGGAAGAGCGTCTGCGGCGACCTGTCCGGTCAGGTCTATGGCCATGGCGGTATTTAAAGAGACCATGGAATTATGCCTGGCAATAATAGAAGGGTTATTGACATAATCGGACGGGTGAAATTCAATGGAGGGGTTGTCATCAATAAAATCATACAGAAGATTTGATCCCACAGCACTTCCGGCCACAAGTTTTCCGTTATTAAAGCCTTTTTTCTTATTGGTGATGACCCCGATGGCAAAAAGCCGCATCAACCCGTCTGATAAATATTGGGAGTGGACACCCAGGTCATTTTTTTCTGACAAACAGGTCATGATGGCTTCATTTGTCAGGCCAAGGGTTGTTTGAATGGTAGAGCCGTCACCAATAAGTCTTGATATGTGTTTAGCGATAATATTGGCAGTTTCAATATCAGGGAGAAGTTTTATGGTTAAAAGCTCTTCTTCATACTCAACAATATGATCCACATCATTGACATGGATGAAACTTCTACCCAATACTCTTGGCATTTTTGGATTCACCTGACAAATCACAATGTCAGCAGATTCGCAGGCAGCAAGCGTGATATCTACAGATACCCCTAAGCTCATCCAACCGAAATCATCGGGAGGAGACGCCTGGATCAGAGCGGCATTAATTGGCATCATCCTTGATTTAAATAGATGGGGGATCTGGGAGAGATTAATTGGCGTCGTAAACCTTTTGTTTTTATGGATTTTTTTCGATGAGGCAGATCCCAGATAAAAGGACCGGATGTTAAACTGCTGGGAATGTGACCGGTTGGCAACAAGGGTCAACGGACCATCTTCAATACAGAGCAGTCTGACAATTTCAAGATCTGTAAACCTGAAAGAGGCATTTGATAATTCGTTGACAAGATGCTGCGGTTCACCACATGATGAGCCGATAAACACCCTTTGGCCCGCCTGGATATTTCCTAAAGCCTTTTTAGCACTGGTCCGTTTTTCAACATAATTATCTGCCCAGTAAATTGATTTTGGCATTATATGTGTCTCCACTATTGATGAATTAATTTGGGGTATATTAACATGAAAACATCATTTACATCATTAAAAGTTTTGAGTTTAATCAAAAAAGTTGATTTTTAATCTTTTTCATCTTTCCCTTGAGAATTTTCATTATTTCTTGTATTAACTGTTTGTCTGTCAGTTTATGAATCGTGTTCAAAAAATGATGAGGAATGTATGGGTATATATGAACGGAAACAAAGAGAAAAAGAACAAAGAAAAAATCAAATCATTCATGCGGCACGAAAGATATTTTCCAAAAAGGGGTTTAACACTGCTACAATGGAAGAAATCGCCATGGAAGCTGAATTGAGCCCCGGAACCCTGTACCTGTATTTTAAAAACAAAGAAGAATTGCATACATCTCTATCCATTGAGATACTGAAATATTTATCAGATGAGATTCAGAAAGTCGTCACTCAGGATATTTCAGTGGAAGAAAAGATTGATAGATTCCGTGATGTGTTTATCGGTGTATATGAATACGATTCAAATATCTTAATCAATCTTTTTCACCTTCAATCCGGGGAAGTACTTAAAAATCTTTCCGATGAGGTCTTACGGCAAATCAAAACGCATTCAATCATGGCGCATGGCGCTATCATTGATGTGGTAAAAGAAGGGATTGAACAAGGTATTTATATCGATGAACATCCCGTGGCCCTTGCAGATATTTTATGGGCATCCTATGGTGGCATTGTCCTGTGGGTAGACTCCAAAAAGCTTTTAAATGATGAAAAAGATTTTGTCAAACCTACCTTGAAAACGGCATTTAAAATAATCAGCAAAGGGTTGAAAAAATAAATCTGACTGCCAGGTTTCTGTTACCCCTCCATAAATTCGTCTCTTTTTTCAAGAGAATTAAAATCAAGTTAATTTGACATGATTATATGAAGATATTTTTCTTAACGCCTTGATAATTAATACTTTCTAAGATAAAGTTTAGTACTAAGTAGAATAGATGAAAAAATAATCGGAGCACAAATGAAATATTTTCCATTGAAAACTGCAATATTCTGCCTTTTATTTACACCAATTCTATATGTTGCCACCCTGAGTGTTTATCAAAAATATGTTAATGATTATTATCTTCAAAAAATTGAAAATGTCTTCATTGGAGACACTTCAAAACTTTTAGAGGGACGTGTACCGATTGATGAACAGATCGCCAAAAATATATATACATTCCTTAAAAACGACTGGATGGTTCAATATGTTGGTCTTGATCTCAAGATTTTTGTCACCACCCGTAAAGGAAAATTGATTTATCCAACCTTTATTAATGCAGATGCATTTGAAAATACTCTTCCGGAAAACAGTGATTTCGAAAGAATTGCAAAACAGAATTTTGATATTTTAAACCATGATTTAACCGTCAGTGTTGAGATAAATTTGAATCATGGTTCCAATATAGCCAATTTGATTCTACTCGTATATTTCAGTGTCGCCATATTGATTTTTTTAATTTATTATAATGTCGCCAGTTTAAAAGCATCACATGATACAAAAGCAAGAAAAGCGCTGATTGATGAATTGAGAGAAGAGGAGCTGGGCCATCAGCAACTTTTGGAAGATTTGAAAAGAGAGCGCCAGGGCCTGTTTGAGAACATTAAATCCTTGAACGCTAAATATCAAAAAGACAAAAAGAAATTAAAAACTAATGAAGAAGAAATGTTTGATGAAATTATCTCCCTTGAAGAACAACTCAATTCATTTATTGAACTAAAACAGCGCAAAGAAGAGGAAATCGATGAGCTGAAATCAAAAATCAGAAAATATGAAAGAAGGAAAAGTTCTAAAAACAAAAGAAATGAATTTGATTTTATTTTTAAACGGTTTAGTGTTTTATATAAAAATATCGACATGAACCGAAAGGCAATTTCAGGATTGTTGAATTTGAACGAAGATCAACAGATAAAGGCAGAAGAGTGTATCTTTCTATTAGACCAGAAACCAGACAGGGTTACCATAAAAAGAAAGGTTTTTTCCGGTAAAAAGCATAAAACTGCTTGCCTTGAAGTACTATTTGCATATAATGGACGTCTTTACTTTAAGCAGAATGAGAATAACAAGATAGAAGTGCTGGTTCTTGGGACAAAAAATACCCAGATTAAAGATATGGAATTTCTTCATAAATTATAGTTAGCAAAATATGTATACTTCATTTTATAATTTAAAGGCCAAACCGTTTCAAATCAGTTCTGATCCTGATTTTATGTGGCTTGG
>Ga0164315_10001869_pt1 | contig 15991 bp, 11 predicted proteins | sample GuaBasSedimGuay6_FD_113737 | JGI IMG/M metagenome (GOLD analysis project Ga0164315, IMG submission 113737) | Subseafloor sediment microbial communities from Guaymas Basin, Gulf of California, Mexico - Guay6, Core 4569-2, 0-3 cm | ecosystem: Environmental > Aquatic > Marine > Hydrothermal vents...
AGCTCTGCTGCTCACGGGCGGCATGGTACTCGGCATTCTCCTTGAGATCGCCGTGCTCCCGCGCCTCGGCGATCGCCTGCACAATGCGCGGGCGCTCGACCCTTTTCAGCCTATCCAGCTCTGCACGCAGGGTTGCCTCCCCGGTCACTGTCATCGGAAACTTGTTCATGCTGTGATACTCCTGTGCAGGTCTTGTAAACGCCGCACTGTCTTGTCCCCTTTATGCTTTAGCGCCATGCAGATCGCCTCGGCGGCGGTCAGGGTCGTTGTGTAAAACACCCGGTGCGCCTCAGCGCTGGCCCGAATGGACGCCGAATCTTCGATAGCACGGCGGCCCTCGGTGGTGTTGATAATGAAGTCCGCTTCATCGTTCTTGATCATATCCACAATGTGGGGACGACCTTCCGTCACCTTGTTCACCCGGCGCACCGTCAGGCCAGCATCTTCCAGCGCTTTGGCTGTACCGCCGGTGGCCACCAGGGAAAAGCCCAGGGCCGACAAATCCCGCGCCACGCCTACCACTCCGGGCTTGTCTACATCGCGCACACTGATAAGTGCCGTGCCACCGTCAGGAACAACACCGCCACCTGCCAACTGCGCCTTGGCGAAGGCGCCGGCAAAGGTATCACCGGTGCCCATGACTTCACCAGTGGATTTCATCTCCGGACCCAGGATGGGGTCCACGCCGGGAAATTTGTTGAAGGGTAATATCGCTTCTTTCACGCTGTAGTAAGGTGGCACCACTTCCTCAGTAAACCCCTGCTGCGCCAGGGTCTGCCCCACCATGCAGCGGGCTGCGACCTTGGCCAGGGACCTGCCGATACACTTGGATACAAACGGCACTGTGCGCGACGCCCGGGGGTTCACCTCTATCACGTATATCTCATCATCCTGCCAGGCCAACTGCACATTCATCAGGCCTTTCACGCCCAACTCCAGGGCCATCTGTTTGATCTGCTCACGCATCTCATCCTGCACCGCCGGGTCCAGGCTGTAGGGCGGCAGGGAGCAGGCGGAGTCACCCGAGTGCACGCCGGCCTGTTCGATATGCTGCATGATGGCGCCGATCACCACTTCCTCGCCATCGCTCACCGCGTCGACATCCACCTCGACGGCGGCGTTGAGAAAACTGTCCAGCAGTACCGGCGCATCGTCCGAGGCCTGTACCGCTTCGCGCATATAACGCAACAGGTCTTCCTCCCGGTAGACGATTTCCATGGCGCGACCGCCCAACACATAAGAGGGGCGCACGACCAGCGGATAACCAATTGTTGCCGCCGCGACCACGGCCTCGTCGGTGCTGCGCACGGTGGTGTTGGTGGGCTGCTTGAGGCCCAGCTTCCGGATCATCTGCGCAAAGCGCTCCCGGTCCTCGGCCCGGTCAATGGCGTCCGGGGTGGTGCCTATAATGGGTACGCCCTGGGCCTCCAGGGCCCGCGCCAGCTTCAGTGGCGTCTGGCCACCAAACTGTACGATGACACCCTTGGGCTGCTCCAGGTCCACAATCTCCAGCACGTCCTCCAGTGTCACCGGCTCAAAATACAGGCGATCCGAGGTATCGTAATCGGTGGAGACAGTCTCCGGGTTGCAGTTGACCATGATGGTTTCATAACCGTCTTCGCGCATGGCCAGCGCCGCGTGAACACAGCAATAATCAAACTCGATACCCTGGCCAATGCGGTTGGGGCCACCTCCGAGTACCAGAATCTTGTCCCGGTCGGTGGGCGCCGCCTCGCACTCCTCCTCATAGGTGGAATACATATAGGCCGTGGCGGAGGCGAATTCAGCGGCACAGGTGTCCACACGCTTGTACACCGGGCGAATGCCCAGGCCCTGGCGATGCTCACGCACTTCTGTCTCGGACACGCCCAGCAGTACGGCCAGCCGTTCATCGGAAAAACCTTTGCGCTTGAGGGCGAACATCTGCCGCTGTGCCAACTCCTCCAGCTCAACCGCCTTCAGACTGTTCTCAGTGTTCACGATATCCTCGATCTGCACCAGAAACCAGGGATCCACACCGGAGTACTGGTAAATTTCGTCTGTGCTCATACCGGCGCGAAAAGCGTCCGCCAGGTACCAGATACGATCCGGCCCGGGGTTGGTCAACTCACCAACCAGTTCGGCCCGCAAGTCGGGGTTGTCCACGTCGATCATATGCTCAAAACCGGCGGAGCCCACCTCCAGACCGCGCAGGGCTTTCTGCAGCGATTCCTGGAAAGTGCGACCGATGGCCATGACTTCACCCACGGACTTCATCTGGGTGGTGAGGCGGGTATCCGCTCCCTTGAATTTCTCGAAAGCGAACCTGGGGATTTTGGTGACCACGTAGTCGATGGCCGGTTCGAAGGACGCCGGTGTGGCGCCGCCGGTAATATCATTTTGCAGCTCGTCCAGGGTGTAGCCGATGGCCAGTTTGGCGGCTATTTTCGCGATGGGGAAGCCGGTGGCCTTGGACGCCAGCGCCGAGGAACGCGATACCCGGGGGTTCATCTCGATAATCACCATGCGCCCGGTTTTCGGATCCTGCCCGAACTGCACATTGGAGCCGCCGGTTTCCACACCGATCTCGCGCAACACCGCCAGGGAGGCGTTGCGCATAATCTGGTATTCCTTGTCGGTCAGGGTCTGGGCCGGTGCCACGGTGATGGAATCGCCCGTGTGCACGCCCATGGCATCGAAGTTCTCGATGGAGCAGACGATGATGCAGTTGTCGTTTTTGTCGCGCACCACCTCCATCTCATACTCTTTCCAGCCAATCAGGGACTCATCGATCAGCAATTCCGTGGTGGGCGACAGGTCCAGGCCGCGGACACAGATTTCTTCGAATTCATCACGGTTATAGGCGATACCCCCGCCGGAACCACCCATGGTGAAAGAGGGCCGGATAATACAGGGAAAACCGATCTGGTCCAGCACCTGGAATGACTCCTCCAGGCTGTGGGCCAGGGCGTTGCGCGGCGTTTCCAGGCCAATGCGCTGCATGGCCTGGCCGAACAGCTGGCGGTCCTCCGCCATGTCAATGGCCTCTACACTCGCGCCGATCATTTCCACGCCGTGCTCATCCAGCACACCTTCACGGGCCAGATCCAGAGCACAGTTCAAAGCGGTCTGGCCGCCCATTGTCGGCAGCAGCACATCCGGCTTTTCAATCTCGATGATGCGCGCCACCGTCTGCCACTCGATGGGCTCGATATAAGTGGCATCGGCCATATCCGGGTCGGTCATGATGGTGGCCGGGTTGGAGTTCACCAGGACAACCCGGTAACCCTCTTCACGCAGGGCCTTGCAGGCCTGGGCGCCGGAGTAGTCAAATTCACAGGCCTGGCCAATAACGATAGGCCCGGCACCGAGAATCAGGATGGTTTGGATGTCGGTTCTTTTAGGCATACGCGGTCAACTTTTTCCTGCGGGGCGGCCATCCGCTCTTGCTGTAATCAATTCGATAAAGTGGTCGAATAAGGGGGCGGCATCGTGGGGGCCGGGGCTGGCCTCCGGATGACCCTGGAAACTGAAGGCGTCCTTGTCGGTACGGTGAATACCCTGCAGGGAGCCATCGAACAAAGACTTGTGGGTGACCCGCAGGTTCGCGGGCAGCTGAGTTTCATCCACGGCGAAACCGTGATTCTGGCTGGTGATCAGCACGGTGCCGTCATCCAGGTTCTGCACCGGGTGATTGGCGCCGTGGTGGCCGAACTTCATTTTCATGGTCACAGCACCACTGGCCAGGCCCAGCAGCTGGTGGCCCAGGCAGATCCCGAATACCGGGATATCCGTATCCAGAATTTTTGTGATCGCCTCGATCGCGTAGGTGCAGGGCTCGGGGTCGCCCGGGCCGTTGGACAGGAATACCCCGTCGGGATGCAATGCCAGCACATCTGCCGCCGACGTCTGTGCGGGCACCACCGTTAAACGACAGCCCCGGTCAACCAGCATGCGCAGTATGTTGCGCTTGACGCCGTAATCGTAAGCCACGATGTGCCAGGGCAGATCCGCGGCGGGTCGCTCTGTATACCCGACGCCATGCTCCCAGCTGCCTTCGGTCCAGGGGTAGCTGCGCTCTACTGTGACCTCTCTGGCCAGGTCCATGCCCTTGAGCCCGGCAAAGCCCCGCGCCTGCGCCAACGCCGTGGCTTCATCGATACCCTCACCCGCCATCAGGCAACCGTTCTGAGCACCTTTTTTCCTGAGGATACGGGTCAGGCGTCGGGTATCGATATCGGCAATCGCCACAATACCGCGGCTCACCAGATACTCTTGTAAGCCCTGCTCGTTGCGGTAGTTACTGGCCAGCAGCGGTAAATCCCGAATAACCAGACCGGCGGCCCAGATAGCGGTGGACTCCTCGTCCTCGGTATTGGTGCCCGTGTTACCGATATGGGGGTAGGTCAGGGTGACAATCTGCCGTGCGTAGGAGGGATCGGTCAGGATTTCCTGATAACCGCTCATGGCGGTGTTGAAAACAACCTCACCAACCGAGCTACCCTCAGCACCTATCGCCAGGCCTTTGAAAATACTGCCATCTTCAAGTGCTAGTATGGCCGGACTGAACAAGCAAACCTCCAACTAATCAGTGGAATAACGCTGGCGCGCGCCCATAAAAAGGCGAGATGGGAAACCTCATCTCGCCTTTTCACATAAAATCAGCTCTGGTTATTCACAGGGATACACATTACCCGGTGCGCTGGCCGAGTGTGTGAAATCTGGCGAGAGATTGTAGGGGATAGGCTGCTGGCTGTCCAGACTCCGCTGCAGGCTATTCGTGGCCAGTGATCAGTGGCAGGCTTTCATCCCTCACCCATTCGCTCATGGAGCCATCGTAGACCGCCACATTGTCATGGCCAATGAGCGTCAGAGCCAGGGCATCAACCGTCGCCGATATGCCACCACCGCAGTAGGCGATAACCCGGGGGTTTTCCAGAACACCCTTTGCGGTAAAAAGTGTTTTGAGCTCATCGGCGGACCTGAAGCATCGCTGATTGCGCTGACGACCTGTTCCTTGTCCGCCCATCGGGCGGAATTAAGGCTGACCTCGAGGTCTCCGCCTGGCGCCGTCAACACCTCATCGGTAATCGCACGACCTTCACGCCGCCAGTTGGCGAAACCGCCGTCGAGAACGGCAACGTTCCTGTGGCCGCAGGAATGCAGCATCCACCAGGCCCTCGTTGCCCACATCATGTGACCGGTACTGTAAAACACGACCCGGCTGTCCGCGTTTATCCCGTACCCGCGATAAGCTGTCGGCGAGCTCTTCCGTTGAAATCAGGTAGTTCGGGTATGCATAGGACATGGCTCAGCCTGATCTGCCTTAGTGGAGACACGAGAATTGTAAACGTATGCGGGACCACAGTACAACCGGGGGAGTTTTATCCCGGGCCGGCCCCCGGATACGCACTGACTAGCCTCGCAATCGCTCCAGCGCAGCCCGCAGGTTCTGTGGAATGGGCACTGACTGGTTGGCCTCACGCTCCACAAAGACGTGCACAAAATGCCCGTGGGCGGCGGCAACGGCCTCGCCTGCCTTGAAAATGGCAATGCCGTATTGCACGGAACTGTTGCCGAGGCGGTCGACTCGCAGGCCGGCTTCTATGGTTTCGGGGTAGGTGATGGGCGCGTGGTATTGGCAGCCGGAATTCACCACGTAGCCGACAATACGACCATCGCTGATATCCAGTCCGCCCTCCTCTATCAGATAACGGTTGGCCGCGGTGTCAAAATACGAGTAATAGATCACGTTGTTCACGTGTCCGTAGATATCGTTATCCGACCAGCGGGTAGTGATCGGATAGAACACCTTGTAATCCGCCCGCCCGGGTACCACTGGTTTGCTCATGCTGCGCCCTACCCTATTGAATTGGAAATCCTGCACGGATGCCGCGCCTATACAGTCATGATCACTTTACCACGGGCGCGGCGCTCGATCAGGCAATTGAATGCCTCCTCGTACCGCTCCAAGGCAAAGCTGTCAGACACCACCGGACTGATTTTGCCGCTGGCGAACAATGCCCACAACGCTTCAATGTTCTTGAGATGTTGCTCTGGCTCCTCATCGATGAAGCGGCCCCAGAATACCCCAACCAGGGAGCAGCCCTTGAGCAGGGTCAGGTTAAGCGCGATTTTCGGGATGGGGCCACTGGCGAAGCCGATCACCAGGTAGCGTCCATTCCAGGCCATGCTGCGAACGGCAGGTTCGGCGTAGTCACCCCCCACAGGATCGTAGACCACATCCACACCCCTGCCGCCGGTCAGCTCCCTGACCACGTCCTTGAGGGAAGCCTCGTTGTAGTTGATGACCTCATCCGCGCCCAGCTGCTTGCACAGCTCCAACTTTTCAGCGCTGCTGGCGGCGGCGATCACCCTGGCCCCCATCAGTTTACCCAACTCGATGGCCGTGGTGCCAACGCCACCGGCCGCACCAAGCACCAGCAGGGTTTCCCCGGGCTGGATATTGGCGCGCTGCTTCAGCGCGTAATAGGAGGTGAAATAGGTGATGCTGATTCCAGCCGCCTGCTCGAAGCTGAGACCTTCGGGCATGGGGAATACCGCCGACTCATGGACCGCAATCTTTTCGCAAAAGGCGCCTGAAGCACTCACGGACAGCACTTTTTCGCCCTCTTTAAAACGAGTGACACTGGCCCCTACCGCCGCCACCACACCGGAGCATTCACCACCGGGAATAAACGGCAGTTCCGGCGAAATCTGGTATTTCCCCTGGATAATCAGGGTATCGGGGAAGTTCAACCCCACGGCCTTGACCTGGATGAGCACATCGTGCTCATCCAATTCCGGCTCTGCCCAGTCATTCACCAACTCCAGCTTGTCCGCCAGGCCCAATTCCTTGCATACCAGTGCTTTCATTCTTCATCCCTTTGCATTTATTGACACAGTTATCCGCCACCACGGACAGAGCCGTATCATACACCGCTGGTGACGCTGGCCTGTTCCCTGTCGAACCGCACAAGCCACGGTGCGACAACATGCCGCAGGTCGGAGCTCCCCCCAGTCTATATACTGCCCCGATTTCTATTCCCACACTTTTGGAGAAACTCATGCTGAGAGGCAAGCTGTACCTGGGCATCGCCACTATCCTGGCCATATTGCCCGCCCATGGCGACCATCTGGAGGAGGTGCTGGTCACCGGCTACCACGACACACGCACCATCGACATCACCAGCGAGTTGGTAATCTCCCCCGACGTGGCCCAGTTGCTGAAAAAAGCACCGGGCGCCAACGTCAACAGCAATGGCCCGCTCACCGGCATACCCCAGTACCGGGGCATGTTCGGGGCGCGTATTGCCACCTCCCTGGACGGTAGCCAACTGGCCCCCTCCGGACCCAACTGGATGGACCCGCCACTCTCCTACGCCGTTAGCGGCCAACTGGAATCTCTGGAAATTTATCGTGGCATCGTACCGGTCAGCGTGGCCCAGGAATCCATCGGGGGCGCGATCGACATGAAATCCAACCACGGCAGCTTCACCAAGGGTAAGGATTTCGAGCTGGCGGGCAGGATGATAGGCAGCGCCCAATCTGTAAACGATGGGTATCAACTCAATACCTCCCTGTACGCCAGTAACGATCAACACCGGGTCAAGCTGGCCGCCATGACCGAAGACGGCAGCAACGCCGAATTCGACGGCGGCACCATTAAGCCCACAAAATACGAGCGGCAGCGCTATGACATCGGCTACGGATTCCGCACGGGTAATCACACCATCCAGCTGGATTACGGCTACAACGACACGGGCGACAGTGGTACACCGGCGCTGCCCATGGACATTGAATATATCGAGGGCGACCTGTACAACCTGGAGTACAACTACGAAATCGATTCCGATATTGAAATTGATGTCTCCCTCTATGGCAGCGATCTGGATCACCGCATGGACAATTATCATCTGCGCAAGGCGCCGCCGGTCGATCGCTGGCGCAGAAACACCGCGTCCAGCGACAACCTGGGATTTAAGCTGCAAACCACTTTGCACGACGGACGCGGCGCCTGGCTGTTCGGTTTCGATGGTTTTGGTTCGGAGCACGATTCGGATATCGACAACCCCAACAACCCGATGTTTTTCGTGAAGAACTTCAATAGCGCCGAGCGTGAAGTGTTCGGTATTTTTCTGGAACGCCGCCAGGACTTTGGTGAGCACTGGAGCGGGGAGTTCGGCATTCGCTATAACCGTGTCGAAATGGATGCGAACGAGGTGGACGGTACCCCCGCCATGATGATGCCGCCGGCACAGATGCTGCGTGATACCTTTAACAACGCCGATCGGGATATAGACGACAACAATGTCGACCTGGTCGCCAAAGCCTGGTACAAGGCCAGCGAAACCAGCAGCTGGTACGCCGGCGTTGCCCAGAAACACCGCTCTCCCAGCTATCAGGAGCGTTATTTGTGGTTGCCACTGGAGGCGACCGCCGGTCTGGCCGACGGTCGCGTCTATACCGGGAACCTCAACCTCGACCCGGAAGTCTCCAGGCAAATCGAATTTGGCCTGGACTACAGCAACAACACCCTGACCATATCCCCGCGAATCTTCTACAGCTATGTCGATGACTACATCCAGGGCACCCCCAGTGAGGTAGCGCCTGCGGTCATGTTCGTACGTATGATGAATGCAATGAATGGCACCAATATGCCCGACCCCCTGCAATTCAACAATGTCGATGCCGAGCTGTACGGCTTTGATATGGACTGGACCTGGCAATTGGCTGACTTCTGGCAGGTGTCGGGTCTACTCAACTATGTGCGCGGCAAGCGCGATGACACGAATGACAACCTGTATCGAATCGCACCAGCCAATGCCACGTTCCGACTTAACTATATCGCCGCCAATTGGAACGCTGGCGTGGAAAGCGTACTCTATGCGAAACAGAACGATGTCAGCAAGACGAATGGCGAGCAAAAAACCTCCGGCTATGGCCTTGTCAACCTGAGCGCAGCCTGGCAGGCCACGTCGCAACTGCAACTGGCGGCGGGTGTGGACAACTTGCTTGACAAGAAGTACCGGGATCACCTGGGGGGTTATAACCGGGCGGCCAATTCCGATATCGCCAGGGGCGAACGGTTGCCCGGTTACGGCGCCAACGCCTTTGCCCGGGTGGTGTACGAGTTCTAACCGTCCCATGCGGTGGCCACAGGCAGCTCCCGAGAGCGGCTACCTACGGCAGCATCCAATGAGCTATAACATGAGTACCAATCCCGGCTTGTCTATTGGTCGTTGAGGAGGAAATCCGGAACCGGTTCATCTGCCACCGCCGAAATGGGATCGATATGGATAATAATCTCGGCCCCCGGGTAGGACGCCTGTAAATTCGATTCCACCTCGTCCGAGATTTTGTGCGCCTGCAGCAGAGTCAGGTCGTCATCCAGTTCCAGGTGCAGTTGGATAAAAGTCGCCGTGCCGGAGCGCCTGGAACGCAGGTCGTGCATGCCGTGAACCTCTTTATGGGCTGTGGCAATGCGCTGGATCCTGTCGCGCTCTGCATTCGGTAATTCTCTATCCATCAGGTGATCGAAAGCCTGATTGACGATTTCCCAGGCACTGTAGAGTATGTACACCGCTATACCAAGAGCAAACAGGGCATCAAATCCTGCCCAACCCTGCACCGACAGCCACAGCGCGACAATAACACTGGCATTGACCAAAAGATCCGTGCGGTAGTGCAAGGCATCCGCCTTGATCGCAGTGGAATTGGTTTTGCGGATCACATGTCGCTGAAAAGCCAGTAGCAACAAGGTAGCGGCGATGGAAAACAGCATAACCATCATGCCCAGGCCATAAGACTCAAGCGGGACCGGGTCAACAATACGTCGCGCCCCCTCCAACATCAAAAAAACCGCTGATCCGACAATAAATACCGCCTGCCCCAACCCGGCGAGTGCCTCCGCCTTGCCGTGACCAAACCGATGCTCCTTATCTGCCGGAGACAGCGCGTGGCGCACGGCAAGGAGGTTGATGAGCGAGGCCAGCGCATCCAGCGTTGAATCAATCAGGGTGGCCAGCAAGCTGACGGAGCCAGACATACCCCACGCGCCCGCCTTGGCGATAATCAGGATGGTGGCGACGGCGATCGACGCGTAGGTTGCCAAACGCATCAGGCGGGCGACTTCCTCTGGCGGGGTGGGGGGTGATTCTACGGGTGATTGATTCATTAGTACGCCGGGGCCAGACAAGTAGCCTGCATTCTAACAAATTTGCGCTTGTCGAGGGGGCGGCCGCTACCCGGTCGGGCCAGAGCGGTGTACTGGTGATGCATATTGGCGGGCGGCAGGGAACTTCTCGAAAGCTGGAGTAAGGCCTGTCGCGCGGCGGCGCTCTTGCTGATCAGTCATCGGCAGGGCGACGAGCGCCAGCAGCTCCCGGGACTATGCGGATTGTTCTCTGGCAGGTATCAAGCCACCGCGAAACTGTCTCTGTTTTCAACGCCCGCACATAACCGCGATCTGTACGACAGGCAATGCTGGTCTTGTTCGGAGTCCAGTCACCCTCTTTCGGCCGCGGCTTGCGACTGCTGTAATACCAGAGACCGCGCCGGTCTTGCATGACGTATTTCGCGTCAGAGGGAAGAAAGACTTTTTTACCCTCTATAACGGCGAAAACCTCAGTGCCATTTGTGGGAATTCTATCTAGAGCTGCAGTAGGTGTTAAGGTCAACATAACGGGCTCCCCGCCGGTTTTATTCTTTAGTGCTACCACTGGGTCGGATAGGGTCATGCGTGTAGCAAGACAGTCCTCCCAGGTCGCTACATCTTGCAGCGACGGGTAAGTTATAAGCCGGAGTGGGAATGGTGACAATACAGATATTGCCATTATTTTATAAAAATAAAATATTAGTCCTTAATTGAGCCTTTTTTTTATATTTACTAAGAATATTGGGGGTATTTTGAGTATTTCATGCCATTTTTTTATTGCACCATCACAGTGGCTCATGGCAAATCAGCTGGGTACCAACTTCATATGGGGCGGCGAACCGGGCGCAGGTACCAACGGCTCGAGCATTTGTGACCCCTCATTGGACAGGAGTTCGCTGGCGCTCTCTACCGAACTCATCAACATATGCAATGATAAAGCTGCTCGCCCCTCGCTGCAGGTCACCTGCTCCATCAGGGCCGCCAGGCTCTTTTCACAGAGAAAACCGAGCACCACTGCGTTGATCAAATAGTCCCGGATAATCCGGCGATTAACCTGGTCCTGCAGGTAAACCTGGAAACTGTCACCCCCAAGCACGTGTCCCAGGACTTCAATATCCCGCCCCACCAGAGGGTGATCCGGGAAAGCGGGGGCCTCACCAAAAGCCCGATCAATGCGCTCTATGATCTTATCAAGATGCAAGCTTACAATCTCCAGTCAGTATTGGGCCGCGTTCAGGCCAGTTGCTATTTTTTTCTGCAAAAGAGCCAGATCAGGGACCTGATAAACTGCGCCTTGCAGCGTGAAAGCAGCCGTGGCATGTTGTTGCACCGCCTCAGGCGCCTCTTCTACCTGCTGTTCAAAAACCCGCTTTACCGCCAGCCCCTCACCGCGCACTGCGACGCCCCAGTAATCACAACCCTCCCCTTCGAGCCCCAGGAAAATAGCGATCAAACCGGTCCCATCGCGCTGTTTCCGCCACCGGCAGCCATCATCGCAGCCAAAATCCAGCACCGGCACAGACACGCCACGCCAACTCAGCTCCCGGGGGGGTTGCTCCGCAGTATCATGCAGCGTGACTATCTCAGCGAGACAGTTTTGCGGTACCGCCCAGGATTCGGTTTTTGAACAGGGTATAAGTACACACCAGCGCGACGCATCGTCGGTCATCATTGCTCCTTAAGGTAGCTGCAGCTCATAGCCGGTAAGCGCGCTAATTTGCTCAATCAAACCGGGAAAGTTGAACGGTTTACCCATATACCCGTTACATCCCGCGTCTCTGGCCAGGGCGCGATGTTTTGCGCCCGTGCGCGAGGTCACCATGATGACGGGCAGATGTCCGTAACGTTGTGACTTGCGAATTTCACGCAGTGTTTCAATGCCGTCTTTGACCGGCATTTCGACATCCAGTAAAACGATATCCGGCAGCCTATGGGTGGCGTTTAACAGGTCTATCGCCACCATGCCATTCTCCGCGGTAATGGTTTCCACACCAACGGTATCCAACTGACTGGTCGCCACCATCCTCTGGGTTCTGGAATCGTCCACAACCAATGCAAGTAATGTCGTATCTGTGTCTCTGCTCACCGCTACGGGCGCCAGATCCCCGGACACAACACTGGCCACCAACAGGTTGAGATCCAGTGCCACAATCGCCTCGCCATCGGCCGTAGTCGCTGCACCGGCGACACCGGGGACTGAGGAAAATTGCGCGCCCAGAGACCGAACAACCAGCTCCAGCGCCTCCTCCACATTATCGATGGCGATGGCCATGTGGCGCTGCTCAGAACCGGCGATAATAATGGGAACTGTCGCCCCCCACACGCTGCGATCCGGCAAACTTACACCCTGGCACAGGGTGGCCAGATAGGTGGGCTCACACTCCATATCAAACAGCGACAAGGTCTCGCCTCGCTCTACCGCTGAATAAAACTCATCTACAGAGACGTGCTCCACCGCGATCAGCCCGTTCAAGGGAATTGCATAGGCACTTTCACCCGCTGTGACAAAAAGCGCACCATTGACACTGACGTTGGAAGGAATTCGAACCTCAAAAGAAGTGCCGAGGCCGACCGCCGACTGAATTTGTATATCTCCGCCGAGCTGTTGCAGCTCAGTTATCACGATATCCATACCCACGCCACGACCTGAAATTTCACTCAGTGTGTTGGCCGTGGAAAAACCCTTGTGGAATATAAGTCTGATAACTTCTTCATCACTGAGGGCATCGACGTCGATCTCCAGACCTTTGTCATAGGCGAACTCACGAATCACATCGGGGTCTATACCCCGGCCATCGTCAGAGAGCTTGATAATGTAATCGCCGCCCGACTTGCGAACATCGATAGTGATGCGCCCGGCAGTTGGCTTGCCCGCCGCCAGGCGCTCTTCAGGCGACTCAATACCATGATCCAGGGCGTTGCGCACCATGTGCTCCAGAATAATCTGGCAGCGCGCGTAATAATCCCGATCCAGCGCGCCGGCCTCATTGAGCACTTTGAAAGAAACCGCTTTATCCAGGTCCGTACTGACCGTTCTAACGATACGGCGCAGGCCCGGCATCAAGCGTGACATGGGCACCACCCGTGCGGCCTGAATAGATGATGTAATACTGGAAATCACTGATGACTGCTGCTTCAAAAGTGCCTCAACAAGTGCATTCTGGCGACTGGCCAGATCGACCATATCAACTAAATCTTCCACACCCTCGCGCAATATATTGGCCGCTTCCTGTAACTCTGAATACTGATCCATCTCCAGGGCATCAAGGTCAGCTGTGGAACGAGTGCTTCTGGCGTTCACATTCACGTTCAGCAAGGCACGGTCCGCAATCTTGGCGATATGAGACCTCACCGAAGTCAAGCGGGCCTGTAGTTCCGCCGAGACGCGTTTATTACGCGAAGTGCTCTGCGCGGAGCGCACCCCGAGTTGCTGCGCCTGGCTGGTCAGGTTCAACAGGTGATCAAGCTTTTCCGAGGTAATACGGACTGACTGCTGTGCCGCCAGTGACTTCGCGCCCTCGTCCGCCAACTGTCGATCCCGCTTTTTCCGACGTGCAACGGCAGCCTTGTTTTGTACAGTTGGAGAGCCCGCCAATTCATCAGCAGGTATCTCAATAGTTTCAATCGAGTCACTCTGGGCCGCCAAAGGCTCCTCCCTGGCAATCGACCCACCACCGTGCACAGGGAGTTCACTCGCTATATCAATGCGATGCTCCTGCACATACTCGACCCCGCGCACTACCGCGTCCAACCAAACGTTCAACATATGGAAGTAGTCTTGCTCGGCACCGGATTGCGGACGTGGCCTGGCCTCCAGCAGTGTTTCGAAATTATGAACCAGGGTGCCGTAACGTTGCAGGCCTACACCTTTAGCAATACCCTTGATGGTGTGCAAAATGCGCGTCACTGTTACAAAAGCTGAATCTACCGTTGCATCCTTTTCCCACTCACTAAAGGCATCCTCGAGCTTCTCCACCTCAGCGGAACCCTCCTCGATGAAGGCATCGAGGAAATCGGAGAATATCTCTGTGCTGCTTTTGCTGGTGTAGCTAAATACGATTCCTTCGGGAATAAACCAGGTCGTATCCGACTCGTCCCGGGCGGGACTTGAAACGTTCGGGACGTCATCGTGGTCGCCTGTAGAATCCGGCTCTTCAAGCTGGTTACCACCTGCGAATTCATCGACGTCCACACCACAAATTTCATCAGAACTGCCCTGTGGCTGGGCAACGCCGGAAAATGCGGCATCGATGTCGCTGACAGTAGCGTCGTTAGTAGCCGGCAACTCACCAAAAATATCCTCCGCAAAAATATCCTCGTCAAAACCAACACTCTCTATCGACTCGTCTATTACTGCGCTGTCCGCCGTGGCATCGATGACATCATCAGCATCACTATCGACCTCTGTCCCAAACAGATCGTCGAACACGGCATCGATATCCGTTGCACTGTGCGACGCGCCTTCCATATCAAGCGCCTCGGTAAAATCTGCCCCCACGATATCATGCGCAAAGTCGGCTTCTGACATCCAGTCGTCGGCCTGCGGTACGTCCCCTTGCTCAACATCCATAGCCGGCTCAGGCCGACACTCGCCAGAAAACTCGGAACTGAATAGATCATTCCAGTTCTCGTTGGTTTGCCCGTGAAACAGCCGCACATATATCGCATCCTGCTCAGACTTGGACAGCTCCTGTAGCACCAGCGGCAGTTCCGCGCAAATCGTAGTGACCGGTTCAAAACCCTCGGCATAACAGCGCTTGATAGCCAGAGGCTCGTTACCCAACATCACATCGACTTCGATAGAGTTGGCCGCAAAGCCAAGTTCCTCGATACGTTCACGCGCCTTACAGGTAATTTCTTCCATAACCAGGGAGATTACTGATGTAATCGCTGAAACCGATCCGGGATCGAATCCATCCATGGCGCGGAAATCTTCGTGGTAATCGATATCGACTCCCGACGATGGGTCAACCGAAACGCCATCCTCAAGACACGCCACTGCGAGTTCATCCGGATCCGAACCACTATCAAGCAGATGCTCACCGCCCAGCAGGTATTGATCAAATTCATCATCATCGGCGGGTGGCGCCATACTTGCCACATAGTCCAGAACATTATCAGGCGCGACATCACTACCGATCGCACTATCGTCCTGCGAGGGGCCTTCATTCGCAACGGTATAGGTGCCCGGCTGAGCCACAAGATAGGGTGCCGGCACCTCACTCAGGTTGACGGCGGGGGTGGCGACAATGACAGACAGTTGCGAGACCGGGGGCTCAACTACCGCCTTGACCCGCTTAATAGACAGGAAGGTCTCCCCCATATCATCATCTTCGGTTAAACCGAGAATATCGGAGCCATCCATATCGGCAGTGGTAGCAGCCAGACTCCGGGCATGACCCTTGTTGGAATAGTCGACAGCCATGTCAGCCCCGGTAGCGGTGGCTTCGATATCTTCGGTAGAGGTCTCGATAGTATCCGTATAAATATCGCTCCTCTCATTATCTGAAGACATAACTATTTCTTCACTGACATAAGTGGACAGTTCATCGCTGTTAGCGTTGCCTCTGACCAGGGGCCGGCTGGCCACTTCGATCTCATAGTCCGACAGCCCCTCATCACAATAGTCATTTCCCGAAACAGTGAAAAGCTTCTCTTCGGGCTCCGCCAGGTCCATCTCCAGAAGCCAGCGCAGACTCTCGTCATTCGCATCATCATCGGAGTCCGCGACTCCTTCGATTCCCGATTCACAGCGTTCATTGTCAATGTGCACGATTATTCTCCCGTATCCAGTTTTGCGACCAGCGTAACCCGTCAGTGCGTGAGAGTCTCTGAGACCGCAGTTCTGCCCGCCAT
>Ga0164315_10001871_pt1 | contig 15981 bp, 13 predicted proteins | sample GuaBasSedimGuay6_FD_113737 | JGI IMG/M metagenome (GOLD analysis project Ga0164315, IMG submission 113737) | Subseafloor sediment microbial communities from Guaymas Basin, Gulf of California, Mexico - Guay6, Core 4569-2, 0-3 cm | ecosystem: Environmental > Aquatic > Marine > Hydrothermal vents...
ATCGCAAAGGCGCCGGCGGCGATCCAGCAGGACGTGATACGGCACCAGTTTTCCCACTATAGCCTCGATATATCGCTGGCCGTCATCGAGATGGATGCTTTGCCGAACAAGATTTTTGACGCCGATAACTACGCCTGGATCGAAATCGCCGACCTCGACAACCACGGCCTGCCCACTCCGGTGCGCAAGATCCTGTCCATGCTGCGCAATCGCAGGAAATATCGGTATGCGCGTACACGTGCCGCAAGCCTGCAGCACGCCCGGCCTCGGCGGCCTGCTTGATGATGGCGTTGTCGGTCGCGGGCAAATGCGAGAGTTGGTAAGCCGGAAAGAACTTGGTCACATGCACGGGCTATCCGCGCCGAGGTTGTCGCGAATCCACTCGGCGATGCCGGCCAGCTCTTCGAGATTGTCGTTTTTCGTTGGAATCACGTTGGTGCGCGTCTCGACATGAATGCCGAGCTCGGCCGCGCGCCGGATCGAACCGAGCACGTACTCGAGCCATACCGCTGGTTCCGAGTAGGTGAACGCGATGCCCTCGACACCGTGCTTGAACGCGGTTTCGACCATCTGCTCGGGCGTGATCCACGCCTCGGTTGACTGCCCGCGTGCGAGCTTGTCGAGCGCTTCGACACCCCAGGAAATCTCGAGGTTGTGGCAACCCTTGCAGCGGAAGTTGCAGCCGTAGCTGCCGATCGACATGACCCGGCTGTCGGGGCGGTAGTGGTACACCGGCTTATTGCGGATCGACTCGACCTCGATCGCCGAGACGATACCGTAGGACAGGTTGTAGAGCGTGCCGTTGCGGTGACGTGCGCCTGGCAGAAGCCGCGCTGGCCATGGCGCAGACGACAGCGCCACAGGCACAGGTTGCAGACCACGTCGCCGTTTTCAAGCGGCTGCTGCAACAGGCTTTCGACTAGCTGGTAACTATCGGGCATCGGGATATCGGATCCACAAGACTGAGGAAGCCAGCTTAGTCGATTGCCATGCCAATACAACCTGCGCGAAGCAGGGTTTTATTGCGACCTGAGTGTTATCGAAAAGCTAATTGATTTTGCGCCTCCGACCGTATAGGTTTGACCGACTGGCTCTCCTCGTAATCAACGGAGGTAATCTGCGGTAATGAAAACTCTCGTGTTCGTGCACGGCTATTTCGGCGGCGGCGCCCAATGGGCCGACCAGGTACACGTGTTCGGTGGACAGTTTCAGGTGATAACGCCGGATCTGCCGGGCTTCGGTGCAGCTAGCCAGTTGAACACGCCCGAGACCATTCGCGGTCTCGCGATCAACGTGCTGAGCGAGCTCGATAAGCTTGGCGTACATCGCTTTCACCTGGTCGGACACTCGATGGGTGGCATGGTCGTGCAGGAAATAATTGCGCTCGTGCCCGAGCGCATCGAAAAGCTGGTGCTCTACGGCACCGGTCCCGTCGGCCTGATGCCGGGCCGCTTCGAAACCATCGAGGAGTCGCGGCGGGGCTTGTGGGAGCAAGGTGTCGAGGCCACCGGCCGGCGCATCGCCGCGACCTGGTTTATGCATGGTGAAGCCGGGCAGGGTTATGAACTGTGCGCGGAGCTCGCCGTGCAGGCTACCCTGCAGGCGGCGCTCGCGGGGCTGGCCGCGATGGAAGCCTGGTCCGGCGAGAAAGCGCTGGCGAAGATAAAGTCACCCACCCTGGTGCTCTGGGGCGATGGCGACCGCGCCTGCCAATGGCCGCAACCCGAAAAACTCTGGCGCGAAATCGCCGACGCGCAGCTTGCCGTGATCCCCGGTTGCGCGCACGCCGTGCACCTCGAAAAACCGTATCTGTTCAACGCCGTGCTACAGGATTTCCTGGGCGAGGCCTAGCGCATCGAGTTTGACATTCGATTGCTTCCATCGACGATGTCATTGGTTGTATCGCACCGGGTAAATCGCTCGGTTACGTGCATGGCAAATGGGCGGTAACCCAGAGCAAGGTTGCCTTCCGTGAGTTTATGATCGCAATGGCAGAAGGGGAAGACTCGACTCTGGAATCCGGCAGTATCGGACTTAGCTGTTTCGGAGCTAGCGGTACTCGGGGAAAACCAGGTCGACCGCAAGCGCATCGGCGCCTGAATCGAAAACCTTTCCAGGTTGACCCTTTGCGCGGGTCGAGCCGAACTCGACCGCCTTGCGATACATTGCCTTCGCCTGTTTGGAGTTCTTTTGCGTGCCGAGTCCGGCCTGGTACATGATGCCGAGGTTGCGGTACGCCTCGGCGAGAAAGCGGGTCGTCAATTCCAGGCTATGCGGCTGAAACGCCAGCGGCGACCGGGTCGCGCGGCTGAAGTAGTCGAATGCGAGGTCGAGGTCGCGGACCGCGCCATTGCCGGTGAAGTGCAGGTAGCCGAGCTTGTAGGCGGCCAGCAGCGAACCGTTATCGGCGGCGATGTCATAGGCCATCTCTGCTTTCAGATAGTCGGGCGAATCGGCGTGGTAATGGGATTCCGCGATGTCGAAGAATTTCTCCGCCTCGCTGGTTTGCAGCCTCATTCTTTTGATCTCTGTATCGTTTTTTACACTGCTGGATTTTGGCAGGGTAGAGCCGAAGGCATGCGAAACCTGCCAGTGCTGTGGCACCAGGTGCACCAGCGCGGCAACAAAAACCAGCAGCAAGAAAAAGGCGGCGCTCGAAGACGTTCCGGCACGGCTTTGTATCCACACCAGTTGATCGAGGTGGTCGGGGAACAAGCTCCTGGCGCTGCGAATCATGCGCTGTAATTTCAGGTAATAGAGAAAATTGGCGAATAACACGATAACTACAAACGGCGCGAAACAAAGCGCTGCGAAAGCCAGGAAATCATATTCGCCGCGATTTAACAGCGCGGTCATGGAGTCCTCGAAAGAGACCATGGCAGCGGCATAGATGGCGCAAAACAACAGGCCGGCGACCCAGAGTTTGCGGTACAGCATCCATGCCAGCATCAACGGCAGCAGCAGGAACGGCAACTGCAGCATGTTCGCATCGGAGAGCAGCTTGTACTTTGCCGGTCCCGGGGAAAGACTCACCGCAACGGCGATCGCGGCGAATAGAATCAACGCGAAATTGAAAATCCTGAGCAAGCGCCGATTGACGTTTATCCAGTGCAATGGATTGACGAGGCTTGTCTGCGCGAACTCGCGAAAGGTCAGCAGGTAGTAATCCATGGCGCCGCGGGGGCTCCAGACCAGGCTTGGCCGGCCGAGAAAGGCCCTGAACAGTTCGGCTTGCAGTCGTTCATCCTTGAAGGTCGACTGATCCGCTTCTCCCTTGCGCCGCCCGCCGGACCCCGCGGCGTAATGCGCGTGGATGTTGAAGGCCTTTTCGGCGATGACCCAGGCCAGGGTCTGGGGGCAGCCGAGCTTGCCGAGGTACTCGGTGATTTCGGCCTCGTTCGAGCCGGTTTGCGCCAGTTTAATCGCGTAATCGAGCATCGCGTCCCAGAACACCGAATCGGCGGACTGATCGCCTGGATCCCGGTTCGGGCTTTCGTTGTCGTAACGGCTGTCTGATTCGCTGGAGTAGCCATACCGTTGTTGGCCCGCGGACTCTGAATCCGGGTTATCCCGCTTGCTGCCGGGAACTCGTTTCGACAGTGTTTTGTAGGCCTCGGCGGCGCGTTGAAATTGCTCCCTGGCCTGCGTCGAATTCTGGTTGCGATCCGGATGCCACTTCATCGCCACCCGGCGATACGCCTGCTTGATTTCCTCCGCGGATGCATTGTGATCGATACCGAGTACCTGGTACGGGTCTGTGGCGTCTGAGTATGCGATTACCGGCTCCAATCCTGACAAGTCGTAACGGTTAAGTATAAACGCGATTTGCCGCTTTGACCGGGCAGAGTCACGCAGGCGAGCGGGGTGTCAGGTCAGCAGCTCGGCTACAAAAGGTTAAGCCAGATATAAACCAGGTTGATCTGGATCATCACACCGGATCGTTGTTCCGGTAGCGTGAACATATTCACTCGAGAAATATCGAGTAAATTGGCGTTTCAGTAAACCATGTATAGCACTATCGATATCGCGCAAAACAGGGCCATGGCAATAACCATGCTATTGGTCGCCGCCGTGCTTGTTGGTCCGCCGTCGAATGTCATGGCCGAGGATAGTTATGTGCAAACCGTATCTCCCGGCCTCGGCATTGTCGTCGACAGAAAAAAGTGTTTTAACTCCGGTATTGTCATCGACACGGAGGAGTGTTTCAGCTCCGATATTGTCATCGGCGAGGGCGTTACCTTCAAGTGGAAGAAGACCGCTACGCGCAAGCAGCGGAGCTACAAATTGTATACTAATCATGACTCCCCGTTAAAAATGGATTCGGGGTCCGAGCAACTCCATTGGGTGGATTATCCTTTCGGTACCGGCTGGTGGTACGTAAAAATATATAGAAAGAGCGGTCAGAACAAATGGATTGGAACAACCTCGAAGCAGAATTTTTATCACTATAACAATGTTCCCGGGGTGCAGAATCTGCCCGATTCTTTTGAGAGTGATCGAAGCAAGCTTTACCCTTTTGAATTCAAAAAAGGCGCGAGAAAGCTGGGGCAGTTAAGAGACCTGACGATCTTCTATGAAGTATTAAACGACTATACGGTGGATTTGAAAGCGTATTTTGCGGATATCAGCAAACTGCCGAAGAAATATGCCAAATGGAGAAGAAGTGAATCCCAGCATAAAGCGCTTTTGACTCATATCGATGGCCTTTCGGCAAAATGGGAGTTTGTCGAGCTGGACAAAGGCTTGCTGACATTGAAAAAAGGCTACCGCTGGGACGGAACCTCGAATCCATGGGTCTGGGAAGAGAAGAAGAAAGACCTCAGGGCTTCCGGCATACATGACTCTATTTATGGCCTGATGCGGATGGGCTATCTTACCGTCGACAACGATAGCAATAAATTTGTAGATGAGGGCTTCAAGAACCGGCTGGTTGCTGACATCATGTGGTACCGGCTCTCAGTTGAAGACGGTAGAACAAGGCCTTATGCGCAACTCAATTTTAGAGTTCTGCGCGATGGTGGCTTTGGCAAAACGCACAAGGACAAACTGCTCTACCCGTGGAATTATCGCGTCTCCGAGTTAACCGCCCGGGCATCCGATAGAAAGGTCGAGTTGCACTGGCGGCCTGCGAACATTTTTTATAAAGATCCCAAGAAGTACCACCTGTACCCACACAGGTACGAGATCTACCGATCCACGGCCGGTTCACCCACGTGGACAAACATCGGTCATAAATACTTCGCTCCCCCGGAACTTATCGGTCACGATGATTCGTCGGTTTATTTCACCGACCACGATGTTACCAACGGCGAGATTTACTACTACTGGATACGGGTGAATGACCCGGATTCCGATGGTGACGGCTGGACCGATCAGGAGGAGCGCGACTATCACAAAGGCAAAATCAACAATCGCCTTCGCCACCCGTATCGAAAAGAAATGCACTACGATGAAAGCGATGTAGAGGCCGCGGTGCCGGTAGAAAATTTTCTGCGCGATGATCTGGTGCTGGAGCTGGACGGTGAAAACGATTATGTCGAAGCCAATTCCGTGGCGAGTGATTTTATTGCGACCGCGGAACCCGCCGATCCCGTCGATCCAGGCGACCTGAGCGGTATACCGCTAACCATGGAAGCACGCGTGTTTCCCGAGGTGCAATGGCAAAACGGCAAGACCGCGATTCTGGCCTTTAACCAGCGCAACGGCGAACCCCTGATGACGCTGATCTACGATGGAATGAATCAACAGTTTTGTTATTTCGACGGTGAGGTTGGCCATAAATGCGACCAGAACTACCAGATTGTTCCGCAAAACTGGTATCACGTGGCGGTGACGATTGATGAAGATGGAAACGGTTTGCTGTTAGTTGATGGAGTGCACGAGACGCATTTTACGACCAGGGTCAGGCCGCGCAGGACCGCGTTGTTCAGTATCGGCCAGCAATGGCAGGTCGGCGTGAGAAACACATCGATGCATTTCAGGGGCGAAATTGACGAGGTCCGCATATGGGATATCGCGCGCGACCAGGGAGACTTGTTGTCGTACATGGGCGATCCGATGCAGGGTTACCACGAAGGCATGCTGGCGCAATGGCATTTCGATGAACCGGGCGATATTTTCACCACCTACGATGCGACGAAGAATTCCAATGACGGAAATATCATTCGCTACGATTTTGACCCGGATGACGACGATGACGGCAAGCCTGATTTCCTCGACAATTGTCAGTTGGCGTATAACCCGAGCCAGTTTGACGCGGACAGCGACGGTTACGGCAACGCCTGCGATGCCGATCTGAACAATGATCTGATTGTCGATTCGCTCGACATCGAGTTACTCAAGCTGGTGTTTTTGAGCGCGGATACAAATGCGGATATCAACGAAGACGGAATCGTCAACTCGCTCGACCTGGGGCTGGTGCGGAACATGTTCCTGCTACCGCCCGGTCCATCGGCGATTGCGCCATAGCCGCGGCCATATGGCTTTGATTTTAATCTGACAAGGAGCAGCGAACATGAAGAAGTCAGTTTTGATCCTGTTATTGTTTTGTAGTCAATTCACGTTATCACATGCCTCGACGATCGGTTTCGATGCCGAGGACAGTGCGATCGCTTCCGGGGATATCTTCACCGTCGATATTGTTGGCAGCGGTTTTCCGATAACCCAGGGCGGGGGCGTTGACCTGTTCTACAATGCGGCTATCGTCAACGTCCTTTCCGTCACATTCGACGTTGCGGTATGGGGCATCGGCAGTAGCGTGGGCGCGATCGATAACAGCGCGGGCCGGGTCACCGATATCGTGGTGGGTGCGTTCGACGGCCCACAGGGAACTTTCGTCATCGCCAGCCTCGAACTCGAGGCGACGGGGGTGGGGCTCACGAGCCTGAGCCTTACCGATTCTTCGATCAACCCCTGGGCATCGTTTGGCGCCAGGCTCACTACGGCATATGTACCGGGCTCGGTAAGCGTTGCACCGCCAGTCCCATTGCCGGCAGCCTTCTGGTTGTTTGGCTCGGCGCTACTGGGGTTTGTTGGATTGGTCAGGTCGCGTCTACATTTTAGGTAACCAGGTTATAACTATTGTTGTCCGCCTGAAATTCGAGATCCTGTTCCACTGGACGACCTTTAAACATCGCCTCAAACATTAACCTCAACCGTATGCAGTGCTCTATTTGTAATCAGGTACATGATTTTCTCCCATTAATGTTATGAGTGGCGGGGCAGTCGTACTGTCTCGCCCGGCCTGCATGGCCTGTTACCGCGAGTTAAGTTTCAGGTCCCACCGATTCGGGTTCCGACGATTCAGCTCGTCATCGATGTGTACCGGGTCTTCGGGGTTGAATTCGCCCCCCCAACGCAGAACTTCGTCGCCTTTTACAAGGTTAAGCAGGTCCTGGATTTCGCCCGGCAAGTTAGCAAGGTTCGTTTTTTTCAGCTTGCTCGAATTGAAGAAACCGCTAGCCGACTGCAGGTTCATATCGATCGCGTGCCCAACCAGGTGATTGGACCGCGAAGCCGGCGGTACAATGGCGCCCGATACGCTGCGGCCAGGTTCCCGCGCCGATGAAGTGACGTAGATTTTCACCGCGCAATCGAGTGCATATTGATTGAGCCGATCCAGGTGCGGCAAGAAATCGACGTCGGCGCGTAGTTCCTTGCCGATAAACTGGCTGTTGGCATAAGTCTTGATCACACACTGGTCCTGCTCGTCATTCGCGAGTGATAGCACATCCGCGACTGCCGTACTTACCGGGGTGTCGTTCGTGCTCTGATCGACAAGATCGTTATCTTCCTTTTCGATGTAGTCGGCGAGCACGTAGCCGACACTGCCATCACTCTTTTTGACCTTGAGCCAGGTTTCCTCCTCGAGGATTTCGACCTTCGATCCCCGGCGCAGGGTGCTCAAGACGTTTCCGGTCTTGGGTGATTCGCGCAGGTTCAATCCCCCGCGCGCGATAACTAATCCTCTACCCATGATGTTGATACTCCTTCGATTGTTGGTTATGACGGGATCAGATTCTGAATGCCAGGCTAGTTCTCCTGTAATCCGGGTCCAGGGCCGTTTTCTCCGGAAGTTTTTCCAGACTAGCGGGTGTCGCAACTGGGGGGCGATTTTTTCAAGGACTTACGAATACACATCGTCTTGAAAGTCGCCATGCGGGTCTCATCCTGCAGTCGCCCACATTTGCTGGCGAAAGCAGGATCAGACGGGTCCAGTGTCATGCAGTCGCAGGGTTGCCTCGGGAGGTCGCTTATGGACAGACCGCTCCTCAGGTGAGCATCCAGGGTTCCCAGCGAGGTGTCCAGGTTATCAATCTGCCGGTCGATATAGGTGACGACGGAATCGCCCAGCAAAAGCTGCTGTTTCGCCGTCTCGGACTTGCTTACCAGGTTTTTGCGGATTGCACAGAAGCCACCGGCGAGTTGTTCTGCATTCGTGGCCGGTGTGCAGCTACCGGTTTGCAGGCAGGTGACTGAATTGGCGAAGGTTTCTACAACTTCATACTGCCCGACAACTCCGAGCAGGGCGCAGTCCCGCGGCGGTGCCTGGTTCAGCAACGATGCGCACAGTTGCGACCCTGCTTGCCCGTAATCGGAGGCCTTGTTGGTGTCGGCCTTGAGCGATGCAAAGGCGGCCAGCCGATACAGGGCAACCGTGATTTGCTGGTCACCCAGGTCCTTTGAGTCCTTGAGTTCCTCGATTTCAGCGGCCGCCTGCGATTCGATCATACCGTGCAAGGTTGCGAAATCGGCGAGGCACTCCTCGCCGCCCTCATTCGTTTTCTTACAATTGGCCTGGGTGCGAACGAGATCACCGAACTCGGTCTGCAAGCTTATCAGTGACCTGGTTGTCTTTATCGATGTGCAAGCCGCCAGAGACAGGAGCATGAGAGAAAGTAAAAACAGGCGCATGTGGCTATCTCCTAGCGTTCGAGCAATTCGTTTAACAGTGTCTGCGGATCGAGATCGGGCAGTTCACCCGAATCGATGACCGCCGCCACGTGCTTTCTGAACAGGTACAGCCATTCCTGTCGGCCGAGCGAATCCTTGAGGGTTTGCGAAACCGTTGCCAGCGTGGTGATAAATTCCTTTAGCTCGGCAACGTTTTGCAGCGCCCTGGCGGCGTTACCGGCGGCCGTTTCGAGTACGCTGCGGATGACCTCGACCAGCAATGGGCCAAACAATACGCTGCCTCCGGCACGACCCGTAACGGCGGCTTCGGCGGCGGCATTCATCACTTCGGTGATGAGTTGATAGAGGAGTTGCTGCCCGGCATTGTCCTGGTCGAGTTTGACCAGTCGATTCGGATTCGACACCACTTCACCGGTGGCGATGGCTGCTACATCGAGCCAGTTGTCTGCCGAGAACAGGTGCCCGTTTTGCGCGGCCATTGCACGCGCTATGATTTCAACCAGGGCGCGGATCTCGGGCGACTTCCCGTCCGCAACCAGTCCCGGCGTGGTAGCGACGTCCTCGACGATGATGTGGAGCAGTTCGGCGGCCTGGTCGTTGCTGAACATGCGCTGAAATGATTTCGGGTCGCCGCTGGCAAGACCGGTCGCCAGGCCGGTGCTGATTTCGCGTATGATTACTTCGCCGAGGTCGGCGACAGTTTCGGTCCACTGGTCCGCGTCGATGTTCGGTACCAGGGTCGCCGCGTTTGCACTCACCGTTTCGAGTGCTGACGCCACAAGCTCGACGGCCAGGGGCTTGTTGAACGGAGGTGTGTTTGACTTGAGCGTAGTGGCTGAGTCGAGCAGTATTTTTCTGACCAGGTGATCGGCTTTCGAATCGGCATCGCCGAGGAAGAGGTCGGGCTGAAGCATCACCATATCCAGCATCGACCCGTAGACCCGCACCAGGCCATCCTTACCGAAATCATCCCGCAGGCCGTTGTCCTTTATTGACACCAGCACCGACTGAGTCAGTGCACCGAGACCGGAGTCCAGCTTGAAGTCGCTGCCAAGGATGGCGGCCTGGTTGCGCGCAAGCGCATCGATGGCGGCCGCCGAGATCGGCCCGAGAAACTCGTCGCGCAAGTCGTACCAGGGCTCGTTGCTGTCCGCCGGGTTTGCGACGGCTTCGATCAGCGGAGTCAGAATCGAAGTGGCGACGGCTTGCAGGTGCGTCTCGTCGATAAAGTCGTCAACATTGTTGTTGACCACGCGCAAGCCGGCTTCGACAAAGATGCGAATCGCACCCGAAGCAAAGTTGACGCCGGGCGCCGTCGGATCATCCGGGTCGGGCAGCAATTCCGCAAGGTTGACGGCAACCGACCTGATCAGCCTGGAGCCATTTCCATCCGCCCCGAACAGTGACGGATTTGCACCGATGTAATCCAGCGCGATGTCGGCCAGCTCGATACCGACGCGCCCCAGTGGAGTCTTTCGATTGGCCGCTGATGACCACTGGCTCAAGACCGCCAGGCCGTCGTAAGTGCTACTTTGCTCGAAGCCTGCGTCAAGCTGCGTGGCTATCTCGATCACCCGGATCTGGGCGGCCAGGCCGGCCGCGGAATCGTCGTTACCGTTGACCAGGTCATGGTCGCTAGCCCACTCGGACTCGGATAAACGACCATCCAGGATGGCGTCCTGCAGAATCAGCAGTGCTCTCTGCGGCGTTTCCAGTGTCGCGGTATCGATATCGGGAAGTACCATGTCGGCATCGATGGCCTTGTCCTGGTAGGCTCGCCTGCCGGCATTCCCCAATCGCATGATCGACTGGATGCCAAAAACAATCGCTAGTGGAGACATCGCCATCAAGTTCCTCCCCGGATTACAGTGAACAAATTAGTAGATAGCGATCGGGTTCCCCGGTGAACCTGTAGCGCCCTTCATCTTCAGCGGTGACCAGGTAAACAGAAATTCATAGGCTTTGTCGGCCACCAGCTGGCTCAGATCCAGGTTCTCGATATTCCAGATTCCGCTTCGAGTCATCATCTTGACGTGACACTCAAATGGCTGCTCGGTTTCCCCGGCAAATCCCGGGCCTACGGCTTCGGTTCCCCAGGTATCCGCACCCCATTCGCTGGGAGCCCAGTTTTCCGTCAGCGGCGCGTCATTGACCGCGATCGCACTACCGGATGCCAGGATCACAAAAGCGGTGATCGTAACGAGTGTTGTAAAGTTTAATTTCCGACTCTTAGTTATCATTGTTAAGTTCTCCTTTAATGTACTGCAATAGACATATTCGGGTAGATACTTTCAAAACCGCGACTCCTCGAACAGAACCATGGGCATTTGCCGAACAGCTGTGTCGAATCTCTCCGCCGGCTCATTATATGAGGATTCCAGTAGGCCGCAAGCTGAGCCGCTGTCCCGGACCAGTGTCAGTTGCGAGTGTAAACGCACTTCCCCCCGGTTGCGCTGGCGCTCAAAATTTATCGGCATGAGCGACAAAATTGAGCTGTAATATTTATATTCCCGGAATTAAGGAAACAGTCTCGTGGAAGCATCCAACCCCTATGCGCCACCCGAAAGCGAACTGCAAGCGTTTATCGACCCGGCCGTAGTGTGGCGCAATGAGAAGCTGATCGTGATGCGAAAGGGCGGCGACCTGCCGGGCCGATGCATCCTCTGCAACGAGATTGCGGAGCCGGGTAAACCCCGGCGTATCATTTACCTGAATATCTGGTTACAGATTGCCATGCTGGTGCTGTTTCTGGCTTTTAACGTCCTGGCGCTGATTCCGATAATAATCGTAAGCCTTATTTTCCGCAAAACGGCAAAGGTCGGGATCCCTGTTTGCGGGGAGCATCGGCGCAAAAGGTTATGGATAACCCTGGCCACGTTCAGCTTGCTGGTCGCTTCGATTGGGCTTGCTGTAATGGCCGCGAGGATTCCCATGTACCAGGGTCCGATCTTCATGATTGCCGCGGTAATTTTCATTGGCGCGTTCGTGCTCGCGATCATAAGAGGCCAACTGCTGAGGGCGAAAAAGATAGACAAGGAAACCGTGACCCTAAAAGGCGCGAAATCACCGTTTCTGGATTCGCTTCCTGTGTATCCGGGTCATTGATCCACCCGTTCGGCGTACCCGGACAACCGACGATAAGCGCAATCCAGCAATTTTCAAATTTCGAGAAGATAAATTAAGACGAGGTTCCCTAGAATATGTTCAGGGTTCGGGCTGCGGCTTTCCAGCGATCAAGCCGCTCCGATATGACAGGTGAACTTTTTTCGGCGACGGCGTGTACCAGGAGATTGAGTGCGGCCGTGATGGCGACTGTCGATTCGAGAAACAGACCGCTTCGTGTGTTGGCATGGATGACAAGGTCCGTATGATTTTTTGCCCAATGGCACATTTCATCCGTAATGATCACCAATGAGCGATTGGTTTCATTGCATAATTTCGCCATTATTGGTGCTTCTCGCGCATAGGGAACCACGTCGAGAAGAATCAGGCATTCCGCCGCGGAGTTCCTGTTGTTGCATGATGTCTCCAACCACTCTGCCATCATTCCGTCGTGAGCGGAAAGAAACTGCACATCATTGCGTATCAGTGCCAGCCGCCGAGCGCAGTCCTCGGCCATTCCCCTGACAGTCTGGAAACCTGTGACATAAACGCGCTCGGCATCGGATACAGTTTCAACCAACAGAGGCCACATTGGTGAGGCGCATTGGCGAAACACTTCCCCAAGGGCATCGATCTCCTGATCGAGGATGTCAGCGAAGGGCTTCGGAACATCCAGGTTTTCCACGGCCCCCTTCTCTATCTGCTCACGGCTCGATAACTCGATGCGCAACTCTCGTTTCAATCCACGCATGCCCTGATAGCCGAGCCGACGCAGCAACCGGCTTACCGTAACCTCGCTAACCCCCACCTTGATGGCCAGTGACGCGCCCGTCTCGAAACTCAAATCGCCGATGTTTAGCAACATATATTGCGCCACCTGGGCTTCCAGCTTGGGAAGATCCGGTAGACCGGCGCGTAGCTGCTCCTCAAATTTTGGAAACCCGGGCTGGCGAAAGGATGAAAATGCGTCTTTCATTGAAGTCTTTCAAAAATGGAAGAAAAATTACATAACTTGATTAAGACAGATTGATAACATAATATCAAGACCGGGATAAATATAAAGTACGATCAGGGAAGAGTTCTCGACCCAAATACTATAATTATCGACACAAGAGGATATCGACAAATGCGTAATAATTTATTGATTAAATTTGTGCGTGGATGCCTGAGGACATCTGCATTTACGTTAGCTTTCGCTGGCGCGGCCATCGTCTTTTCCCATTCTGCAGTGGCTGGGGGGCAGCTCAACATTTACAACTGGGGCGATTACATCAATCCGAAAGTTTTGACCCGCTTCACCGAGAAAACCGGCATCAAGGTGACGCTCGATACCTATGGGACCAACGAAGAAATGCTGGCCAAGATCCAGGCCGGGGCAACGGGTTACGACCTCGTTTTTCCCTCGGTCCATATGCGCGACATCATGCAGAAGCTGGGCTTGCTGCATGACGCCAGGGTCAACACCCTGAAAGGTTTTGAGAATATCGATCCGATCAACAAGCGCTCCAAGCTTGACCCGGAAAGCTCCTTTTGCCTGCCCTATGCCTGGGGCGCGGTTGGGGTCTTCTACAACAAGGCCGAGGCTGGTGAGATCAAGACCTGGGACGACTTTTTCGCGCTCCCCGACAGGGGCAAGAAGATCACCATGCTGGATGATCTGCGGGAAACAATTGGCGTCGCTCTGATCAAGAATGGCTATTCGGTTAACACCGGCGACAGCGATGAATTAAAACAGGCCGAGGCATGGCTTCTGCAGCGCAAGGACAAAATATCAGCATTCTCTTACGATATCGTATCCCTGGTTCAGTCGGGCGATATTGCAGCGGCTCACTGGTATGTAGGGGCTACACTTTATACCCTGGAGGAACCAGACAAGCTTGGTTTCGTAATCCCCGAAGAAGGTGCGACCATGTACCAGGAAGATATCTGCGTCCTCAAGACCGCGCCCAACAAAGACAGCGCCATCCGTTTCCTGGAGTTCTATATGCAACCGGAAATTGCGGCTCTCAATACGCTTCAGCAGGTCAATGGCACCGCTAATATGCCAGCCCGCGATCTCCTGCCACCAGAACTTAAGTCGAACCCGAATACCAACCCGCCACCCGAGGTGGTCAAGAAGTTACAGATCTTCGAAGATCTGGGGAATAACCTGCGCAAGTACAACCGCGTCTGGACCAAGGTGCGTACTGCCCAGTGACGGAAGCAGCGACGATCGCCGAGGTCAAAGCTGCAGTTAAACATTTCGCTGCACCCGAAGGGGGGGTAATCAGGGCGCTGGATGGTTTGTCGCTGGAGATTCAGCACAGCCAGTTTGTGACCCTGCTCGGTCCTTCGGGGTGTGGCAAAACAACCCTGCTAAGGGCGATCAGCGGATTTGAAGATCTGGATGCCGGTGAGGTGCGGATTGCAGGGGAGGATATGACCGCTGTTCCGCCGCACCGTCGCCCGGTCAACACGGTGTTCCAGAACTACGCGCTGTTTCCACATCTGTCTGTCGAAGACAACGTCGGTTATGGGCTCGACGTTGGCAGAGTGGCCAGGGACGAGCGCAATCAACGCGTTGGCGAGGCGCTAGAGCGCGTAGGCCTGGGGGAGTTTAACCGTCGCAAGCCCGGACAGCTCTCAGGCGGCCAGCAGCAGCGGGTGGCCCTGGCACGGGCCATCATCAACCGGCCGAAACTCCTGCTCCTGGACGAACCGCTCTCGGCACTTGATCGCAACCTGCGTCAATCGATGCAACTGGAATTGAAAAGCCTGCAGCACGATCTTGGGATCTGCTTTCTTTTTGTTACGCACGACCAGGAAGAAGCGCTCACAATGTCTGATCAGGTGATTGTGCTGAACAAAGGTCGGATCGAGCAAATCGGACCGCCCGAAATACACTACCATAAACCGGTATCTCGTTTTGTTGCCGAGTTTATCGGCGACGGCGCGCTCTTTACCGGGCGGATTCAAAACGATGGCGGATCTCCTGTCCTGGTGACCGACGATGGGCTCACATTTGCCGTAGGAGACGGAGCCAGGGTTGGCGAGATGGCAACCCTGCTGTTGCGACCGGAGCACCTGGAGATGGCCCCTGAAACTCCCGATAGTTCAATGGGAATCCTGGAGGTATCCCTGGAGCAGTCTATCTTTCACGGCGCCTCGCGTAAATTTATCTGTCGATTGCCTAATGGTACTTCCATTGCGGCGATGCCGACGGAAAAGAGTAGCGAGGCGCTTGGCCGCATTACCCCGGGTGAGCGTCTCCATCTCGCCTATCGTCGTGACCGGCCACACCTGATCCCGGAGCCAGGTGATGGCGCGTAAAGGGGACAGTCGCAGGCTCGCCTTTTTACTGGGTCCGACAACGCTTTTTCTGGGCTTCTTCTTTCTCGGTCCCCTGGCCGTAATGGTGCTTTATAGTTTTCTGGAGCCGGGGCTTTACGGTGGTGTCGAATGGAACTTCTATCACTGGAACTATGGCCGCATCCTTGGTTGGGCCGATGGAGAATGGGAAGAATTCGATCTGGTCTACGCCAAAATTTTCATGCGCTCGGTGCGGTTAGCGCTGATGAATGTGGGCATCACGCTTCTCATTTGTTATCCGGCTGCGCTATGGGTTCGTGGCCTGACGGCACGCTGGCGGACTTTGGTCGTCTTCATGATTACGCTACCGTTTTTTGTAAGCCTTGTGGTCCGCCTTTTCTGCTGGGTGCTGATATTACGTCCGAGTGGATTTCTCAACTCGGCACTTCTTGGGCTGGGGCTGATTTCCGAACCGATCGATATAATCTTCACTGAAACGGCGGTTCTTATTGGAATGGCCTATATATTTCTACCGTTCATGTTCTTGCCGATCTATGCCAGTATCGAGAAGCTCGATCATTCGTTGATCGAAGCTTCGTCCGATCTCGGTGGTGGCCCTCTTCAGACATTTTTCCGCGTGACCTTGCCGCTGACATTGCCTGGTATTCTGGCTGGAGC
>Ga0164315_10001872_pt1 | contig 15980 bp, 10 predicted proteins | sample GuaBasSedimGuay6_FD_113737 | JGI IMG/M metagenome (GOLD analysis project Ga0164315, IMG submission 113737) | Subseafloor sediment microbial communities from Guaymas Basin, Gulf of California, Mexico - Guay6, Core 4569-2, 0-3 cm | ecosystem: Environmental > Aquatic > Marine > Hydrothermal vents...
AAAGTGGAATCGGGCCAGCTCAGAACTGGCTTTGTCTAACTCGTAGCCTTTACCCTGTGGGGCAGCCGGTGAATTTTCTGTCCCTGTGGGAGTCATTCCAATCCGCAATACGGTCCATTCTCCTTCTGGCACATCTACCACGGTCAATAAACCATTGGCATCCATCTGATCACTGATGTCATGCACCTCTGAAATCAACATATTCTGATCTGTAATGGCTTCCTGGGATTCCCACAGGTAAGTATTGAATTCGGGAAAAGGTGTGGGGTGCATCTTTCCCAGAGATTTTTCGATGTAGTTCTCCAAAACCTGGGCTTCCGTGATCCGAATCTCGGCAAAACCAGCTGCAGACAATAAACGTCCGGCTCCTGCGGCCGCATCCCAGCTTGCACTTGTGGCATTGGTGCATACCAGCCTATATGCTTTTGCATCCGTTTCAGGAATAGATATAGCTAATGGACCGTGGGTTACCGGCCCTACGTTTACTCCACTGTTGCTGCGATCAAACACAAAGGATTTAATGGTTTTATAAGCTCCGTCTACCTGGGCCTGTAGCTCCACATTGCATTTAAAAACGGGGGTTGCGGGTGTAAGAACAATGCTTCGGGCTGTGATGGACTTTGCTGAAGAGATATCTACTACAAATGGATCTTTGTTGCTCCTTTTAAAGAGTACATTCCGCTTTGAAATATAATTTTCCTCAGATGCTATTTTTTGAAATCCAAGCACATAGGTATCCTGAAACTCATCCGCTGGTTTTGGCAACTTTACAGAAATCGTACCGCCTCCCTGAACTGTTGTTTCGGAGTAAACCAGGTGACGCATGGCCTTGTCATAGGTGACCCAGGGACCGCCGCTCTGGCTCCATCCGGGACAGTTAAACATACCTATATCAATACCAATTCGATGGCCCTCATTAACTACGTGAACCATGGCATCCCACCATTCATCGCTGAACAGGGGTACAGGACCATCCACTTCATCCGGATTGATGTTACCGATCAGGACCGCTCCCAATCCAAACTCCTTCATGGCTTCCAGGTCCTTGGTGATTCCCTCTTTGGAGATATCATCCCCTATCCAGTAGTAGTAACACCAGGGTTTATTGGTATCGGCTGGAGTGATAAATCCCTCCTGGATGTTATCATAAACCTCCTGTGATATCTGTACCGGGCGGGTACAAAATGCAAAGGTCAGGGATATTGCGAGCAAAATGGAAAGCCTGAAAATATTTCCTGTGTAATCCGAATTCCGTTTCATAATCTTCATTTATGTGAGTTATATTTAATTTTCTTGATTGGCTGTATCAGCACTAAAATAGAAATTGTACCAGTTTCTTTCTCTTGAGACTGGCCCTTCAGGAACACCAGGCTCGTATAAATCTGAAGCCCAGGCCTCCAACTCTTTTTTTAATTCGGCGGCCTTGTTTGGGTACTCTCCAATGAGATTCTCCGACTCGACTCCTTCGGGATCCAAATCAAACAGGAACTCAAACTCCCCTGCTTTCAGAAATTTCCAGTTACCCGATCGAACTGCGGTCTGGTCCCAGAATCTCCAGAAAAGGTATTTATGGGGTGCACCTGTTTTCTCCCCTGTAAGGTAGGGAATCAGATTGACTCCATCCATCTCTCCAGGGTGATCCAATCCGGCCACTGCTACCGCAGTTGCTGCCACATCCAATGAGATCACCGGTTCATGATATTCCTTTCCGGCAGGTAATACGGCGGGCCAGGTGACGAGATAGGGAACCCTGATGCCTCCTTCTGATAACATTCCTTTTTCACCCACCAGTGGATCATTCAGGGATCCGTCCCAGGCACCTCCTTTAAATTCCAGGGTCCGGTCCTCTTTAACCATTTTGGTGGGAGCTCCATTGTCTGAAATAAAGAAAATCAGGGTATTCTCAGCAATCTCATACTCCTCAAGGGACTTCCTTAACCTGCCCACCCCATCATCGATGGCGGACATCATGGCCAGGCAATAGCGCCTGCGTTCCGGCATATCACCTGGAAACCTTGCAAGGTATTTATCGGTAGCTTCAAGCGGCACATGGGGTGCAAAATAAGACAGAAAGAGGAAAAAGGGTTGATCATGGTTTCGTTTTATAAATGCCAGGGCAGCATCACTCTGCACATCAAGGCGGAACCTGGGGTCGGGCCTCCACTTAAATTCCTGGTCATTTCCATCCAGGTCAAAATTGGCCCAATATTGTCCCATTGGTCCATAGTAGGTTTCCATAAATCCACGCTCAGAGGGATAGTAAGGAAACCTGTGGTCAAAGGTTATATCAGCAGGTCCTCGCTTATTCCTGGGTTTGGCTGCAACCTCAGGTAAATTTTCCTCAATCCACGGGTCCATCACATGGTTGGGATCCAGGTGCCATTTACCTACCATGCCTGTTACATATCCTGCCTGCTTCATCCGCTGGGGAAGAAGGACCTCCTCAAGCGGTACGGGTCGTGTTCCATTGTGATCCACACCAAAACGTTCCTGGTACCTTCCCGACATCAGACCCGCACGGGAGGGTATACACTGGGGAGCTGTCACATATCCCGATGTCATCCGGATTCCATCTCTGCCCAGTTGATCCAGGTGGGGGGTATTAATATCGTCTACAACCCCCTGAATACCAACATCGGCAAATCCCTGATCATCGGTGAAGATTACAATGATATTGGGTCTTTCAAGCGTTTTCTCACAAGAAGTGATCAGGACTGCACCGGTCAGAATTGCCGCAATTATCAAATTTTTCATCTCTATCTTTTTTACTGTGTTTTACTGGCTATCCTGTCAGCAAAACATTATACCATTTAATCAGATACTAAAAACAGGGAACTAGCGGAAGGCAAATTCAGTTTGATCTCGGTACAGAATTCCCCTTTTCTGATTACAGTTTTTGAGGAGATCTCATTGGTCAAACCAGTATGTGGATCCCATCCAAATACCCGTTTCATCCCCCGGAGCAGGACCTTCGAGTCCAGGTTCCTTTCCGATGAGTTTGAAAAGAAATAGAGATCTTTTCCCTCCTTCACCTTATGGGTGTAGGTAAGTGCCCCGTTATAGTCGGGACGCTGCATCTCCATCCACTCTTTGCTGTCAAGTGTTAACCCGAACTGGTAGGTTGAGAGCTGGCCCGTATCCCAGGTATCTTCTTCAAAATAAACATCCCGTACCGGGAGACATTGTTCCAGGGCCTGATTCAGTAATTTAACAGATGGAGTGGGAAGGAATAGTGCCAACCCTCCGGCTTTATTTTGATTTTCCCCATTCTCGAATAGTTCCGCCATGGCCTTTTGGACCAGTTCATCTTGCCCAAATTCAGCTGCAAACTCAGGGATTTTGCTGGTAGCAATCACTTTGCCTCCGTTCCTGTAAAACTCCACAAGTTTTTGTGCGACACCTGTCTGTATGGTATTTCCGCCAGGAAGAATGATGACCTGGTATACTTCCCTGTTCACTTTATTATTTAGGATCATCTGGTCATCTTCCAGGAGACAGTTTTCAACCAGTACCTGTGGGTGCAGGTAGGTAAAATCCATCCTTAACCTTCTGAAAAGAGTTTCTCCCACCTCCATGTAATCAAGCTCAGGAGGCATTTCACCTCCCACATATCCATATTCCCAGCCCTCGCCAAACCTGTTATAAGCCTGGGCTGAGGCTATGGGATACATCACCGCCACATCGGACACATGACGTCCCCCCTGAAGCATATAGCTGAGTCTTCCAATGTACTTGTTGAATTCGTTGAGCTCCTCCACAGACATGGCCTTTTCCAGTCCCCCGGGAAAAGGGGTCTGCATATTGATACCCATGGCATACTGATCCATGGCTACCTTGTAAGCAATATGAATGTCGCACTCCTGGTATGCTGCATAGGTCTCGGCCCATGTAATGGGTTTGTCGTAATTGTAAGCCGAGGAGGTTACCACTTTATAACCGGGATTCATGCGCCCCCAGTAAAATATATCATCTGCCCCGGGTATTTGTTGATGCTTAAATACTTTCATAAGATCTCCATTGGCCATGGACGGATTGGGTCGCTCCTCCTGATCCATGTGGCCCGATAACATGATTCCATGGGTTTCACACCAATCGGCCAGCTGTTTCACAAAGTTTTCCTCATACATATCAGCCCTGATCCCAAGGAGAGCGTTCCTGGCAGCTGAGGTAAGAGGGCCAATATCGTACCAGAGTGAAGGATAATACTTTATGGGTGATTCTCCATATTTTTCCAGATACCTTTCATTGAGGGTGCTTGACCAGATTCTACCATCCATCCAGTGCATGGAAGGTTCATCATAAAAGGTCATTGGAATCACATTTCCAAAGTACTCACCAAAACCCTGGTAAAATTTCTCATAGCTGATGGAGAGAAACTTTTTTACGGCCTCCTTCTCAATATAGTTCATGATACCCGGGTTACGCAGATCAAGTACTGCCTGATGATTCAAATAAAAAACCATCATTTTCCAGTCTCCCTCCGATACCTTTGCACGTACGATCCCGTTTGAGTAAGAATCGCTGATATCTTCAATGTGATTTTGGGTTCTATCCCACAGCACAGCCCCCAGATAAGTTCCTTCAGGCACTTTCAACTTAATCGTACCTTCCCCCTGATGATCCTTTTCGACCTTGTCCAGCCTGGAGGCCATATATTCGGGGAATTGCTTAAAAAACTGTCCGGCAACCTGACCGGTGGGAAAGTAGTAATCATCATAGAGGATTACGCGCATACCCAATTTTTCAGCTTCATCCAGGTAGGCCCTGTAGACTTCAATAAACTCCTCACTCAGGTATTCGATCCCCTTGTACCCCAGTCTCATAAATGGTTTTCCCTGCTCCACATACCATCGGGGCAATTTGCCCGCATGTCCTTTGTGGGCAGAGATAAAAACGCCCCCAAATCCCAGGGAGTGGAAGTGCTGTATCTGTTCCCTGGCCATTTCTTCATCCACCTCATCCAGCATCATCCCAAATCCGGCATGACCCTTGTAAACATTGGGCGGATTAGCAAATACCTTCTTGTGGGGGAATTCATCACCTGTTCCAGTTGATTGACACTGAAATAAAAACAGGGACCATAAAACCAGCAAGACTATATTTATTATCTTCATTATCAAAGATTTACCATAAATAAATGATCTCCAGCGACCAGCTCACGGGTGCCATCGGGTAGCAGCAATTCGGCAGTAGTATTGGGAGGTACAGTCACATGATACTCAAACTTTCCTGTGGAAGTCTGTGTCCATGCTGCTTTAATCTCACCCTGAATGGATTGGTAACTGGCCCGGGCATGGTCCAGGTCCTTTACAAAATTGGGTCGGAAGATAATCTTTCGAAAGCCAGGCTCGTCCATATCAAAGTTTATTCCAGCCAGATGGCGGTAGAAATAGTTATCAACTGCTCCCATAAAGTGATGTATATCAGAACTTTCCCTGGTATACCCTTCCCATAGTGTAGTGGCTCCCTCCCCCACCATCCAGCCGAAAGAGGGCCAGGTAGGTTCCACGATCAATTGATAGGTTAGATCGGCATACCCATGTTTGGGCAAATACTCATAGGCGGAGTGGACAGCAAATATCCCTCCATAGAGGTGATTCTCCTTCTCCTCCACAATGTTATGGATCAATCGGTCCTCCACCCGCTGAATATCAGCTTCTGGTACAATCCCATAATCCAGTGCACAAACATTCAGAATGGGTACATACTCATTGTAAGGAACATCTCCAATGTACTCTGCACTATCCGGATCATAGATCCATCTGTTGATGCCGGTTTTCACCCTCTCTGCCTGGGCTGCAAGCTGCTTCTGATCCTTATTATAGCCAAGTATACCTGCCATATGGGACATGCGTTTTAATACAAGGTGAAAGTTCAGGGCTGCATTGGCCGCATTTCCCCCTGGTTTTTGACCATCCTTATCCGGTAAAGGGGTCACCCAGTCTCCCAGTACCTCCTGAAAGATCCCATCCATTTCCTTCATATTGTTATTCTCCCACGAGTAATCAACCCACAACATCATCTTGTCCCAGTATTGTTCGAACAGGCGCGTATCTCCATAATACATGTACATGTACCAGGGTACATGCACTGCAGCTGAGGACCAGAGAGTAGATCGGCCACGGAGATAGTTGTTATCGGGTGCGATGATGGAAAGCCCCCCATCGGGATTCTGAGTATCGAACATATCCCTTGTATACTTGGTCATCAGGGCCGCCAGGTCGTAATTGGCCATTCCGAATTCCATCCCGGTGACCGCATCACCCATCCATCCGTTCTTCTCCCGGTGTGGACAATCGGTGGGGATGCTATGCAGGTTGAACCGAAGTGATTTGGTACAAATGTCATGCACGGCATTGGCTACCTCATTGGAACACTCAAATGATCCTACAAGTGGAACATCTGAATGTACTTCGATCACTTCAATATCATCTTTGGTCAGTTTACCATTATAACCATAGATGGTGGCATAGCGAAATCCTTTGTAAGTAAACCTGCAGATGGCCTCCTCTCCCGGCTCTCCTTTGGCCACATAGGCCATCTGTTGTAAACCGGCAGGCTGATTTACATCCTCTGGATTTTCATGCTCCCCGAAATAGACCAATATCTGATCTCCCTTTTTTGCCTCCGGGAGTTTGATTCTTAACCATCCTGCCAGCTGGGTACCGGCATCCACCCAGATTCCATTTCTCCAGCCTCCCTGATTTACAACCTCAACGGGGGGATAGGATTTTACCTTGCGAATGGGCTGACAAAGTTGTGCTGTTAATTTTCCTCCTGGTGAAGGGGCAGGTTGTACCTGGTCCCATTTTGAGTCATCCAGTCCGGTCTCCGTCCATCCTTCTATCTCTTTGGTGGCATCATAGATCTCACCCATATGAGGTCCGTTATACACCACCGGTCCGCCTGTTACTTTCCACGAAAGATCTGTCACCAGGTCTTCACTGCTGCCATCGGTATAATCCACTTTGATCCGGCAGATCAATTTGGGTTGGCCCACATACCCATCTTCGCGATAAAATCCCCAGTGATCGTAGGCACGCTGGCTGTAAAAACCACTTCCCAGCATCACTCCCACCGCATTCTTCCCGATTTTAAACAGATGGGTAATATCATGTGTTGCATAAAGGATGGTTTTCTTGTAGTTGGTCCATCCCGGATCCAACACCTGATCGCCAATACGCTCTCCATTCACAAAAAGCTCATAATAACCGATTCCACTAATAAAGGCTGTAGCCTGAGCCACTTCTTTGGGAGCATCAAACTCCTTTCGGTATAAGGGGGCGGGATCGTATCTTTTATCATCAAAAAAATTGTACAGTTCCCAGAGGTTCATTCTGCCTCCAAAATAGCTGGGTAGCGTCCACTCAAAGCAGCTCTTCTCAATCTCTTTCTTTCTCCACCACTCTTTGGCCCACTCCTCCTGGGGCCTCCAGGAGATCCATTCGGCCCCTTTCCAATGGGCCTTTGAAAATAGTCCGGTAGTAAAGGTGGCTCTCTTGCTCCATGCCTGTTCCTTCCCATTCTTGTCCCATATTTTCACCTTCCAAAAGTAGGAAGTAGCGGCCTCCAGTGGTTTTCCATTATAGGCCACATGGGTATTTTGGGAAGAGCGTTGTTTCCCTGAATCAAACATATCTCCCCGATACTGCTCTAAAAGTTCAGGAGATGAGGAAACAATCAGCCGATAGGCTTTTTGCAGTTGTCCGTCTTCATCAGTAGATAGTTGCCAGAAGAATCGGGGATCAGTCATATCCACCCCCATGGGATCCTCCATGTATTCGCATTTCAGGTTAACTGCATCCAACTGCGCACTTAGCTGCAGATGAGCAAGTAAAATGAGAAGTAGAACAAATGCCTTTTTCATAATGATCTATTAGTTAGGCCTGTGCATCATCAGGGTTTCGATTTCATAAGCAACAGAGTCGGGTGACATTTTCTCAATCAACCTCATATGTTTTCCATTAGGGTCATCCTTCCATTGATTGCTTCCATCCTCCTGTGTAATGAACTGCCCGGTTAAATAGTTATAGTAGGGTTCAAATCCTCTTGCTGCAACTAATACAGCAGTCTGGTCCCAGCTTCTTCGTCCCACCTTGTCATAAGGGTTTTTAGGAATGCAGAGGGCATAAACCATTCTGATGGGACTCTCTGCGGGGCCATCTTTTATCAGGCGTAAACCTGTTTTAACTTCAACACCGATTTCAAATCCGCTGAATACTATCGGTGTTGGCCAATGATCAATTGCATATTGAGAGGCAAAAGGATCACTTACCACATTTGCCTCTTTCCCTTCTGGAAACTTTCCTGCCATTGCAACCCATGCTTTTACTTTTTTTGCCACCAACTCTTTGCCATCAAGCGGTGATATTGAATCAGGTTTCGACATAAGGAGGTTCTTCAGGTTGGAAAGAAATCCTACTGAAACAATAGTTACCGAGGTATCTGGCTGTTGTGACAAAACTTTCCTGTAAATCTGCACTGCATCAGGTGCCTCATTGGTGCTATTAAACCTATATGGATAATGAGCAATCAAAGAATCGTGATAATGCAAATCCCTTGAATCCTGACTTCTGGTTGGAGTTTTTGGAGAACCAATTGGAACTTCAGGGCGTCCAAAATAAGTATTGATAACGCTGATGCCAGGCACCACCAGAGGGCTTAAATTTGAAGACAGAGTGGCCAGTATTCTAACTTCGCCCAGGTCAGCAAGAGCATGTAGCATGCCCAGGGCCCCCACATCGTCGTAATCTCCACCTAAATCTGTGTCGAAGATGACGGGAACAGCTTCTTCATTTCCATTGTTTTTTACTGCCTGCACGGCCCGCGAGGAACCGAAATGGTTACAAGAGCTTAAAGTAATACATATCAGCAGGATACTCAGGTAAAAATTAGTATCTCTAATACCAAATTCCATCTAGATTATTTTTCATAGGCAAACTACATCACAGTTCTCTAATCCAGATATTTCTGAAGCTGATGGCTTCGCTCGGGTCGCCATGATCCTGTAGCATAATCGGTCCATCGCCATGCTCCTCGACCACAGGAAATCCAATATAGGGAGTGGTACCGTTTATCCTCGTATTGTTTTGAACAATTACCCCGTTGTGAATTACGGTTACAAAAGGATAAGTGCGATAGGTACCATCTGCTTTGAATGTGGGAGCCGTAAATATAATATCATACACATTCCATTCACCCGGTTTTTTCATGGCATTCACCAGGGGAGCCGTTTGTTTGTAAATACTCCCGGCCTGTCCGTTTGCATAGGTCTTGTTTTCGTAGTTGTCCAAGACCTGAATTTCATAAATTCCTTGCAAAAATACCCCGCTGTTGCCACGACCCTGGCCGCTACCGGTAATAGAAACTGGAACTTTCCACTCCAGGTGAAGCTGAAAATCCCGGTAATGCTTTTTAGTTTCAATGGCACCGGTACCCTTTTTTACTGTAAAAACACCCTCTGATACGATCCATTGAGCCTCTTCACTTTTGCCGCCTTTCCAACTGGACAGGTCTTTGCCATCAAACAGAACATCAGCATCAGAGGGGGCCGGAACTGCTTCATTACAAGCAATATTGCCTGGAGCCACTACTTCAGGCTGGGGAAGCCAGAACTCTGACATATCAGGGACCATCTTACCAGGTTTAGGGAACTCTTCCTGGGCTGAAAGTACATTGGAAGCAGCAACGGCAAATAACAAGATGAAAACTTTCCTGACTTCAATTGTATTCATGGTAGTTTAAGTATTTGGTTAAGAAAAGGTTAAAATGACTTTAATTAAAATAATCATTTGGATAAGTTCAAAATCTAAAATCTCAAACGCTAAACAATATAGAGGGATTAGGCTTTCATTGCAATATCAAAAATGCGCTTTCATTTGTATTATTTGATCCAAAAAGTGCAAATAAAGGCCCGCTTTGGGTATTTACCTGAATCGGTTGGTTTTGTATGTTTATTCGATCTTCAGAATCCAGTGGGATTTCTGCTACCCTTAAACAAAACCATCATGTTACAAAAGTCATTTTGTGTCTTATTTGGATGTGCCATTATTTGTATGATACCCCTGTTCAGCCAGGAGGCCATATCACTTGAAGGAACATGGAAAGTAAAACTGGATCCTGAAAATGCTGGAATGGTAGAGAAATGGTTCAATGATTCCTTCACCGACGAAATCACCCTGCCCGGTTCACTGGATGAGCATGGTATCGGGAACCCCCTTCCCGAAATTCATATGGGTAAACTGACCAGCGAAACCCGATACGTGGGATCTGCATGGTACCAGAAGGAGGTGGTGATCCCTGAAACCTGGAAGAATCGCAGGATCGAACTGACCCTGGAACGTGCCTGCTGGGAAACCACCGTCTATGTGGATGGAGTTCATACCCCCATTGAGAACAGTCTGACTACCCAGCATCTTCATGACCTGACAGGAATGCTCACCCCGGGAATACACCTCCTCACCATTCAAGTGGATAACACAGTAAAAATCAATATCGGGCATACATTTGGAAATATGCTCTGGCCCCATGCACTCAGTGAGGAGAGCCAGACAAACTGGAACGGTATCATTGGAAAGATTGAACTGATTTCCACACCAATGGTATGGATCCAAGATCTTCAGGCCTACCCTGATCTGGAGAAGAAGAATATCAGGATTGCTTTGAAATTGCGTAACCGGAGCGGTAGCCCGGTACACGGAACACTTGATCTCTCCATGGATCCTGATGGCAGCCGGTTAGAAGATCTTTCATTCAGCTTTGGAGGAGCGGACACCATACTTGAAGTAGAACTGCCCTTTGGGGAAAGCCCACGTTACTGGGATGAATTCAATCCCGGGCTTTATACACTGAAGGCTCGTATTGAAACACGCTATGGAGGAAATCAACAATCCGTTCAAACCGGATTGAGAGACTTTAAGGCAGTGGAGCAACATTTTTTACTGAATGGACGCAAGATTTATCTAAGGGGAAAAGTGTGCTCCGCCATTTTTCCTCTGACCGGCTATCCGCCCATGGCAGTGGACAGGTGGAGAGAGATCTTTCAGATCTATAAGGATTATGGACTGAACCACCTGCGCTGTCACTCCTGGTGCCCTCCCGAAGCAGCCTTCCGGGTTGCTGATGAAATGGGATTTGTGCTGCAGATTGAGCCACCGCTCTGGGATGGATATGGATTGGTGGGAAGCATTCCGGAAAGGGCAGCATTTATTCTGAAAGAGACCGGTAGAATGGTTGAATCCTATGGAAATCATCCCTCCTTCTGCCTGATGTCCCTGGGTAATGAGCTGGGAGACGGAACAGATCCTTACCTGGCATACCTGCTGGATTATTTGAAAAAGAAAGATTCCCGCCACCTCTATACCTCCACAACGCACCCTGTAGGAATGGATCGGAAAGATGATTTTTTCGTAGCCGCAGCCACGCCCAAAGGTAGTTGCCGGGGGATTAAACCATTTACAGATTACCGGGAACAACTGGATCTCCTTGAGCGACCCCTGATTGCCCATGAACTGGGACAACCAGCCATGTACCCCGATTACAAAGAGATTGGAAAATATACCGGGCATCTGAAGCCCAGGCACCTCATTGCATTCCGTAAGTCTCTGGAGAAAAAACATATGTTGGACCAGGCAGATGACTTTGTAAGGGCATCCGGTGCGCTGCTGGTGGAGATCTACAAGGAGAATATCGAGGCCCAGCTTCGAACGCCCAATAGTGCCGGGTTCCAGCTCCTGGATATCCAGGATTACCCGGGACATGGTCTGGCTACCATCGGAATACTGGATGCTTTCCTCGATTCGAAAGGACTTATTACTTCTGAAGAATACAGGAGGTTTTGCAGTCAAACGGTTCCCCTCATTCGCATGCCGGGATTTGTCTATACCAATAGCCAGGTGCTGAAGGCCAGTGCAGAGGTAGCTCACTATGGTCCGACCGACATCATGGATCAGACGTTTCAATGGCGAATCATCAATGGCAAAGGGAAAGCCATCTATTCAGGAGTATTCGCAAAAGCAACCATCTCTACCGGGACCACAACCGCACTGGGTACCATTGAGGCCGACCTCTCAAAAATCAGAAAGCCTGAGCAACTTCAGATTGAGGTATTCCTATCCGGGACCAAGGTGATCAACTCCTGGAAGTGCTGGGTATATCCAACTGAGGGGAAAGTTGAAATTCCAGATGATATCCTACTTACATCCCAACTGGATGAGCAGGCACTTGAAGTCCTGCAGCAGGGCGGGAAAGTCCTGATCATTCCTGAACCCGAAACCCTCGAACATGTAGAAGTGGCCCGGTGGGATCCGGTGTTCTGGAGCTACCAGCTGTTCTCACAACCCAAAATCATGGGAATTCTCTGCGATACGGATCATCCAGCATTGGATCTGTTTCCCACCGCGTTCCATTCTGACTGGCAATGGCGTGATTTGCTGGACCAGTCTGAAGCACTGGTCATCGACAACACACCTCCAGCTTATCGTCCTATAGTCCAGTTTGTACCCGATTTCAACACCAACTTCAAACTCTCCGCACTGATGGAAGCCAGGGTAGGTAACGGGGCTATTATGATCTGTAATATTGATCTCTTAAACAATAAAACACATCCTGAAACTGCGAACCAACTTCTCAGATCCATCCTGAGCTATATGGAATCCAGACAATTTATTTCAGCACCTGTACTGGAAACGGAACTGGTTGAAGAGCTTCTGAAGCGTGTTCCGGAAAACAGCAACAAAAGTGAGGAACCAGATGCATCTCAAGCTGTAGTTCATGTGGATGCAGGTGCACTGAGCACCATCGGCCCGCCAAAGAGATGGAGTGAAGATGGTGAACTGGACCAGGTCAATGCATTGAAAGAAGATTATGCCTACTCGGTGGAAGGATCGGTTTACGTAGATATTAACCAGTCTGTCTGGTTCGGTGATAACCTGAAGATCAGGGTAAGCTGTCCTGCCGGTTTTAAAGGATCCTTTTATGTATACATGAATGACGTGAACAGTCAAGGCAGAGCTGCCCATATCTTCTTTTGCGGACAGGATAAAGGACCCTTGCGCCGGTATGACCGCAACGGTGTTTGGCTCAGGTTTGAGGTCACTCCGGAAATGGCTCAAAGCGGAGAATTACTTTTTGATGCCCGCAATGATGCCGGCCCCAATGTTACTGTTGAAAAACTGATATTAATCGCTGATTAAAAAAATTTAAACATGAAGAATATTCCCCTTTTAACAGTGATCCTCTTTACCCTGCTTGCAGCCTGTGTACAGGAGGATAAAATAACCGTGGCAGCCTACTACTTCCCCAATTATCATGAAGATCAACGAAATACATCCTATTTTGAAGATGGATGGACAGAGTGGGAACTGGTAAAAGAGGCTCAACCCAGATTCCCCAACCACCATCAGCCCAATCTCCCTGCCTGGGGTTATACCGATGAGGCCGATCCGGTTCAGATGGCTCAAAAAATTAAAGCAGCTACCGACCATGGAATTGATGCCTTTATATTTGATTGGTACATGTATGAAGATGGTCCTTTTCTCGAACGGGGTCTGGATGAAGGATTTTTGAAGGCTGAGAATACCGAGCTCCTCAAGTTTGGATTGATGTGGGCCAATCACGACTGGGTGGACATACATCCTTATACGCGCGGAGAAGAACAAAAATTACTTTATCCGGCAATCGTTACCCCGGAAAGGTTTGATGAGATCTGTGATTTTGTAATAGAGAACTATTTTACCAGATCAAACTACTGGAAGATTGATGGCAAAGCCTATTTCTCGGTATATGATGTGCAGAAGTTTGTGGAAGGGTTTGGCAGCATGGAAGCCACGAAAGCAGCCATGGACCGCATGCGCGAAAAAGCCAGAGCAGCCGGACTAAAAGGGGTACACTGGAACCTGGTGGCCTGGGGAAACCCCATTCTTCCGGTGGAAAAGGCACCCTCCAATACACCCGAGCTTATCGAAATGCTGGGATTTGATTCAAGCACCTCCTATGTCTGGATTCACCATGTGCCCCTTCCTGAAACACAAACCGATTTCAACTATGTAAGGGATGCCTATTTTGAGCACTGGGACAAGGCGAAAACAGAATATGGAGTTCCCTATTATCCCAATGTGACTATGGGTTGGGATCCTACTCCCCGATGCAACCTGGAATCGGAATGGGCACCGGTCGGTTATCCCTTTATGAATACCATCGGTAACAATACCCCCGATAACTTTAAGATTGCGCTTCAGAAGACCAAAGAAAAATTGCTGGCTGATCCAAACGGACCGAGAATACTGAATATCAACTGCTGGAACGAATGGACCGAAGGGAGTTACCTGGAACCCGACAAAGTAAATGGTATGGCTTACCTGGAGGCGGTTAAGGAGGTATTTGAATGAATATAAAATTCAAACTGGAAGGGCTGTTTGCTTTACTCCTGCTGGTATCCAGCATCACCATGAAGGGTCAGGACAATCTGGCCGGCACTGCTGTTGCTGCTGCGGACACTTTTCATATAGATCATCCTGCTGCTGCTGCTATAGATGGGATACAGTTGATGGTGGAGGATGGGAAGTGTTAGCAATGGATACTCTGGATATAAGTGAGATTAATATTGCTCCAGGCGCCACAGCCACAGCTGATGAATCCAGTGAGAACGGTCCGCCGTCAGGAGCCATTGACGGCGACACCACCGATTGGACAGGATGGTCCGTGACCTCTACTTTTGAACATGCACCCCACTGGATGGAGCTAACATGGGAATCTGCCCAATCTGTGAATAAGGTGGTCTTATATACAACTTCAGCAGCGGATGGGGCCTATGCTTTAAGGGGATACCGGATTCAATACTGGGATGGTGCAGACTATCAGGATCTGGATACGATTAGCGGCAACATGGCAGCTCGAATTACAAGCACCTTTCCTTCGGCTGTCACTACAAAAATCAGAATCTACTGTGAGGAACCTGACTCTGCAAGCAAATGGTACCGCATCAGTGAGTTGGAGGTTTATACCGATGTAAAGATTGAACCTCACTGGCTGGAACTTACCTGGGCTGCCCCAAAAATCATGAATAAGGTGGTTCTATTTACTAATTCAAATGAGAATGGAGCCTACGCATTAAGGGGCTATGATATTCAATACTGGGACGGCACGACCTATCGAACTGCAGCATCTGTAAGTGGAAATTCAGATGGAAGGGTGTCGAACACCTTTCCATCTGTTAATACCTCTAAGATCAGGATCTATTGTAAGGAGCCTGATTCTGCAAGCAAGTGGTATCGCATCAATGAGCTGGAAGTCTATTACGATGCGCCTAAACCGGTTGAAATTGTTCCTCACTGGCTTGAGCTATCCTGGGAATCGGCTTTGACCATGAACCGGATTGTCCTGTATCCCAATTCGGCAAAGGAGGGTGCCTTTGCATTAAGAGCTTATGATATTCAATACCTGGAGGACTCTGCATGGCATCCCCTGGCCGCTGTAATCGACAACACAAAGGCTGAGGTGACCAGTTATTCAGAATGAAGTTCGGAGCATTCAGATGGTTCATGGTAGCAAAGTGGATGGCAGCTCCATCAATGGTCGTTTGCATGGCATCGTGAATATGGTTGTATTCAACCACGTTTCCGCCCTGATTACAAAAAACAAAGATACCGTTACGCGAAAGGTCCTCGAAATGATTGTGACCAATATAGTTGCCTGCGATGTGATTCAGGATCGGAGCGACCTTCTCTGCAGCTTTGCCGGGTGTATAGACCTTGGAATCGTCCATGTAGGATAAGCGCGAACCTGTGAGCAATACGCCCCCTCCTCCCGGGTATAAAACTGTATTCTGGTGAAAATAGTTCTGCTTACAATCCAGGTGCAACCACAGTGCATACCCCCCAATATTCTCGAAATGGCAATTATCGATTCGGCAATTTGATGCATTTTCAAACACGACTGCTCCATCGGTATGCACCCTGGCCTCTATATGACCCAGGGTATAA
>Ga0164315_10001875_pt1 | contig 15961 bp, 15 predicted proteins | sample GuaBasSedimGuay6_FD_113737 | JGI IMG/M metagenome (GOLD analysis project Ga0164315, IMG submission 113737) | Subseafloor sediment microbial communities from Guaymas Basin, Gulf of California, Mexico - Guay6, Core 4569-2, 0-3 cm | ecosystem: Environmental > Aquatic > Marine > Hydrothermal vents...
TCGCGTTTCTTTATGCAACAGCCTTGTACATTGGCAGGCAATGTATTCCATAAAGTTACACAAAGGTATAATAAACACAAAATACTACCAGCACATCAAAATAATATTTAGCCTCTTTTTTGGGGTAGAACAATGTATTAATCTGAAGGGAGGTGTCTCTCTTTAGATTAACACATAATGGTTTTGTAAAAAAACTATCAAAAATTTATTATTCCAATATCTATTCCCACTAAAAATAAAGAGCTGAAAATACTTATTTTCAGCTCTTTACAATTACACATGTGCCCAGAACAGGACTCGAACCTGCACTCCCTTGCGAGAACTGGTCCCTGAAACCAGCGCGTCTACCAATTTCGCCACCTGGGCGGTTGAGTATGATGTTCAAAGTTCGAAGTTTAATCTCCAACTAACTTCGAACTCAAAACTCAGAACTTTGAACTTGTTTAGTGCCCAGAACAAGAATCGAACTTGCACAACCGTTAGGTTACATGGCCCTCAACCATGCGCGTCTACCAATTCCGCCACCTGGGCATAAATTTTCTATTATCAAGAACTGATGGCTTTCAACCTTTTCTAAGAAGCACTTAAAGGAGGCGGAATTGGCCGCCCCTCATACTGGCTCCTCCCTAAAACCTTTCACAGGAAGGTTTCTTTACGGTCGGCCCTGCCACCTGGGCATAAAGGAGTGCAAAAGTAAATAATAATTCAATTATTGCAATAAAAAATAAAAATTAATTAATCCTTTGAAATGACTTATTTAATAATATTGTCGAAAGAATAAATTATTAATTTTGCCGGCTCATTCTCAAAAGAAAAAATTCCTAAATAATCATTTATGTCAAATATAACTTTCAATACCAAAGAATTAGATCAAATATCAAAAAGGGGATCTAATCTTAAAACGGTAGAGCAACAATTAGAAAATTTCATAACAGGATTTCCATTTGCTGATTTGCAAAAGGCTGCCACCATAGGTGATGGCGTATTAAAACTGGATGAAAAGGAATTGGATAAATTACAGGCCTATTACAACAGGAAATCTCAATACAAAAAGGTCTTGAAATTTGTACCGGCTTCAGGTGCCGCCAGCAGAATGTTTAAAACCTTATTCAACTTTCTTGAAGCTTCACAAAATGATGAAAAACTAAAAAAGGAACTGTTGGCTGACAAAAGTTTCAATGGTGTTTCCAATTTTATTGCTAACATTACAAAATTTGCATTCTACAATAGCCTTGAGGATGCATTGAGTAAAGAAGGATTAAGCATAGAAACTATTCTTGAAGATGAAAAATATGCGATCCTGATTAATTATTTACTCAACGAACATGGTTTAGACTATGGTGCACTTCCAAAAGGATTGTTGGAATTTCACCGCTATTATAATATCAGCCGTTTGGCAATGGAAGAGCATTTGGTTGAAGGTGCTTTTTACAGCAGATCGGAAAATGACAGGGCATTGCTGCATTTTACAGTCTCACCCGAACATTTGGAAAAATTCAAAAAACAATTGAATTATTTGCAAATAATATACGAAAAAAAGTTTGGAATTACTTATGACGTTAAGTTTTCTACTCAAAAATCATCAACCGATACCATTGCAGTTGATATGGAAAATAATCCTTTCCGGGAAAAAGATGAAAGCTTACTATTCAGGCCAGGAGGCCATGGTGCTCTAATTGAAAACCTGAATGATCTCGATGCTGATATAGTTTTCATCAAGAACATTGACAACGTTGTACCTGACAGGTTAAAAGAGCCTACAATTTTATATAAAAAGGCCATTGGAGGTTTGTTAATGAATCTTCAGGAAATGACATTTAAATTTCTGAATGAGTTAGAAAATAATAATGGCCCTGATAATATTGACCAGATCATAGCCTTTGCAAAGGCTGATTTGAATATCAATATTCCGGCAAATTTTAAAAACAGGTCAATTGAAAAGCAAAAGGAGTTTTTATTCAATCATTTAAATCGCCCTATCAGGATCTGTGGAATGGTAAAAAATGAAGGTGAACCAGGAGGCGGACCATTTTGGGTAAAGAATACAAAAGGAGAAACTTCACTGCAGATTGTTGAGTCATCGCAGGTGGATGCTGAAAATCCTGATCAGATCAATATTTTGAAATCGGCAACACATTTTAACCCTGTTGACCTGGTTTGTGGGATAAAAAACTACAAAGATCAAAAGTTTGACCTTCATAAATTTGTTGATCCTGTAACTGGTTTCATTTCTGTCAAATCAAAAGATGGAAAAAATTTGAAAGCACAGGAGTTACCAGGATTATGGAATGGGGCCATGGCCAATTGGATTACAGTATTTGTAGAAGTTCCTATTATTACTTTTAATCCTGTAAAAACTGTCAACGACCTCTTAAGGGAACAGCATCAATAGGATAAACTTTAATCAAACACAACATGGAATATCAAACACAGCTTCTGGTTGTAATGATATCATACATGACCCTGTTGATTTTATGGGGTTTATACCAGGGACGAAAAGTAAAAACAAATGCGGATTATGCTATTGCCGGAAGAAACCTACCAGGTTGGGCAGCCGCATTATCAGAACGGGCAACCGGAGAATCATCTTGGGCATTGTTAGGATTACCTGGAGCTGCATACGCTACAGGTCTGACGGAAATATGGACAGCATTGGGATGTGTTTTTGGTATCATCACTGCCTGGGGAGCTATTGCCTGGCGCTTACGGGACGAAGCCGAAAAATATTCAGCAAACACATTTATCGATTATATTGCCAAACGACACAGTGATATGGGTAAATGGATCCGGATTGTGGGGAGTTTTACCATTGTATTTTTCTTTTTCTTTTATGTTGGTGCACAATTTTTAGGTGGTGGAAAAACATTGCATACCATGTTTGATATTGATCCAAAAATGGGTATGTTGATTACGGCAGCTATCATTGTTCCTTATACCATTTATGGCGGTTTCAGAAGTGTTGTTTACACTGATGTCATTCAAGCCATTGTAATGATAACAGCTTTGATTGTTGGCCCAATTGTCGGAATAATATACCTGGCTAATCATCCTGAATTATATGCACAGTCAATACCACAGGCATTGTCGCAAGCAGGTCCGGAATACAATTCATTGATTCAGGCAGCGTCAGGATTTGGAGCAGGAGTAGTAATCGTTGGAGGGTTTTCATGGTTTTTTGGATATTTGGGTGGTCAACCACAATTGAGTACACGATTTATGGCCATTAAAGATCCACGGCAAGCAAAAAAAGCCAGGAATATTGGAATAATCTGGACAGTGGTTGCTTATATTGGCGCGTTATCGATTGGTTGGATTGGCATAGCTTTATTTGGACCCAATGGTTTGGAAGACCGGGAATTTGTAATGCCTGCTGTATTGTTGGAAATCTTTCCGCCAGCAATTGCGGCTATCCTTATAACAGGTGCTATTGCTGCAATGATATCAACTGCTGATTCGCTACTCATATTATCGGCTACTGAATTATCCGAAAATTTAATCAAACCACTTTTTAACAAAAAAATATCCTCGCGAAAAAGCCTTTTACATTCAAGGGTAATAACTGCTATGCTGGCTGTTATAGCTTTAGGATTGGCATACCTGGCAGGAGACGGCACATTTATTTTCACATTGGTTAGTTATGTATGGGCCGGAATTGGAGGGACTTTTTCAATCATCATTTTATTCACACTATTCTGGAAAAGATTTCATGGTAAAGCTGCCTTAATCACAATTATTGCCGGAATGTTATTTACGATTATCTGGATCAGTTCGGGAATGGAAAAAGTAATCACTTCACGGATATTAACATTTTTTGTAGCTGGAAGTGTTGCAATTATATCAACATTTCTCCTTCCTGAAAAAGTACCGGGAACAACTGGCAATCAATAACTAATAACATAATTTTATTTATAATTCTTGAGGCCTCCATATTTACCAGTTTGCCAATTAAAGAAAACACTATAATTTCTTTTTCAATTCAATTATTTATCTGATCTTTGCACCCCATTTTGAATAAGTGGAATGTTTTAATTAACAAATTAATAATCAATATTTAAAAATTTTATTTTATGCCAACAAAAATTAGACTGCAGAGAAGAGGTAAAAAAGGTCAGCCTTTTTACCACATCGTAATTGCGGATGGTCGTGCACCACGTGACGGAAAATTTATTGAAAAAATTGGCACTTATAATCCGTTAACAAAACCTGCCAATGTCGATATGGACTTCGACAGGGCGTTGTACTGGCTTCAAACAGGAGCGCAACCAACCGACACCGTAAGAGCAATTTTATCTTACAAAGGAGTTCTTTACAAAAATCACCTTGCAAACGGTGTAATAAAAGGAGCCTTAACACAAGAACAAGCTGATGCCAAATTTGATGGCTGGCTGAAAGACAAAGAAGAAAAAATCGAAGGAAAAGTTAAAGAGGTTGAAAGCGAAGAGAGAAACGAAGCTAAAAAACGTTTAGACGCTGAAAGAAAAGTGAATGAAGACAGGGCTAAAGAAATAGCTGCAAGACGTCTGGCTGAATTGAAAGCTGAAGAAGGTGAAAAAGCTGCCGAAGAAGGTACTGAAGAGCCAACTGATGAAGCATCTCCTGAAGCTCCGGTAGCTGAGGCAGAAGCAAAAACTGAAGAAGCTCCTGTAGCGGAGAAGACTGAAGAGCCAGCTGCTGAAGTTGCTGTTGAAGAGCCTAAAGCTGAAGTAAAAGCTGAAAAACCTAAAGCGGAAGAGAAAGCTGAAGAGCCAAAGAAAGAAGAGAAAGTTGAAGAACCTAAAGCTGAAGAAAAAGTCGAGGAACCAAAGAAAGAAGAAAAAGCTGAAGAACCTAAAGCCGAAGCTCCAAAGGAAGAAAAGGCAGAGCAGAAAGAAGAAGATAAAAAGAAGGCTGAATAACTTTTAATTCAGTCAACAATGGAAAAGAAAGATTTTTACTTTCTTGGTAAAATAACTAAGACATCAGGATACAAAGGTAGCCTGATGTTTTTTTTTGATGTTGATGATATTGATAGTTACAAAGATTTAGAAGCTGTATTTATCAGCATAAACGATGAGTTGATTCCATTTGCTATCAAAAACATCAGTTTTAAATCTGCAAAAAGTGCCATTGTTCAAATTGAGGACATTACCTATGAAGAGAGTGCTTTGGTTTTGGTCGGAAATGAATTATATCTTCCCTTATCTTTTTTACCCAAATTAGAAGGAAATAAATTCTATTATCACGAAGTAATTGGGTTTAAAGTAAATGATAATAATTTAGGTGAACTGGGTACTGTAAAAGAGATCCTTGACCAGGGCAGCCAGGCCATTCTGGTTGTCGAAAAAAATGACAAAGAGATATTGATCCCCATAACTGATGAAATCATTCAACTGGTTGACAGAAAGAAGCAAATAGTTGAGGTGGTTACACCTGGTGGTCTGGTAGATATTTACATTTAATATCCTATAAATTGAGAAAACCTTTTCAATTTAAACAATTTAGTATCCGGGATGAAAACAGCGCCCTGAAAGTGGGTACTGATGCCGTACTTTTAGGTGCATTTGTCAATCCGGATAAACCGAAGGCTATATTGGATATTGGATGCGGTTCTGGTATTATTGCGCTGATGATGGCACAAAAATCAGATTCAAAAATTGATGCAATTGATATTGACTTTGAATCCGTTCAGGAAGCTAAATTCAATTTTAAAAATAGTTTGTGGAGTGACCAGCTTATTGCTATTTATTCATCCTTATCAGATTACGTAAAACAATCAGAAAGGAAGTATGATTTAATTATTAGTAATCCGCCTTTTTTTAACAATAGTTTGAAATCACCTTCCGACAGAAATAATTTGTCCAAACATACCTCCTCTTTGAGTCATGCAGGATTATTATCAGGGGTAAAAAATCTATTGTCAGCTGATGGTGTGTTTGCAGTTATTATCCCTTTTAATCAAATGTCTTCATTTTTAAATATTGCACTCATCGAAGGTCTTTATTGTTTACAAAAACTAATTATTTATCCAACCTCAAAAAAGCCTGCCAACAGAATAATTCTGGTACTTAGCAATAACCTGCCCATCAAAGCAAATGAAGAAAGTTTAACCATAAGAGATGAGTCGGGTAATTTCACAAAACAGTACAAAATCCTGACCGGGGATTTTTACCTCAATTTTTAAAATTTGGAATCATATTTGCAACTTTAAGCTCAAAACTTAAAGATATGTCTAAAATTTACTTTATTGTTTTCTTGCCAGTTCTCCTCTTATTGTTTCCATCAAATCTACTAAGTCAAAAAGTATTCTCCTGCGAAAGCAAGTATGATGCGGATGTTAAAGTTTTTGTTGTTGAAAGTAAGTACGATGCTGATTTGCTTGTTTATAAAGAAGAAAGCAAATACAATGCTGTAGAAAATAAAGGTTTATGGTATTTCACAGATAGCAAGTATGATGCGGACAAAAAGATATACTTTACAGAAAGTAAATATGATGCCGATTTGCTGATCTTTTTTGTGGATAGCAAATATGATGCTGAGTGGAGAGAACGCAGTAAAATGCATTTACTATTTTAGCCATGATTCCATAATAAACTCCGTTTCGCTTGACTTTCCATTTGTATTTTGTTAATTTTGAATAAAATACAAAACCATGAATCATTCTTCATTTTTATGTTTTATCAAATTTGCATTTGCAGGTACAGGATCAGCTAACGATATCAATTCCCTACTTTTTATCTTAATTATATTTCTGGTACTATTTTTTGCAATCCCCTATCTTGTTTCCTACATCCACAGGCTATTGATAAACCGCTCTCAAAATGGAAATGTTGATGATGAAAATATCCCAAAAGATTTTGAAGACTATGACTATTTTTAAATACCCTTCACACTAATTATTAATAATCACCTCAAGTACTGAAATTCATCTATCAAAAAAAATTACATATCTTCGCCGCTATTTACTAATCAAATCAAATATTTATGAGAAAAATTACGCTTCTGGTGATGTTATTTGCCTTAGCATCATCTACGATTTTTGCCGGAGGATATCAGGTCCGGCTACAAGGACAAAAACAAACAGGAATTGGACTAATCGGAACACCCTTCGCTTTTGGCGGTAGCAGTATTTTTTACAACCCTGGAGCACTTTCGTTTATGAAAGAGAAAGTTAGCCTTTCAGCAGGTGTTAGTACTATCTTATCAAAGGCTGTTTTCAGGGCTGATGGATCCGACTACAAAGCCAATAGTAATAATCCAACAGGAACACCTTTTTATTTCTATGCCGCTGGCAAAGTACTTGACGATTTAACTATTGGTGTTGGTGTATATACACCTTTTGGGAGTTCAACAACATGGGAACCTGATTGGAACGGACGTAAACTGATTCAGGACATCTCATTACAAGCAATTTTTATCCAGCCTACTGTTTCTTATAAAATAGGGGATTTTATAGGAATTGGTGCTGGTTTAAGTATTATCATGGGAAGTGTAGATTTAACAAAAGAATTGCCAACTCCTGTTAATGGGCAGGTAAACTTAGATGGTAAGACAACTGCTTTTGGATTTAATCTTGGAGTTTTGGTCAAGCCAATTGATAAGTTGACCATTGGAGTTGATTACCGATCAAAAACTACAATGAAGATCGAGGATGGTGATACGAAGTTCACTCAAATTCCTTCCTCTATGTCACAAACTTTTCCCGAAACAGGTAATTTTGATGCAGAACTACCATTACCAGCAAATCTTGATATAGGATTGTCATATCAATTTAATGACAAATTTTTAATGGCATTGGAAATTAACATGGTTTTCTGGTCAGTTTATGACTCTTTGATTATCGACTTCAAAGAAAACAACGAAACTTTGGTTGATTCAAGAAATCCAAGAAAATATAGCAATAGTTTTATTCCACGAATTGGTGCCGAATATAAATTCAACGATGTATTTACAGGAAGATTAGGATTTTATTATGATCAAACACCAACAAATGCTGATTACTTTAGTCCTGAAACTGTTAGCTTAGATCAGGTTGCATTTACTCTTGGTTTATCAATTAAACCAACCGAAGGTCTGAGCATTGATCTATCTTACCTCCAACTCATGGGACTTGAATCGGACAAACAATATTTGCCTGATAATTTTGCTGGTACCTATAAGACAATGGCATATATTCCAGGTATTGGTGTAAGCTATAATTTCTAATCTTAAAATCTAAACATTATGAACTACAGATATATATTATTTATCGGATTATTGGGAATACTTTTTGGGTGTGAACCAGAGTTAGATGATTTCAGTGCTTCAAAAGGAAATGCTGACTTTTCAACTTATGTTGCACTGGGCAACTCACTTACAGCTGGTTATGCTGATGGCGCATTGTACAACTCAACACAATCAAACTCCTACCCTGCTATATTGGCCCAGCAATTTGCCAAAGTTGGTGGTGGAACTTTTGTACAACCTGTTGTTAACAGTGAATTTGGTGTATTTCCTGGCAAATTTAAACTGGGTTACAAAACTGATTGCCTCGGAACAACATCATTATCACCAGTAGCTGATGAAGGAGAGGTAGATGGACCAGCTCCTGTAGGATACCAGGTTAATAATTTTGGAGTCCCCGGAGCAAGGTCATCACATTTATTGGCACCCGGATATGGTACCATGAATCCCTACTTTGGAAGGTTTGCTTCTGAACAAATGGCTTCTGTTATTGGAGATGCAATGGCTCAGGATCCCACTTTTTTCACTTTATGGATTGGCAACAATGATGTCCTTGGTTATTCAACATCAGGTGGTGTGGGTGATACAATTACAAGCCAACAATGGTTTGCCGCTTATTTAGGCCTTACCGTACAAAGTTTGACCGCTAATGGTGCCAAAGGGGCTATTGCAAATATTCCTGATGTTTCTGCCATTCCGTTTTTCAATACAGTACCCCCAAATGCCTATGTGGTTACACAGGGACAGGCTGATACCCTGAATATGTTTTTAGGACCTCTCGGATTTTCATACGAGGAAGGACCAAATTATTTTATTGTTGAAGATGCAAATGCACCTTTGGGATTCAGGCAAATGGTTGAAGGGGAATTGCTCCTATTGACAGTTCCTCAGGATTCCTTAAAGTGTGCTTACTGGGGAGGTTTTAACCCTATTTTACAAACTCCAGTTCCAATTCCTGATCAATATGCACTGTCTCTGGATGAACTTGCAAATATTGAAGTGGCCACTGATGGTTATAATCAAACAATTCAAACATTGGCAACACAGTTTGATTTGGCTTTTGTTGACATGAATGCTGAATTCAATAAACTAAAAACTGGTGTTACTTCTGATGGTATAACACTTACTGCAGATTTTATCACAGGTAATGCATTTTCACTGGATGGTGTTCATGGAACCCAGATGGGTTATTCTCATGTTGCGAATATTTTCATGAGTGCAATTAATACAAAATTTGGCAGTACGTTACCTGCAGTTAGCTTAACCAGCTATCCGGCAAACGTATTACCGTAAATAAATTAAATTAACAACTCATCAAAGAGAAATTCCTGCAAAGGGGTTTCTCTTTTTAATTTCCAAATTATGATGGAACTTGTTTTTGCTACCAATAATGCCCACAAGTTAGATGAGATTAATGCTGCTGTGGGGAACAACATAAAAATACTTTCCCTTAAAGATATCGGTTGTAATGAAGATATTCCGGAAACAGCACCAACCCTTGAAGGAAATGCTTCGCAGAAATCCCAGTATATTTACGAAAAGTATGGAATGAACTGTTTTGCAGATGACACCGGACTTGAAATAGAAGTTTTGGATGGAGCTCCTGGTGTTTATTCCGCACGTTATGCAGGCCCGGGACATGACCACGAAAAGAACATGGATAAAGTACTTTCGAAGCTGGGGAATCAGCAAAATCGGAAAGCACGGTTCAGGACTGTTATATCTTTGATATTAGACAAAAAAGAATACTTTTTCGAAGGCTTTGTAAATGGAAATATTCTAAAAGAAAGACATGGGGAAAAAGGGTTTGGATATGATCCCATATTTCAACCTGAAGGTTACAAGCAATCTTTTGCAGAAATGAACCTAACCGAAAAAAACAGGATAAGTCATAGAGGGAAAGCTGTTCAAAAACTCATCGGGTTTTTACAAAAATTATAATTCCAAAATCTATTCTGGAATCTTCTGAGAGTGGTAAATGGGACTCCCAAAAAGGGATGCCCATGGCAGAATCCACGATCCTCAGTTTGGAAAGAGCATGGCGAAATAGCAATATCGTGCTAAACTTCTGACGTTTACATAATTCAATTTCTAAAATCCAACAACTATTACACAACTATCTGACTGGATCAATTTAAAGTTAGATGACCAATTCAGACTATACATTGTACAACCCGGACGAAACAATGATCAATTTAAGGACTACATTTTAGAAATGCTTAATAAAATCGTCACAAACTATAGTTCTTTACAAAATAATCTAAGTATAAAGGAAGTTTTGTGGTTAAATAATAAGGTAAATTCATTAGTAGGTAAGGCACTTTTCCTGGAGTTGCTACTTTTTCAATTAAAAACTCATTTGCAAACATTCGAACAGCATAAGGATGATTGGTTCTCTCAATAAACTGATGTAAAGATCTTAGCTTGCCCTGCTTCCCTGACTTAATTTCAATAGGAATAATATATTTTCCATGTCTGAACACCAGATCAACTTCAGCATTGCTATCTTTTTCCTCCCTCACCCAAAAATGAGGTTTATACGAAATTTCATCGTGTATGGATATTAATTCCTGGGATACCAATTGCTGAATGATTTTTCCCCTGTGAAAATCATTCAAATCCTTAACACCTATCATTTCTCCCTGAAGTAATAAAACCTGATTTAACATGCCGGTATCTAAAAATTGGAGACGTGGACTTTTTTTCAAAACCGTATTGATAGGCGGCTCTACACTTGTACTTGGATATATCAACCGTATTATTTTTGCAGAATCCAATGAACGTAATGCCTCTCCAACTTCTCGTGATTTATAATTAGAATCTCCGAATTTCTCAAATTTAATTCTGTCAGGTTCATTTGGCGCTGTTTCAACGACATGCCGAATAACTTTTCTATCTGTAATATTGCGGCTATATTTCTCCACATCATTTTTATAGGATTCCCAAACCCTGCGGATGTAAATAATAAGATATCTTGTAACAAAGAGTGGGTTATTTCCAATCTCAAATGTAATAAAGAGGAGGTTGTTATTCATCCAATTTATAAAGAGAATTGCTTTATGGTAGTATTACGCATTTTATTGAAAGTATTTCCCCCATGATTAATATAGTACCACTCCCACCTTTGTATGCTGTACCCAAATCTTCTAATCCAATCATTTCAGCATAAAGGTTATAATCAATCTTTTGCAGAGATGGGTTTAACAGAAAAAAACAAAATAAGTCATCGGGGAAAAGCAGTAAAAAAGCTTATTGAGTTTTTACAAAAATTATAAATTCATTTTTTAGTTATTTTCTATCTGTTAAAACATAAAAGCACTCTTATCAAGTTCTTTTATTGAGCGGTAAATGGGACTCGAACCCACGACCCTCAGCTTGGGAAGCTGATGCTCTACCAACTGAGCTACTACCGCAATTTAGTTTAACAAATTTACTTAATTTATTTTTAACTTTCCAAGATAAAGTGTTCAATAATTTCATCCATATCATCAGGATGAAACCACTTAATATCCTCATCTTTTCTAAACCAGGTTAATTGCCGTTTGGCATATCGCCTTGTATGGGTTTTGATTTTTTCGATGGCTTTATCCAACGACCATTCTCCATCTAAATAATTAAATATTTCTTTATAACCAACAGTATTTAGGGCATTCAATTCTTTGAATTGATCCAGGCTTTTCACCTCTTCAACCAATCCTAATTCAATCATTTTATCAACCCGTGCTTCAATGATCTGAAACAACTCTTCCCTGGGCCTGTCTAATCCAATTTTAACAATTTTAAAATCGCTCGATTTTGCAGAATTCTGTCTTAAAGAAGTATAGGTTTGCCCGGTACTTATACACACCTCAATGGCTCTTAAAATTCGATTGGGATTGTTTAAATCGACTATCTGATAATATTCAGGATCCAACTCCTCCAATTGTAGCTTTAAAGGCACCAAACCTTCTTTTATAAAAGTATCTTTTAATTGTTTGCGCAAATCTTCATCCGGATCGGGAAGTTCATCTATCCCTTTACAAACAGCATCGATATACAAACCTGAGCCGCCCACCAAAATAGCGTGTTGATGTAGCTCAAAATAAGACTTCAAAAACTGTAAAACATCTTGTTCATATCTGGAAACATTGTAATAATCAGCAATTGACAAATGGCCGATAAAATGATGTTCAACAGTATTTAATTCCTCTGAAGAAGGAGCGGCAACCCCTATTTTTAGCTCCTTGTAAAATTGCCGGGAGTCAGCCGAAATAATTTCACAATTTAAGGATTGCGCCAATTGTATTGCTTTGGATGTTTTTCCAATGGCCGTTGGTCCTGCAATTACAATAAGTTTATTTTTCAATGATTGAATTCAAATTTAGAAGAGAAAAATTATAAAATGAAGCAAATGATTTATAAAACATCACTACCCTCACTACCAGGCTTATAATTAAAAGTATCGTCTAATAACTCACTGAAATCGTTTAAGAGTTGATCGGTAAGTTCATCATCTTCATCTTCAATTGGAACAGGAGCTGGCGGTTTGTTCATATCTCCTTTAGTCAGCGTGCATTTGGGATAAGGTCCATCATCTTTTTGTTTATGGACGCTGATTAATTCGATAAAGAAAGTATGCAGATTCAAGAAATCATACTCATATAACATACGTTGATGAGGCTCTTCAATAAAATCCCTGATCAAGGCATCCTTCATGATAAAAGTCTCCTCAACAGGTTGTGTAACTTCATCAACCTCTTTCCCATTCAACATGTCAATCAAAGTGATTTCCTTGTATTTATTCCATTTTTGATCGCAGATATGAAAAGATGCCAATTCATTTCCGTTTAAATTTACGCTGAGTGCAATCATATTATGGAAATCCCAAAATGTTTGAGCAGCCTGAATTTCTATATCCCGAATGAATTCATCATTTATATCCGACAACAACCTGAACTTATAGATATGCATGGTCAATTAATTTGATATTAACACTCAAAGGTATAAACTTTTCCTGTAAATATTATTAACAATTGAGCTATTTTTTTTGATTATTTTCAGGATTTAATCCCAATTCTTTTCCTCTCTGCAGCATAAATTTATAAGCTGCATCATATTCGTTTTTAATTTCTCCTTCCAGAATGGCCTCACGGATAGCATCTTTTATCTCTCCCACCATTTTGCTGGGGGAAATTTGAAAAGTATTCATAATCAATTCACCTGAAATAGGAGGTTGCCAATTGCGGATGCGGTCTTTTTCTTCAAGTTCGACCAGTTTTTCCCTTACCAGTTTAAAGTTACCCAGGTACTTCTGTTTTTTATATTCATTTTTAGATGTGATATCCGCTTCACACAAAAGCATCAAATCATCAATGTCGTTTCCTGCTTCAAACAATAAGCGCCTTACTGCAGAATCACTTACAAAACTTTGTGCAAGTACAATGGGACGTAAATGTAGTAAAACCAATTTTTGCACATACTTCATGTGGTCGTTCAATGGTAATTTTAAATTCCGAAATATTTTCGGAACCATTTTGGATCCTACAAATTCATGGGCATGAAAAGTCCATCCGTTTTTCTCATCAAATTTTTTAGTTACCGGCTTCGCGATGTCATGCAAAATTGCTGCCCATCTCAGCCATAGATCATTTGTATTTTCTGACAGGTTATCAAGTACTTCAAGCGTATGGTAAAAATTATCCTTATGGCCTTTACCATTAATTTTCTCATATCCTTTTAACTCCTGAAACTGGGGAAATATAATTTTGAGTAATCCGGTTTCTTCCAACAGTTTAAATCCAACTGAAGGTTTGGGCGATAAAATAATCTTATTCAACTCGTCCGAAATTCTTTCAACTGATACAATGGAAATTCTGTTTACATTTCTGCTTATTGCTTCAAAAGTTTTCTCCTCGATAAAAAAACCCAATTGACTTGCAAAACGAATGGCACGCATCATTCTCAATGGATCGTCGGAAAATGTAATATCCGGATCCAATGGAGTCTGAATTATCTTATCATCAATATCTTTTAGGCCATTAAAAGGATCGATCAATTTACCATAGTCATCAGGGTTTAAACTTATGGCCAGAGCGTTTATGGTAAAATCACGACGGTTTTGATCATCTTCAAGTGTTCCGTTTTCCACAATTGGTTTTCTCGAGTCTTTTCGGTAAGATTCTTTTCTGGCACCAACAAATTCAATTTGCCAATCCGTTTCTTCCTTATAATTGACCATGGCTGTTCCAAAATTCTTAAATACATTCACTTTTGAGCCAGTGCCTACCTTTAAGGCAAATTGCCGGGCAAGATCAATGCCACTACCCACAGCCACAACATCAATATCAACACAATCGCGACCCATAATTTTGTCACGGACATAACCCCCTACAACATATGCATCGCAATTTATATCTGCAACTGCTGATGCCAATAAATCAAATACCCGTCCGTCCAAAAACTCCTTATAGGTTATCATATTCCTACAAAATTATTAATAATAATAAGAATAAGATTATTTGTTGAAATTTAAAGAATAAAATATATGAATATACTTAATCCTACCAGTAAATGTTTTTCTCGCAGATATCGCAGAAAATCGCAGATTTTCAATTTTTGTATCTGCGTTATTAGCGTAATCTGCGAGAAATATTCAATTCTACTTACTTTTTAATTTTTCAGGCATCAAAGCGGATAAGCAGAATAAAATAGATCACTATTCCATATTCAAATCAACTGCTTATGTCTGAATTCTATTTTTTTATTTTCGGGATACAACTAAAAGCAGGTAGCATATTATAACTGAGAAATAGTGGTTTAGAAACACTCATTTTAACAGTGCAAAGTTGCAGATGATATTTAAACAAGCATTTTTTGCTCATTTCTTATTATAAAAAAGTAATCGTCTTTTTCATTTGATGTTATTATTTATATATATTTGCGTTGGAAAATAAAAATTTTAACAATCGTAAAAGCATGGAAGAGTTAGATAAAAAAGAACAAGGACAAGTAAGGGAAGAGATTTTTTCCAGGACAGTCAGGGCTGGTAAAAGAACTTATTTTTTTGATGTAAAATCCACACGGTCAGAGGAGCATTATTTAACCATTACAGAAAGTAAAAGGAGATTTAATAATGACTCAGGGAAGTTTTTTTATGAAAAACATAAATTATTCCTTTACAAGGAAGATTTTGAAAAGTTTGCCAATGGCTTAAATGCTGCAATTGAATTTATCCAAACTGGTGTGGCACCAGAAGAACCAGAAGTAGAAAAAAAAATAAAGCCGCCTGTTGTTGAAGAAGATCCGCATACAAAAGTAGAATTTGAAGATCTTGGTGCTGATGCAACAGAGGAAACGAATACTTCAGAAGAAGAAACAAAAGCATAATTACATATATCCATATGTACTAAGCTGTTCAAAATATTGAACAGCTTTTTTATTGCTAAAAAACTTTATGATATTAACAGAATGCCTAATTTTGTTAATATTTTCTTTCCTATAAATATTCCCTAAGTTGTATTTTTGCATTCATAAAATCAGGGATACCTCCTAAATATTTTAGCTATGGGAAAAATAATTGCAATTGCAAATCAAAAAGGCGGAGTAGGTAAAACAACAACAGCCATTAACCTGGCAGGTAGTTTTGCTGTGCTCGAATATAAAACGCTTTTAATTGATGCCGATCCACAGGCAAATGCCACGTCAGGAGTAGGATTTGATCCCAGAAATGTTACAACCAGTATTTATGAATGTATCATTGATGATGTAGAACCTGAAAAAATCA
>Ga0164315_10001876_pt1 | contig 15947 bp, 7 predicted proteins | sample GuaBasSedimGuay6_FD_113737 | JGI IMG/M metagenome (GOLD analysis project Ga0164315, IMG submission 113737) | Subseafloor sediment microbial communities from Guaymas Basin, Gulf of California, Mexico - Guay6, Core 4569-2, 0-3 cm | ecosystem: Environmental > Aquatic > Marine > Hydrothermal vents >...
AGCTTTATTTAGACACGCTCGCTGGTAATCCTATGGACGCTGATGATATCCTTGATGTGACTGAGAAGCGGTTAAAAGGGCTCAGTGGGCAGTGAATAGTTATTAATGAGTCGTTTAAAAAATGAATTTAGAAGTTCAGAAGGCTTTTACTCAAGGTTCTAAACGAAAAAACGGATGCTATACCGAAGGGGGATAGTATCCATCACTGTTATATATATTGTCTCAAAAACATCACCAACAATTTGAAAATTCAGGAACTCATAAATTACTACCCACTTATTATTTATTTAAACTGCAACAGTGGGTTCCCGTTTTCACGGTGGATTCCCGTTGTAACAAAAATTGTCATGCACAAGTGTCGCGGGTAAAGTCTAAAACACTTTACCCGAACATGTTTTTTATAAGCTTTAGTATAGTAAAATCAATGGGTAGGTTATTCTGAAAATGAAAATGCGCTCAAATTCACTCAAATTAGGAAACGAGGAAATTAGGAAATTAGAAAATGAGGAATTTTGGGTTACCCATTGTACGCCCATAAGTTTCGTGAAAATATAACGCTTCCAAGAAATACTATTTCTTCAAGGCCACCCGTAAGTAAGTATTTTCTAAAAAATAGTTAACAATGCGAAATTAAGGGTTGAAAAACTCATTGAAAATCAAGCTATTAAAATAGCCAACTCAAAATACTACAACATAAAAATTTTCTAAACGGTTATTTTTATTAGATACAAGAATTTTAACTCTTAATTCGCATTAACAGTTTATCAAAGCAATAGGTAATGGGTTTGATGAAATCGGTTTGAAGCTTTAGGTTCAATTGAAGATTAAAGTTTAGAATATTTGTAGAAGAAAGATAATGGCATTTATTTTTAAGACGGTTTTTTGATTTCAAACAGGTGTAAGAAAAACAATATTTTTGCCAATAACGAATAACAACTGATTAATTTACTTTCTACTTTATATTTCAGTAAGTTATAAGTTAAGTACTGAATTTGTTGTGGTTTAACATCAAAAAATTTTTTCTATCAAAGAAGATGACAGAATTGATTATTTTTAAATTATTTATTGCTGTAATTTGTAAGTCCCATCTTGAGAAGGGATGGGGTTGGGTGTCACAGGATTATTTACAGCAATAATTATTTTTGGTTTATTTGCTATTCGCTAAATTTTTGAAGTATTGAGAAAAACAATTCTATTACCCCAGAAGCCCATTACCCTTGTCTTACAAACAAACTGTCAACCACTCACTTTTGTTGAAAGGTGCCTCTTCAAAAAATAGATTTCTCTCACATATCACAAACTTCAAGTACGTTTCGTATACCTATAGTGTTTTAGATAAATATTTTGTTTGGCAGTGCCCCAACTTTAGTTTGGGCAATCCAAACTAAAATTTGAACTCCTATTTTATGAAAAACTATATTACCCACTATTCTACTGAATCATCCAGAAAAATTATTTTTTTCATAACTTCGGTATTTTCAAAACATTGAAGTTCTGGTACCGAACTTTTCTGGATGGAAGCCCTAAACTTTTACTCCTCATTCGCTTAATATAAGTTATTTATTGAAAAACATGAGAACTATATTATATTTTGATGAGATCAGAATTTAAATGCGTCATTTTGGGAAGCTGTATGAGCTACTAATTTATTGATATTAAAGGTTAAGTTATAACTCAATGATATCTAATGGGTTATTACATAACATACTCTTCATTCGCTCAATAAAATCATAAAAAATTTATTTTTTATATCGTTAATAAACTGATACATTTAAAGTCAAGGTAATTTTAGTAATTTTAGTACCTTACTAATAACAAAGTTATTATAGAAAACACTATTTTATAGGCTGAACTTCCCATCCAAGTATGCAGTTCCGCCTTAAAAATATAACTGAAATGATTTACTTCGATATTAAATTAATTAAATTTTTTAGCTTATTATTAAGCGAATAGCAAGTATCGTTTTTATTTGAGTTTAAATTAATTATTTTAACAAATTATTAAGCGAATGCTGAGTTTTATAGGACTATTTTCTGGATAACTATAGAAACAACGAAACGACAGAGTTAGTGTTTTTTATAACGCTTGTAGTGATCCCGATAAATTCTAGAGCAGACTAAGAAAGGTTTGTCAAACCTTTCTCCGTATTGACATGGAACCAAACTTTTCTGGATACTAAATAATCTGATTAACTGACAACCAAATCCTTCTAACTAATATGCAATTGCTTGAAATTCCCGAACAAACACATAGCTCAGAAATAGACGAAGAAATTATTGAAATCTTCGTGGAAGAAGTTGATGAAGTGCTTCAAGAAATTATCACCCACTTTAAGCTTTGGAAAGAGAATCAAACCGATTCTGAATCTCTGAAAACCTTACGGCGCAGTTTTCATACGCTGAAAGGCAGTGGACGGTTAGTGGGCGCAACGGTGATTGGAGAGTTAGGTTGGCGCTTTGAAAATATGCTCAATCGAGTTTTTGAAGGCACACTACCGAGCAGTAACGATCTGTTTTCGCTCATTGAGCAAGTTATAACAGTGCTGCCAAGCTTGGTTGAACAGTTTCAGCACAATCAACCGACACCAAAGGAAGTTGTTATCCTCATTTCACAAGCGGACTCTTTGACTCAAAAAAATAAGGTTAATCTTGATGAGTTTAAGCATGCCAGTGATGCCCTGCCGGACGTAGGTACTAAACCGGAACCGGTGTTAAAACCGGAACAACCAGATAAAGAGAGTACCAACAATCTGTCGGCAAATGAGAGTGAAAATGTCACTGTTCCTCCGTTCCCAGCGAATGAGCATTTGAATAAAAATGAAACAGAAGTTTTGACGGAGCCTTTAGCTACCGGTGGACTCGAAATGGAAGCTGATAATTTCGATAATTTTGCAGCTGATGGACTTTTTAACTTACCTGAAGGTGAAACTGAACAGGGGGACATTAGTTTTGAAGGTGTGGAACTGGAGATAGACAACAACTTTCTTGATAATGAACTAGAAGGCTTTCTGCCTTCAGGCGAATTGGAAGTACTGGACTTCAGTACGCTTGAACAAGAGTTGGAAATAAATGCGGAAAGTTTACCAGGTGGTGATATTGTACTTGAAACGGAAGCATTCTCATTTGAAAATGACAATGATAACTTATCTATAAACGTTCCCTCTCAAGATACTTCGCTCACCACAGAAAGTCTAGAAACGGAAGAAATTGATCCATTACTTTTTGATATTTTCAAAACAGAAGCCAGTGAGCATATCAGCCACTTGAAAAATATTATCAAAAATTTGGAACAAAATTTACAGGTAGGCATTGACACTGAAATGGTGCGTGCTTTTCACACGCTTAACGGCAGTTCACGGAGTGTCGATTTTTCAGTCATTTCAGACATTGCGGCACCGATGGAAAATTATGCGAGAACCTTACTTGAGCGAAAAACGGAAGTCACCTCCAACATACTCGCATTTTTTAATGAAGCGAATCACCTGATTGAAAATTTACTTGAAGGTAAGCCAGTCAATGAAAAGCAACAGAAAACACTGTTGGATAATGTGCAAATATCGCTGGAATCCTTATCTTCTACCACCCCCCAAACGAGCCCGAGTCCCGCACCAAAGTCACCCCCCACTACACCACCACCGGTTGAAGAGAGCGTGCCAGATGCCACAGATGAATTCCTGGAGCTATTTCTCGAAGAGGCTGAAGAAATTCTCGAAAAAACCCAATCTCTGCTAGAACGTTGGCAATCTTCGCCTAAAAATATGCAGTTGATGAAGGAATTACAGCGTGAACTACATACCCTTAAAGGTGGAGCTCGTATGGTGGGTATTGCCCAAATGGGTAATCTGAGTCACCATCTGGAGTCGGTACTCACACGGATTGTTGATGGAACCGCCCAAACCAATGCCAAGCTGCAAGATATCATACAAAATAGTGTGGATGAACTGGCAGCCATGCTTGAAGCAGTGCGCTCTGGCGTACCCTTGGACATGCCGACAGATTTGATTGAGCAAATCAATGCGGCAATTGATGAAGAACCTGCCGACGCTATCCCGGTAGTTAGCAATAAGCCTAAGCCTAAGCCTAAAAAGGACGAAGCTGATGACTATAAGCCAATTGACGATGGAAAAGACACTGAAGTTGATACAGATGATAGGATCCGAGTACGGGCAACGTTGATTGATAAACTCACCAATCTGGCCGGCGAATTATCCATTTCCCGTGCTCACATAGAACAACAACAGGGATCAACTAAAAACAATCTCGAAGAAATGGAACAAACGGTGATACGTTTGCGCGATCAATTACGGCGTTTGGAAATAGAAACAGAAGCACAAATTCTTTCCCACTTTGGTGGGCCAACCGGAGTCACGGATGATGGTCAAGAATTTGACCTGCTTGAATTGGATCGCTTTTCTGTGATGCAGCAATTATCGCGTAGTCTTATGGAAAGCATCAATGACTTGGCGGATATTCAAGACGTTCTCAATCAGCTAACGCGACAAAGTGATTCGCTGTTGATTCAACAAAGCCGCATTGGTGCAGAGTTACAAGAAAATATCATGCGTACTCGTATGATACCTTTTGCGAAAATTTCCCCCCGTTTACAACGGATTGCTAGATTGACAGCAAGAGAATTGCATAAGCAAGTAGATTTCATTATCAACGGCGAAAATATCGAGTTTGAAAGAACTGTTCTTAATCGCATTGTCGCTCCCCTTGAACACCTGCTGAGAAATGCCATTGGGCACGGCGTTGAAGATGCTCCAACTCGTCAACAAGCTGGTAAATCCACCATTGCGAAAATTGCGGTAGATATTTCTAGGGAAGGTGCAGAACTTATCATTAAACTTAGCGATGACGGCGCGGGCTTGAATCTGCATGCTATCCGCCAGAAAGCGGAAGAACGCGGGTTAATTAAACCTGATACCGTAATAAGTGATTATGAACTAATGCAATGTATTCTTGAACCGGGTTTCAGCACAGCTAAGACGATTACTCAAGTCTCCGGGCGTGGGGTGGGCATGGATGTGGTTTCCAGTGAAATCAAACAGTTAAGTGCTAGTTTACAGATTCACTCTAAATCCGGTGTCGGTACCACATTTGAAATTCGCCTACCATTGTCCCTAACCATTAATCAAGCACTGTTGGTGCATGTGGGTGAAGAAACAATGGCAATTCCTATGAATAATGTGGAGGCTGTGATGCGTGCTTCTCGCGCCGAAATGCTTGGCGATGCCGACAATGTGCGTTATTACAAATACATCGACAATGATTACCGTGTCAGTTATCTAGGGGAATTGTTAGGCTTTGGGCAAATCGCTTCGCTAGATATGTCATTAATTCCGACATTATTAGTCCGTGCCGGTGAACGTCGAACCGCTTTGTTGGTTGATGGTATTGAAGGCAGCAAAGAAATTGTGGTAAAATCCATCGGGCCTCAAATTGGTGCGATTCGTTGGATAACTGGAGCAACTATTCTAGGTGATGGGCGAGTGGTGCTGATTTTAGATATACCTACCCTCACTCGTACCGAGGCCACACCGTTGCTGGCTTCTAGCCAAGTTTCTGAAATTGCTGAAGAAGAGAAACCAGCCGCTAAGACTATTATGGTGGTAGATGATTCGATTACCGTGCGTAAAGTCACTGCTCGTTTACTGAAACGGCAAGGCATGGAAGTGATTACGGCCAAAGATGGCATCGATGCAATAACTCAATTACAGGATACTATTCCAGATTTAATGTTGCTTGATGTGGAAATGCCACGTATGGATGGCTACGAATTAGCCACCAATGTGCGTAACCGTCCAGAGTTGAAACATCTACCCATTATTATGATTACCTCGCGTACTGGGACTAAACATCGTGATAAAGCCGAAAAAATTGGTATCAACAGTTACTTAGGCAAGCCATTTATTGAAACTGAACTGATTGAAAACATTAATGCTTTACTCGCTGAAACAACCTTTACCAAACCACACTAGATACGCGCAATGGTAGCAACGAACGCCGGGAAAGTTTATATCTACACCATACGCGCCGGTGGGTTGTTTCGTTCATTATGCATGAATTTGCGGTTGTTTCGAGAATTCATCAAGATTCCCGAAACCTCAAATTCATTTTCACGGTTTAAAAGTGCGTTTAATATCTTCACAAATAGCGAATGGCGAATGGGTAATCTTAAAGAATTAAGAGGATCATTTTATATCAGTCAGTTATTCGTTACGTGCTGTAGTTGGTGTGATTTAGCATCAAAAAAAACGTTTTATCAGAGCATCAATACCTTCGCTAACTTTATAATTCATGGTTTTTTAATAAATTAATGGGAAGCAAATACAAAGGGTGGTTTAACAAACTGTTTTATTATTTTATTTTAATAATCAAATAGTGAGTGATTTAAATGTTCTGTGCCAAATCCCAATCCGATTTTTAAGGAATGTTGTCTAAATTTTTACAAACCGTGTGGGAACGTCAATTTGAAAATCTCTCGAACGTAAAAAAGACTGAACTCCTGAACCCCTAAACTTTTATTGGCGAAGGTATTAAGAGCATAAGACATCATTTATTAGTTTGTTTTTACCAGACGTTTATTCGTTATTCGGCATTAGCAAAAACAGTGAAGGTATTGGTATATATTTATTTTCCATTTATAGGAATTTGAAATGCTAAATAAGATAGTACGTTGCCTTTTGATTCCGATTGGAGGTGGACAACTGCTGCTACCAAATGCGGTAGTTGCCGAAGTGTGTTCTTGTGGTGAACCTGAGCAGGTAGCTGACAACCAGCCCAATTGGTTGTTAGGCATTATCAATTGGCGTGATCAAAATATCCCATTATTATCAATTGAAGAAGCCTTGTCATTGCCACAAATTGCAACCCCAGTCAAAAAATACCGCACTGTGGTGTTGTATGGTTTGGAAACCACCCAATCAATGCCTTTTTACGCTTTTAGAACTGTTGAAGTACCACGCGCCTTTACAGTGAAAGAGGCCGATTTAACCAATTCAAATGCCGAAGAACGCATGGGCTTGGTTTCCAGTGTGATGTACAATGAGGATACAGTTTGGTTGCCAGATTTGACTTATCTGGAAAATTTATTAAGAAAGTTTCCACTATTATTGCGTCCCACCTGATCATTGATATTGAATGAAAGATTTTGTGTGTACGATAAAAAAGCGTTGTATTTCAAAAAACTAGGCGTACAATAGCTCGCTTTTTTTCAAGGTTTTTCGCCAAAAGCCCTAAAGCGATTAAGCAAAAAATTTTACCACCGTCATAAATTGAACTTTTTTCATTTTTCGATCCTAAAATAACGCTTTGAATTAGTCTTCAAAAGTGCTCTCTGTGTGCATAGTTTCGGATGTGTCCCATCTGCCATGCGTTTTTGCCAGGTTCTGGCACAATTAAGGACTTTAGTCAATGTCAGCTTCTAATTAAGGACAGGTGGGACATATTTGTAAACTCTTTGAAGGTAAACCTTTTGATATTTGGTAGTCCCTACAAACCAATGGAAGTGTTCAAATTATGGAAATTGAGAATGGGCAATTATGAACAGGGATTATGGAACCAGGAATTAGGAACTGGAATTGCAAACCAAAGGCAAGTAAGCCCAAAAATAACCCCCCCTGAGCTTTGCCTGCGTTTTGATATTTTGGTTTAACAAAATTAAGCACAATACCTCAATTTATAGAACGGCACATTAATGTCACTCATTGATTTTTATAACCTCCACTGGTTTGTATGGAGGAACTACCTGATATTTTTGGACAATTTAACCATATAAAAACGGCTATATTTTCTTAAGCAAAAAATGTTCCTATCATTATTGGAGCAAATTATATTCCACCCATTCTCAAGAGTCACCGAGCTTCGCTTCAAAGCTTTCTCAACGCCACCTCGCCACAATTCCTGCACAAACAACAAGTACAACTAATCCCAGAAATAAACGAATTAAACACAACGACAACTGACGAATACAACGATTTTGGAAATCGTAAATACAGGCACAGGGTTCATTTTCTGTCCAAGCTTCAATGAGCGTGCTTTTTAACAGTTTTACTTTGTAAACAGAAAAAAATGTTTTTAAGAAAGACGGTTTGATGAATTGATTTATAAAGCCGCTAATCAAAGCCGATGAGGCTTCATTCATTGGCTCGTTCTCCTCATAAATTCTTTTTTAAACAATTCCTATTTTAGGGTATTTATCAAGGTAACTCATTGATTTAAATAAATCCCATTTAACGCTCCCAATGCCAAAATACGGCAAAATGGGTTAAAATACTTTTCAACCAAACCTCAAAGGTTGTATTCATAAGAAATGTACAGAACTCTCAAATCATTAATTCGCAATCCCCAACCGAAAAAAACGTTATGTTACTCAAATCCATAAATCGCTTAACTTCCAATTTGCTTAGGAAATTTTCCCTGCGAACCATCCTCATTGTGCCTTTTGTTATCCAAATCGTCGTGACAGTGGGGTTAGTGGGGTATTTATCGTTCCGCAGCGGGCAACAGGCGGTTGAAGAGATCGTTAGCCGGTTACTGAACGAAGTGACGGCTCACATTCAGGTTCATATAACTCACCACTTAGAACAACCTCATCTCATTAAACATAAGGTGCGTCTTGAACCGATCAATGTTGAGGAAGTTTCTGCCAGAGAAAACTTCCAGAATTTCCTAAATAGTTTGAACCTCAATCTGTTAGGACAGATTTTTATCATAGAACACTCTGGAGAAATAGTGGCTCGAAGTTCCGTTGACTTCGATGCCAACAAAGTTGTGCAGCTTGATGCAGATGAAAATGAAAATGACATTCCATTGATTCGCACCGCTGTACAGTATTTGATTGAACAATTTGGCAATTTGGGGAGAATTGAGAGTGCCAAGCAACTCACTTTTTATTTCAACGGCAACCGGCAGTTCTTACAAGTGACTCCGTTGAAAAATGAACGGGATTGGCTGATTGTCGTCATTATGCCAGAAACCAATTTCATGCAACGCCTCAATGCCAACATCATAACCATTATTTGTTTGTCTATATTAGCTGGTTTAATAGCGATTGTAGTGGGATTAAGCACGGTTAAATGGATTGTCCAGCCTCTTGATGTGTTGAGTCAGGCTGCTCAACAATTTTCCACAGGCAAATGGGAGCAAATGTTACCGGTTGGGCGTGCTGAAGAATTAGGAACTCTCACCAAATCTTTCAATAGTATGGCAATGCAATTGCGAGAATCCTGTGCTGCTCTGAAAGAATTGGAACAGATTATCAACCATAGCCCCGTTGTCACCTTTCTCTGGCGAGCGGATGAAAAGTGGACAGTCGAGTTTGTCTCTGATAATGTTCAGCAATTTGGATATAGTTGCTTTGATTTTTACAACGGACGTGTGCCGTTTGTCAGCATCATTCATCCCGATGATTTGAGTCGCGTTGTTCAAGAAGTGACTCAGTATAGCCAAGCCGGTATGACGGATTTTATTCAGGAATATCGAATTATCACCAAAACGGGTGAAGTGTGTTGGGTTGATGATCGCACTTGGATTAGACGGAATCAAGAGAGTACTATCACTCATTATCAAGGCATTGTTGTCGATATCACTAAACGCAAACAAGCCGAAGAAAGTGTCCGTGAAAGCAAGGAACGCTACCAATTACTTGCCGAACACGCCACCGATATGATTTCAAGGCATACCCCTGACGGTGTTTTTCTTTATGCCTCACCTGCCAGTCGAACTTTACTTGGTTATGAACCAGATGAGCTCATTGGACATTCCGCTTATGAATTTTTCCATCCCTTATATTTGAAAGAACTCACAGTCAAAGCCCGTTCAACTTTCCTGGCCTCACAAATAGGATATCCCATTGGTTACCGAATCCGCAAAAAAAGTGGTGAGTACATTTGGTTTGAAACAACCAGTCAGGTTGTGTATCACCCATTAAGCGGCGATATGCAAGAAATTGTCGCGATTTCACGCGATGTCACCGAGCGCAAAAAGACAGAGGCTCAATTAGAAATTACTAATATTGAACTGAAAAAATTCAAAAAAACGTTGGATATGGCATTAGATTGTGTGTTTATGTTTGAAGCCAAAAAATTCAAACTTTTTTATGTTAATCAAGGGGCTATCAATCAAGTCGGTTATATTCAAGAAGAACTCTTGCAAATGACTCTACTGGACATTAACCCCTCTCTCACCGAAACAAATGCCCGTCAATTTCTAGCGCCTTTGCTTGATGGTTCGCAACCGTCATTGATGCTTGAAACCATGCATCAGCACAAAAATACCACGCTGATTCCGGTAGAAGCTTTTTTTCAGCATATTCATATTCCCCCACCGCCCCCCTTTTCTAAAGAGAATACGCCTTTTCCTTCAGTACAAACTGACACAGCGTTGAAAAATGGGAACGTTGACACAAATCGGTTGGAAAAAGGTGGAAAAGGAGAATTCTTTTTTGTTGCGATAGTGCGTGACATTACTGAACGCAAACGCACTGAGGCGAAATTACAATTGGCTAAAAACACCGCCGAGGAAGCCAAAAATGCCGCCGAGGAAGCCAAGAAAGCGGCTGAAATAGCCAACCAAGCCAAAAGTGCTTTTCTTGCCAACATGAGCCACGAATTACGCACACCACTGAATGGTATTTTAGGCTATACACAAATTTTAAATCGGGATAGAAATTTAACCGAAAAGCAAAAAGAAGGTATCCAAATCATTCACCGCAGCGGCGAACATTTACTGACTTTAATTAATGATATTTTAGATTTATCCAAAATCGAAGCGGATAAACTAGAAATGACACCGATTGATTTTCGTCTGCCAGACTTTTTACAGAATATTGTTGATTTAATGAAAATGCGGGCGGCACAAAAAAACATTGAATTGGTTTATGAAATCTTATACCTATTACCAACCACGGTGCGGACGGATGAAAAACGGTTACGGCAAATCTTGCTGAATTTGTTGAGTAATGCCGTTAAATTTACTGACACCGGTAGTGTCACGTTAAAAGTTATCTACTACAATGGCAAGATTCGTTTTGAAGTGGAAGACACCGGCTACGGTATTCCCACCGATCAAATAGAGGCCGTTTTCTTGCCGTTTCAACAAGTTGGCTACCAAAGTCAGCAACAAGAAGGCACTGGTTTGGGATTAGCCATTAGCCGGCGGTTGGTAAAAATGATGGGCGGGGAATTACATGTTGAAAGCTTACTTGATGTTGGTAGCATTTTTTGGTTTGAAATACCATTGCGAGAAGTTCAAGGCTTTGTCGATTTAGAACACAGCCAACCAGTCGCGATTGTGGGGTATAGGAAAACAGGAGAAAGGGAAACGATCCAAGGGGATAACGAAAAGGAGAAAGGGGAAAATGACAATTCGCAATTCACTATCTTGGTAGTAGATGACAAATGGCAAAACCGCAATTTTTTAGTTAACTTATTGAAAGATATTGGTTTTAATGTTTTAGAAGCGAGTGATGGAAAACAAGCTTTGAATTTAGCCACAAATCAGTTGCCAGATATCATTATCACTGATTTGGTGATGCCAGTGATGGATGGTTTTGAATTCACACGTGAAATTCGCCAGTCTGTCCATTTAAAAGATATCGCTGTCATTGCAGCTTCAGCCAATGTGTTTGAGCATCAACAACGAAAAAGTTTGGAGGCGGGGTGCAATGAGTTCGTTGCCAAACCCATTAACACTGAAAATTTATTAGAACTCTTGCCAAAATATTTGCCGTTAGAATGGATATACGACAGCATCGATACGCCATTAACCTCTTTCCCACAATGGGAAACCCCTTCTATCGGGCCTTCATCTGAACAAGCGGCCGCTTTGTTCAAGCTGATTATGAGCGGCAACATTAAAAAAATTATTGAAAACGTGACACAACTGGAACAACAAAATGCCAAATTGTCACCATTTGCAAAAATAGTCATCAAATTGGCAAACAGTTTTGAGATGCCCAAACTTAAAGAACTTATCAAACCGTATATTATCGGTTAACAATTATCAGTTATCCCTTATATTATCGCCAAAACAGGGATGTGTTACCCAAAATATCAGCAACATCTAGTACAACGAATTGACGAAATAAACGAATTGGTGAAATCAAGGCCCCTGCGTTGATTTCTTAATGAACCCATTCGTTTTTTTCGCAAATTCGTTGTACTTATTTATTTAGAAACTGATAGGTGGTAAGGTATCTAATGGCACCCACTTCTTGTGTGAACTTCGCAGATCGTTATCAAATGATTAAAATGACTGAAATTCAATAATGACACCGACAAACCATGGATATTGCCGAAATGGCCCTTATGGCAAAGCACAAAGGTGAGTTGGAAAAGGCTTTTGATTTGTTTCAACAAGCGTTTGACAAAGAAAAGCAATCGGCCGAGTTTTTTCAAACACTTATGGCTTACCGCCTATCAGTTTTCAAATTCGAGGGCCTAAAACACACAACGTTACATTGTGTATTGTCTAATAATATATAAAAATCCTATACTTATACTCTGTGGTACTCTGTGGTACTCATGTGTTCTCTGTGTTGAAAAATAGCCTTTTTTACAAACTGATAGGTGTTAAGACACTTATGGATGAAGAACCCACTCGTTCCGTTTTTTATCGAAGTGCCGCATGAATTAAAACCCCGCGTTCCAATGCGGAAGCAAAGGAACGTCACTTTAACTAATATGTGAATTAAAGGAGACTAATTATGTCATTAAAAAAAGGTTTAATCGTTGCGTCAATAGTGTTAGTGATGGTGACAGGTGGCTTTTATTTGAAGGCCTTATTGGATAACACGCCTAATCAAACTGAAAATCAGCCCGCCACCGTATCGAGTCTCCGGGGAGAGCTAACGCCCGCTGAGGAAGTCTTTGTACAGTTAGGACATTCCAGCCGTGTATGGGCCGTGGCGTTCTCCCCCGATGGCCAACTCGCCTTGTCGGGTTCTGAGGATCGCACGCTGAAACTCTGGCAGGTGGCAACCGGGCGCGAACTGAGGACTTTTCAAGGACATTCCTGGGTCAGAGCGGTGGCGTTCTCCCCCGATGGCCAACTCGCTTTGTCGGGCTATTCTGATCACACGCTGAAACTGTGGCAGGTGGCAACCGGGCGCGAGATGAGGACTTTTCAAGGTCATTCCGATGATGTCAACGCGGTGGCGTTCTCCCCCGATGGCCAACTTGCCTTGTCGGGTAGTTGGGATCAGACGCTGAAACTGTGGCAGGTGGCAACCGGGCGCGAACTGAGGACCTTTCAAGGGCATTCCGATTGGGTCAGCGCGGTGGCGTTCTCCCCCGATGGTCAACTCGCTTTGTCGGGTTCTTCTGATAAAACGCTGAAACTGTGGCAGGTGGCAACCGGGCGCGAACTGAGGACTTTTCAAGGACATTCATCAGGTGTTTATGCGGTGGTTTTCTCCCCCGATGGCCAACTCGCCTTGTCGGGTTCAGAAGATTACACGCTGAAACTGTGGCAGGTGGCAACCGGGCGCGAACTGAGGACTTTTCAAGGACATTCCTCTTCTGTCAACGCGGTGGCGTTCTCCCCCGATGGCCAACTCGCCTTGTCAGGTTCTTTTGAGGAGCTAAAACTGTGGCAGGTGGCAACCGGGCGCGAACTGAGAACTTTTCAAGGACATTCCTATGATGTCAACGCGGTGGCGTTCTCCCCCGATGGCCAACTCGCTTTGTCGGGTTCTTATGATAAGACGCTGAAACTGTGGCAGGTGGCAACCGGGCGCGAACTGAGGACTTTTCAAAGACATTCCAATTCTGTTGAAGCTGTGGCGTTCTCCCCCGATGGCCAACTCGCCTTGTCGGGTTCTTCTGATAAGACGCTGAAGCTGTGGCAGGTGGCAACCGGGCGCGAACTGAAGACTTTTCAAGGACATACCCGTGATGTCAACGCGGTGGCGTTCTCCCCGATGGCCAACTCGCTTTGTCGGGTTCAGTAGATAACACGCTGAAACTGTGGCAGGTGGCAACCGGGCGCGAACTGAGGACTTTTCAAGGACATTCCGATTATGTCAACGCGGTGGCGTTCTCCCCCGATGGCCAACTCGCCTTGTCGGGTTCAGATGATTACACGCTGAAACTGTGGCAGGTAGCAACCGGGCGCGAACTGAGGACTTTTCAAGGACATTCCTATGATGTCACCGCGGTGGCGTTCTCCCCCGATGGTCAACTCGCCTTGTCGGGTAGTCTGGATAACACGCTGAAACTGTGGCAGGTGGCAACCGGGCGCGAACTGAGGACTTTTCAAGGACATTCCTCTTATGTCACCGCGGTGGCGTTCTCCCCCAATGGCCAACTCGCCTTGTCGGGTAGTCTGGATAACACGCTGAAACTGTGGCAGGTGTCAACCGGGCGCGAACTGAGGACTTTTCGAGGACATTCCAAGTCTGTTGAAGCTGTGGCGTTCTCCCCCGATGGCCAACTCGCCTTGTCGGGTTCAGATGATAACACGCTGAAATTGTGGCAGGTGGCAACTGGGCGCGAACTGAGGACTTTTCAAGGGCATTCCGATGAGGTTGAAGCCGTTGCGTTCTCCCCCGATGGCCAACTCGCTTTGTCGGGCAGTGGGGATTCCACAACACGTTTATGGCAAGTTGACACCGGCAAAGAATTGGCCAAAATGGTGGCTTTTAAAGATGGTGAATGGGCAACGACCACAGCAACCGGTTTTTATAACGCTTCAGCTAATGGTGAAAAATATATTAATGTGCGCGTCAAGGGTAATCAGCTGAGGGATATTAAGGACTATAGAACACTCTATTACCGCCCCAACGATGCGATTCAATTGGCTATACAAGGCGTAACCCCACAAACCCTCGCACAAGCCACCCAAAAACCCAAAAAAATACCGCCACCCTTGCCCCCGCAAAAACGATTGGCATTGATCATCGGTAACGCCGAATACCAAGGCTATCAACCGTTGAAAAACCCAGTCAATGATGCCACGGATTTAGCCAACGTGTTGAAACAACTGCATTTTGAGGTGATGTTAGAAACCAATCTCAACTATGCCCAGATGGAAGAGGCCATTTTCGCCTTTTATGATAAACTGCTGGAAAATCCGGGGGTGGGCTTATTCTATTTTGCCGGGCATGGGGTGCAATATGAAGGCGAAAGCTACCTCATCCCGGTGGATGCCAAACGTTTATTGAAAAATATTCGCCATTTGCGTTCCAAAGCGGTGGCCGCCAGTTATGTCCTCGATACCATGAAAGCCACCAGCAGTGAAGTGAATTTGTTGATTTTAGATGCGTGTCGGAATGCGCCCAGCTTTGTCAGAAGTTTAGCGACAACGCGAGGCGAACTCGATATGCCAGGGTTGGCACCTCTTAAGGAACTTTCAAATTCACTGGTGGCTTATGCCGCGAGCCCCGGCGGGCTTTCTAAGGATGGTGACGGACGCAATAGTCCTTATGTGACACAGCTAAAAAAATGGATAGCCGTCCCTGATTTGACGATTAATCAAGTGCTGAAGAGAGTTCGTAAGGGCGTGTTAAAGGAAACCGATGGTGAGCAATCGCCGGGGTATTATGATGAATTGACGGAAGATTTTTATTTTAACAAAACGGATTGAATGGGAGGAATGGGGAATGGGGAATAGGGCCTTCACGGTCATTAAGACGAACCTTGTACGAGAAAGCCGTGTGATCAGGAGTACAAGGCGAACCTTGTACAAGAAGGCCTTGTACTCCTAATATGACATTGTCAAGTTAGATAGGTATGATATACTCAACACCGTCATACAACAGCTTTTTTGAGTCTGGGGTGAAGGGAAATCGTGCTTAATGAACGAAACATCAAAAGCCCCAAAAGTCTAGTACAGCAATCACTAAGTTCGCATAAGACTTTTTTAGATTGCTTTGCCCCTGAAAGGGGCTGACATACCAGCCTAGGGCAACGCCCTAGGATTTATGGGTTTAGAATTTCAGCCCTG
>Ga0164315_10001877_pt1 | contig 15942 bp, 14 predicted proteins | sample GuaBasSedimGuay6_FD_113737 | JGI IMG/M metagenome (GOLD analysis project Ga0164315, IMG submission 113737) | Subseafloor sediment microbial communities from Guaymas Basin, Gulf of California, Mexico - Guay6, Core 4569-2, 0-3 cm | ecosystem: Environmental > Aquatic > Marine > Hydrothermal vents...
CACACCAAGCTTGGTAACCAATGCTTTCGCTTTCTTGGTCTCTACGTATTCTGCCACGGTCTCCAGTTCCATGACTTTCGCAACCTGCGTAATAGCCGCAACCATGGACTCTGAGATCTGGTTATCAGTAATGTCACGAATGAAGCCACCATCAATTTTCAAGGTGTCCACTTTGAAACTTTTGAGGTACGCGAATGAACTCAATCCCGCCCCAAAGTCATCGAGAGAGAATTTGCAACCTCGCTTTCTTAGCGTATCGATGAAAATTTGCGCTTTGTGCGTACTTGATACGGCAGCCGACTCTGTAACTTCAAAACACAGTGATTGCGACGGTACACCGCTGGCGTCGATTTCCTCTTCGATAAAATTCAGGATGTCATCGTCGCCGAGTGATTGCCCGGACAAATTTATGGCGAAAGTCGCACCACCTTCTTTCAGGTAGTCGATATGCTCCGCCAGTCGGGACAAAGTGTTCGAAACCACCCAACGATCGATTTGCGGCATCAGCTGGTAACGCTCAGCCGCCGAGAAAAATGCGCTGGATGCAACTTGATTGCCATTCTTGTCCTTCATGCGCAGCAATATTTCAAAATGATCGGCTTTGTTCTCTTTGGACAAAGCGACGATCGGCTGTGCCAGTATTTCGAAGCCGTCGGAGTCCAGGGTCTTTTGAATCTGCGCCACCAGGGACATGTCGTCGTAGCGCTGGATGATGCTCTGATTCTGCTGGTCATAAACCTCAACCCGATCCCGACCATGATCCTTGGCGGTGTCGCAAGCTATTCTTGCTGCGGTCAACGCATCGCCTTCGATAGTGTTGGCGTCGAATACTGAAATACCGATGCTGAACGTTACCTGCAGTGACTTGTCTCCCTGCAGGTAGCGCAATTCATGACGATGATTACGAATTTTCGCTGTCAGCTCCAACGCATCATCTACGCTGCTGTGGGTTTGCAGAATGACGAAATCGTCGTCCGCCAGCCGGGTGGCTACTGCATTCTTCGGTAGCTGACGTTCGATTATTTGCGCGAAGCGCTTAATGACTTCATCACCGGCATTACGACCAAAGGTGTCGTTAACCAGTTGCAGATTGTCGATATCAAAATAGATGAGCTGGTGCACGTCATCCGTTTCGGACAACGCTTTCATTGATTCGTGCAGCTGCGCCTCGAAACCGCCGCGGTTCATCAAACCGGTCATCGAGTCAAAAGACTGCTCAACGACGTATTCGACCTTGCCAACGATATGCGACATCAGGCGCACATGAGACTCTTCGAATGGCTGGTTGTTAACCCTACCCATCAGGGCCAGCACTCCTTCAACATTGCCGACCTGGTCCAGCAGCGGACAAAGCATCGCCTGGTACCCTTGCTCGGATGGCCGGTCGGAATCCGCGACCGCCGGGATTTCGAAAATTACCGGCAAGCGCTGTCCTTCAAGCTTCTGAAACAGTTCGTTGATCAGGTATTTGTCCAGCGCTTTTCGATTGACGTTTTTCCAGCTTGAATGCGTTGCACTGATTCTGATTCTCTTGGAGGGCAACAAGAGCACAGTGTAAGCGATGCCCAGAAAGCGACCGCTTTGCCCGATCAGATGTGCCAGTCCTGCATGACTCCGCGAAGTGGCACGTATCTTCTCATCCACCTGGTAGATGAGTTGCAGTTCCTTCTCTGCCGTGTCCGCTCGCTCGTCCGCAAGGTCGCGTTCATGATTAAGCTGCAATGAGTCGCCTATCACCTGAACGGCAGGCACGAGAATTTTATGCAGGAGGCTGGGATTAAACCACGATGATTTTCCAGCGTTTTTCGAGAAGATCGTGACCAGAAGTCCCAGTCCTTCTTTTTCAGCGCCATAAACCGGGAGCACGAGCAATGTTCGTCCGGACGTCAGCGTGCGTCGCAAATGTTGCGAATCCGCATCCTGTCCGGAAACAACGTTTCCCGGCAACTCGGTGACAAAATTATCGATTTCGTAGTCGTCTACGCCATCGCTGCTCCAGACACAATTTCTGTCAAGGTCATAAAAACAGAAACACTGGGCCCGGGGCACCAGGGACTGCAACAACCCCTTGGCAGAGCCGATGTTTTTTCGTATGACGAGATTGTGTACTTCCGCAGCCATTCGCGCGCACCGCCCCTTGTTCGGTCAGCATCCTTTTCCGATCGAACAACAATGCCACGTAGACCTCTGCATGGCTGTGACAGAGGTCTCAGCCGGGTTTTTGTCGAACCAGCTGAACCAGCCTGCTACAGGTAGCCCGGGCTAGGAATCCAGTGAATCCAGCCAGTCGTCATCCGAACCCTCATTGATACCCGCGAACAACGGTGTGCTCAGATAGCGCTCTCCAGTGTCCGGGAGCATGGCGAGAATTACCGATCCTTTCTCGGCTTTGCCGGCGACGTCAAATGCAGCAGCCAGCGTTGCCCCTGATGAAATGCCGACAAATATGCCCTCTTCGGCAGCTATTCTCCTGGCTATCTCAATAGCGTCATCATCAGTGACCGGAATAAGGTCATCGAACACATCGCGGTTCAAAACCTCGGGCATGAAGTCCGGCGTCCAGCCCTGGATCTTGTGCGGCGCCCATTCATCGCCTGCAAGCAACGCGGCACCTGCCGGTTCTGTTGCAACAATACGGACCCCCGGTCGTGCAGCCTTGATCACCTCGCCGGCACCCGTCATGGTGCCGCCCGTACCGTATCCTGTGACCCAGTAGTCGAGCCGTCTGCCCGCAAAATCCATGAGAATCTCCGGACCGGTCGTGTGCCGGTGATACTCCGGATTTGCCGGGTTTTCAAACTGCCGCGCGAGAATCCAGCCGTGTTTTTCAGCCAGTTCTTCTGCCTTGCGAACCATCCCGGTGCCGCGTTCGGCAGCCGGCGTCAGGATTACTTTGGCACCCAGGCCACGCATGATTTGTCGGCGCTCGACAGAAAAGGAATCCGCCATGGTTGCAACGAAATTGTAACCCTTGGCTGCACACACCATTGCCAGCGCGATGCCGGTGTTGCCGGAGGTCGCCTCGACAATCGTTTGTCCAGGCTTTATTTCGCCGCGCTGCTCTGCAGCAGTCACGATCGCAAAGGCCAGTCGATCTTTTACCGAAGCCATCGGATTGAACGACTCAACCTTGACGTACATTTCAATTCCAGCCGGGGCCATTTTGTTGAGACGAACTACAGGTGTGTTACCGATCGTGTCCAGAATGCTGTCGTAAATCATGTTGTTTTCCCCCAAATATCTTGTTGTCGAGCGGCTGATTCAGTCTTATGCGGATTTATTATTTGTGCAACCTTTTACCCGTATTCTGCATCATAAAGATACGGATTCGTTATTTAGTATAGCGGAGAATCTGGCGAAGCAATTGACCTGACTGGCGGAAAAATTGGTTTCTCGTGTTATTTCCAAAAGTTATATGCAGGGCTTTTTCGAAGCAATCCGGGTGCGAAACCAGTAATCGACAATAAAACACCAAAAAACAACAAATTCCTGAAACGTTCATGTCATTCGACGGTCTACGGACTAGGAGCCGGTAACATCTGACGTCACTGCCCGCATGAAACTACAACAATTAAAATATCTGTTAGCAATTGTAGATAATGGCCTCAATATCACTGCGGCCGCCGATCGCCTGTACACGTCACAACCCGGTGTCAGCAAACAACTCAAGCTTCTGGAAGAAGAGCTGGGGCTGCAGTTGTTTACACGCAAAGGCAAAAGTCTTCACCATGTAACCCGCGCGGGCGAACAGGTTCTTAAGCGTGCCCGAATGATCATGTCTGAAGTCGATGAGATTCGCTGCCTGGCGGCCGATTTTTACCAGGAAGAAGAAGGAACACTAACCGTCGCGGCGACCAATACACAGGCCCGTTATGTGCTGCCCAATATCATTCGTGAACTACGGACGTTATATCCAAATGTAAGTCTCAATCTACACCAGGGGACGTCCGAGCAAATCGCCGACCTGATCACCCGGGACCAGGTTGATTTTGCGATCGCCAGTGGCGGCGACGAGTTATTCGGCGATCTGCTGCGCTTGCCAGGCTATCACTGGGACAGAACAGTGCTCGTTCCCAACGATCATGACCTGACAAAACTGAACCGGGAGGTCACATTGTACGACCTTGCTCAATATCCGCTGGTTAGTTATGTATTCAATTTTGACGATGAAAAGTCGTTGAAAGGCACGTTCGCGAAGCATGACCTGAAAGCAAACGTCGTATTTACGGCGCGCGACGCCGATATCATCAAGACTTATGTGCACATGGGATTGGGCGTCGGCATCGTTGCTGGCATGGCCTACGAGACAAATGACCAACAAAATCTGACGGCCATTCCGGTCAATGGAATATTTCCGCGCAGCACCACCTGGATCGGTTTTCGCAAGAATATGGTGCTGCGTTGTTACATGGCTGACTTTATTCGCTTGTTCGCCCCACACATCAGCGCGGAGCAAATCGAAACCTTGTCAGTCAGCAAGGATCAGAAAGACATTGACCTGCTGTTCCGGGACACGAAGTTGCCGATTCGAAATGGCTCCTGCCACGATCTGATTGCAGCAGCCTGACCCGGGCTGGCCCGGGTTTTTCATGAATGGTCCAGAAAAAGTATCCCCCGGCAAAGCCTGGAGCTTTAGTGGTGAATTCGCCCGCTGGACGTAGTAATTTCGCCCGCTGGGCGGGCTCCTACAGGTCCTGATAAGAATTGTAGGAGCCCGCCCAGCGGGCGATTGAATTTCGCTCCAGTCGCTTGCCCTCCAAACTACCGGAATTTTCAAACCTGGGCTGCCTCCCTGGCAAAGCCGGGGGCTCCCGTTTTTACTAGTAAATCCGGATGCCGCCGTGACGTTTTCTGCTGCGGTGATCTATCCACCACAGACCAGCAAGAAAGCCTGCTAACAAGCACACGAACATAGCGCCGCTTACCCATTTGAATGGCAGGCTGTACTTGTACTGTTCATGCCGCGACTGGAAGTCATCAACTTCCGCTGTTAATTCAGAAACACGGGCCGTGCTGGTTTCCAGCGTCGATTCACTTGTGGCGAGGCGGGTCTCAAGTGAAGCAATAGTCGCCGCCGGCGCAGCAAAATCAGCCCTGCTTTTTTCAAGTTCACTTTGCGAGGCTTCCAGTGCAGCCTGGGTTTCGGCGACAATTAATTTGGCGGGCTTGTCGAACACCAGGTAGGCCGCTTTGACATTGCCAAGAACGCCGTCAGGCAGGCGAACACTGGCGTAATTTCGATCTCGCGACAGGATTTCGAGTTCCTGGCCACTATCCAGCGTTCGAAATGCCCGGTCGCTGGTATCCGCTGCCTTGTGCAAACCCAGCCGTAGATTATCGGTGACGTAGGCGGTCTCCGCCCCTGCCACCAGTGGCAGCAGAACTAATAACAGACATGCGCTTCGCATTATCGCTCCTCCCGGGCATCGTGTCCGCGCCGCGCAGCGGCGCAGACAAGGCGGAGTTTACTACAGATATCAAATGATTAGCCCGAACATCGCATGATTGGCCGAGACTACTTCTCGTACAGCCAGCGCAGCAGCGCCTCTTGCACTTCCTCGCCCGGTCCACGATGAACATCCGTGTGATTCTGCAGTGTAACGACGATGAAGCGTTTGCCCGAGCGCGCCTGAAAGTAGCCGGCGAATGCACTGACATCATCCAGAGACCCGGTCTTGATGTGCGCTTTGCCAGTAAGCGCGCCACCGCGAAATCGGCGTGACAATGTGCCATCGAGGCCGGACAACGACAATGATGACAAGTATTCCGGCATATACGGACTATCGTAGGCATAGCGCAGTAATTCGCCGAGCTGCCGCGCGGTCATACGCGAGTTGCGAGAAAGTCCGGCGCCATTATCGAGTTTCAGTTCATCTGTATTCATGCCGCGCCGGGTAAGCCACTCGTTGACAGCCTGCCTGCCCTTGGCCTCGGTCCCGGGCGGGCCAAATTTTTCAGCACCAAGCGTGAACAACAATTGTTTCGCCATGACATTGTTGCTGTGTTTGTTGATTTTCGCGATAACTTCGGAGAGTGGTAGTGAATCGAAAACCATGAACGGTTCGAGCTCCTGGCTGAAAGAAATATTTTTCCAGTCTCCGGCAATTTCTCCACCTGAATCCTGCCACAGTGTTTTGAACAAACCGTAGGTGAATCCATTGTGCTCCAGCACGGTTCGGTCCATCGCGTACGAGTTACAACCGTCCGGAAAATTACCGCTTAACGTCATGGTGCCTTTATCTGCGCTCGGTGTAATCGTGATACCACGCCGATAGCCTCTGCAGGATCCATGTCGGGTCTTCAGTTTATTTATTACCTGCAGGTTTTCCATCGGTGGTTCAATTCGGACGGATACATTGCCAGCCGTGTCGCCTGGCTCGAAGTAATAACGCACCACCTTGAAGTTGGTCAATAACGCATTGGGTTCGACGTTGTAGGCGCGTAACGGCTCACGATCAAACGCCGCGGGATCATAGTCGCCAACGTCAAAATAGCTGTCATCAATCAGCAGGTCACCGTTAATGGTATCTATGCCTGACTGGCGGACTTGCCGCAGCAATTGCCAGAAGCGCTCCGTGACAAGGTATGGATCGCCAAACCCCCTTAGAAGAATGTCGCCATCCAGTGTGCCCTGGTCGACCTCGCCAAGAAGATGCACCTCGGTCTGCCATTTATAGGTGGGGCCCAGGGTATCCAGCGCCACAAGCGTCGTCAGCATTTTTTCCACAGATGCAGGATTGCGCAACTCTGCCTCATTCCAGGCCAGCACGACTTCACCGGTGTGCAGGTCTTCAACGTAGATACTCAGGGAGTCGTCCGGCACCCCACGAATATTAAGCGCACTCTGTAACGGGACAGGCAAACTCGTTGCCGCGAAAGCGGCGAGTGGAAAACAAACAATATTCAGGATTAAAAAAATTATTCTTAACTGATCCACATCGTGTCCCGTAATTTGCGCACCCTGCAAGCATGATGCGACAGTTTTGATCGTTTTCCCATCGTCATGTTTTTCGCCATCACAATGTGCCGCCTGGCTTTCGAATGCCGAAGGACTTTATCCGGTCAGTAAGCGTTGTTGGCTTGATGCCCAGAAGTTCTGCTGCGCCGTCCTTGCCGGATACTCTCCAGTTCGACTGCCTGAGTGCGGCAATAAAGTTTTGTTTTTGTAATGAGCGCATTTGTTTCTCGCTGAAAATATTGTCTTCACTGCCTGGCACGCCAATTTCGGCAGCATCGGGAGCACCCGAGCTCTCAGGTAATGACAAATCCAGGCGCAGGGTGTTCCCTTTCGACAGAATGACCGCGCGCTCTATAACGTTCTTCAGTTCCCGCACATTGCCCGGCCAGTCGTAAGCAAGCAGCGATGCTGCCTGGCTACGGGTCAGTTTGAGTGGCTGCCTGCCGAAATCATTGCAGGTATGCTCGAGAAAGTGTTGCGCAAGCTGAATCACGTCTTCCGTTCTTTTTCGTAGCGGTGGCACTTCGAGCGGAAATACACTGAGCCTGTAGAAAAGGTCTTCACGAAACTTGCCCGCAACGACGAGCTCTTCGAGATTTCTGTTAGTTGCCGCTATCACCCGGACGTCGACAGACCTGGTTACATCATCGCCAACCCGCTCAAATTCACTCTCCTGCAAAACACGCAATAATTTTCCTTGCAGTTCAAGCGGAATCTCACCAATTTCGTCCAGAAAAATCGTGCCTGTATCCGCCAGCTGAAACCGGCCTACCCGGTCACGGTGCGCGCCGGTAAATGCACCTTTTACATGGCCGAAGAATTCGCTTTCGAACAGTTCTTTCGGGATCGATGCGCAATTTACCTTGACCAGCGGTGCATCCGCCCTGGGGCTTTGTGTATGGATAGCGCGTGCTACCAGCTCTTTGCCTACACCTGACTCACCCAGCACGAGAACGTTGGCGGGCGTCTCTGCGACTGCCTCTACCTGTGCCAGCATGTGTTTTAGCGCCGGGCTTTTGCCGACTATCCGCCCGAAGTGCAATGCGACATTGACCTCCTCACGCAGGTAGTCGCGTTCGCGCTCGAGCTCATCGCGCAGATGAGCATTTTCTGCCAGCGTCTTGCGCAACTTTCGTTCGGTGCGGTTTATCTGCGTCACATCTTTCGAGGCAACCAGCATTTGGTGAACGCTTCCTGTGGCATCCTTATCCGAGATGGCGGACATCAGGAGGTCCAGAACCTGGCCGCTTTTAGTCACCACCTGTCGTTTTTCATTGTTGAACTCGCCACCACTGATCAGCGCTTGCAATCGACCGTCTGCCAGTCGCTTTTTATCTGCTGCACTGCTGAAATCAGTAATCGCACGTCCGACCACTTCTTCGCGCGTGTAACCCATTTTTTGCAACCAGTGGTCCGTCACAGTAACGATGCAACCCTCGGCATCGACTGTATGCAGCATTGCCGGCGTTGCACGATACAACTGCCGGTACTTCCAGTCGGCGCGCGCCTGGTCAGTAACCTCCGCATACATCGCAATCGTGCGAATGAAAGTGCCGGCGGGATCGTGCTCAACAAGCGAATTAGTCAGGCATTCAACGATCTCGCCACTTTTCGTAACGAACGTAATGGGCTTGTTTTCCAGCCTGCCCGTCCGCCTGAGTGTCGGCAGCAGCTCCTTCTCTATGCGGGTGGCGCTTTCCGTAGTAACGAAGTCACCCGGCCGTTTACCGATCATTTCCTCGCGGCGATAGTCGAGGCGGGTAAGGAATGCATCATTGACGTCGAGATAGCGACCATCCTCACCAATCGAGGTCGCCATGGACGGCGCCCGACGAAACAGCCATTGGTAGTCATCCGTTGTAATCATGCCGGCATTGTATACGAAATTTCGTGAATATAGTTACGGAATATCGTAATTTACGATATTTCGTAAATCACCAACGGGTATCATCCTGTTGTTTTTATTATGTTTTCCATGTTGGCACGAGTTGTGCAATAGGTTCTGGTAGGAATTTAACAACGACAGCAAGAATGCTGCCGACAGCACAGTAGGGAAACAGAAAATGACACACGGAATTAACATGGCCAGGACCATAAGCACGGCCCTGGCGACAATATTACTGGCCACAGCAGCGATTGCTGACACTGACAATACAGCGACGGTAGCGGTGACGACACCTGCTGTTATCAGCAGCACCGAAGTCAGCCGGGATCTCGCGGAAAAAGCCACGACTGCAGCGACTGAGAAGGCTATAGCCGCTGTTCTCGCGGACACAAAGCTCGATCTTGATATCAAGCTCATTGGCCCAACGTCAGTAAAAGTCGCAGGCGATCGATAAGATCGTCGCAACAAAGATTTAACGAATCCAGCGGCCGACCGCGACCTGGACAACTCTCCCCCGATTGTCCAACCTGCGCGAGCGCTGTGATCCACCAGTCTTCGGACTGGCGGTATGGGACCCTCGATGGTCCGGCGGCACTACCCCCTTTCAAGGTGTCGTCAACACTGGGGAGCCGGGGATCGTTCCTTGTTGGATCGACTCTCATTATCGAATTTCTTTTCGAATTTGGTTTCCCCGGCTCCTTTCTTTTTTGCGCTTGCTGAGCCCGGAAAAACTCGAAAATACGGCTGCAGATCACTGCTGTCCCACTTACTCTGATTGCGGGACAGTGAAATAACTGCGTAGACTGAGATCCAGACCTCTTTCCTTTATCAGCGGCTTGAATTTAGCAACCCTTAACGGCGCTATTTCCCGCAGCGGCCGGGCATTCTCTATCGCGGCTGGAAGTCCCTCCCACGCTACGTTTAGCAGAATCGTGGGAGGGGCTTCCAGCCGCGACATTCGAGTTACCACGCCAATTAATTATTATGTGGGACAGCAGTGGCTGCAGATCTATGCTTGCGCAACCATTAGAATCATAGCCCCACTTCTTTTGTCACTGCCGGCACTCATGCGATGTTCGGCTTAATGCCCCTGATAACGCTCGCGGTGCTGCTCCGCACGTGATCCGTGATTCTTTTGCGTTTCGGCGCTGATGCGCTCGCGCAGGCGGCGCAACCATGCCCTGGCCCACGCAAACTCGAGCCCGAGTATCGCCAGGCCAAGCGGAATGAAGACCAATGCAGGACCCGGGGTGATAATCATGATCACGCCAATGATCAGAACCGTGCTACCAACGAGTGTGACGATGATTCGTCTGGCCACTTTGTAAGTAATGTGTAGCTTACGCATCTGCTCAGTTGTTCCCCCAGCCTGGAGTGACGAAGATTAGCACTTGTTTTTTGCCGATCATATCGTAGCCTTGGCATATGACCCCGGCACAAATAAGACATTTGCTACCTGTACTCCTCCTGGTATCCGTAACAGGCAAAGCCGAATCAACTCCGGACGGTAGCCTTACGATCACGGCAAATACACCAGTCGCACTGATTTCACCACGCCCGGCGAACAGAAAATTTATTCAACTACCGTCACTTGAGTACGCTTTCGAGATTCGTGTCGGCTGCCTGAAAAATCGCAAACCGACATCTTTGTTGTTGAGCGTGGCAGATACCCGCAAGTTTCTGGATGCTGAAGATGTTTCATCCGGACCGTCTGTCGAGGTCACGCTGAGGATACCGGCGGCGCAGATTGGACCAATTGCCGTTGAAGATTTTTGCCATGTCGCAGATGAAAATGTAGCAGGCAACAACAGTGTTACGGAAGAAATTACAATATCCGCTGCGCTGTCAGCGCATGCCTCCCTGCGTTGCGAAAGCGAATCTGATCAGAACGTTATTTACGTGTCGCAAGCGCTGGACGTGAATCTGATTTGTGAACGGCCCGATCAGCAACAAGGAAAGGAACTTTTAGTCGACCTCGACTGACAGATATCGATCAAGAAATTCCAGGGTTCTCACCCAGGCGATCTCGGCGACTTCTGCGTTGTACCTGTTCCCGGTCGGGTTGGCAAAAGCATGCTGCGCATTGGCATAAATTTCGATCTCATAATTCTTGCCGAGATTTTCCAGCGCCTGCTCGAACCCGTTGACGGACTCTACGGTTATGCCCCTGTCATCCTCACCGAATAAGCCCAGAATCGGCACATTCAGTGGCGCCAGCCGCTCCTCATTGTCTGTCACCTGGCCATAGTAGATAACGGCGGCGTCCAGTTCGTCGGGAAACAATAACGCTGAATTCAATGACCAACCGCCACCGAAACCCCAGCCGAGCGAGCCAATCCGCGGTGACTGAGCCGAGCCCACGAGAAATTGATAAGCCTGGCGAATATTTTCATTCGCAGGCTCAGGATTTTCGACAACCTTGAGCATTTGTGCACGAGCACCGCCCGGGTTAAGGGTTGAGTTGCCTTCAAACAGATCGATTGCGAGTACGACATAGCCCTCTGCAGCCAAACGGTCTGCCATTGCCCGAACGCCGTCATTCAATCCCCACCATTCATGAATAACGATCAGACCGGGCAACGGATCAACCATGTCGGCCGGAAATACAAAATGCCCATAGACCAGTTCATCGTTAACTTCGGCATAGGGCAGCCGTTCCGCGACGACAGCACGCTGCGGACCACTGCCAGCCGCACCACTTGGCGTGCCGACATCGTCTGCATGTTCACGCGACATGGCGTCAACGTTTCTTCGTCCTGCCTCCGTGTCGCTGGCATTCTTCGAGGTGGTGTCGCATGCAACCAAGACCGTCAGTGAGACAAGCACTGCGAAAAATGCTGTCAGACGGCGACTGTACTGCCCGCTCATAAATTTGCTCCCGAAATCTGGCAATAGTTTAGAACAATTCCTGCCCACTGGCACTCGAGTGTCGAAAATCGCGGCAATCAGCACCCTGGCAGCGCTGGTGTGGGTAAAAATTACGGCCGGCATCCGCATTTCGCCGATATTTCGGGCTACAATCTTTCGCATGACAGCCATGCCGCAAAGCCACAGCCCCGCGGGACTCGAATTCGGACCGCGCCGAAAGTCCTTTGATATTGAAGCTGCCCTTGCCACCGACTGGCACGGTGACAATGCATTCAGAACCGCCTGGTTCAATTCAATGTCGATGCTTTTTCCGTTGGGTGAAAAATTTTTCATCGACAGTGTTTGCCACTTCACAGACCAGGTCGAGGATCCGCAGCTGCTGGCCGAGATCGGCAGTTTCCGCGCGCAGGAAGCGACACACCGGCTGCAACACCAGAAATACAACGAGCTTCTGTGCGAATTGCGTGGTTATGATCTGGTCCGCTTCGAAAAAAACGAGCGCGCCCGAATGGAATGGGCCAACCGCGAATTATCAGCTCACAGACGTCTGGCGGGCACGGTTGCAAGCGAACACCTGACCGCAATCATGGCCCACGACATGCTGACGCGCAAAGACACGCTTGTTGATGCCGATGAACGGATAGCAAGTTTGTGGAGTTGGCACGGCGTGGAGGAGACTGAACACAAAGCCGTGGCGTTTGACGTGTATCTTGCTGTCGGTGGCACCGTCAAAATAAGACGGCTGGCCATGATTCACAGCACCATCTTTTTCTTTAAAGACACCTTTCGCAACCTCTGCATCATGCTGCAGATAGACGGCAAGTTATGGAGTCCGCGAGTATGGTTGAGCGGACTAAACTACCTGTTCGGCAAACCGGGGATTTTGCGCCGCATGTTTATTCCCTGGTTGGGATTTTTCAGGAAAGATTTCCACCCCTGGCAAAATGACAACCGTCACCTTGTGGACGAATGGCAGCGTGAAGAAGAGCGGGTGCAAACCACGGCACCCCTGAGCAGCTGACAACTACAATCCCGTTGACTTTCCCATATGTTCGTTTAGCATGGCGCGCGTAAGTCAAATTCAGGCAATGCCTGGAATCGAGCCTTTATGAAAACGACAATCTGTGCAATTCCCTTCGCCGTCGTGGTCGGGCTCGTCTGTGTATCTGGCCGCTGTAATGTGGGCATCAATGCCCCAATGCTGCCTCTCGACACCCGCACTTAGCCGAAACATTCTTTACTTGCAGAGTGTCCGGCAACGCGATTCCGGACCGGTCTGCTGTACTCATTATTTCCACAGCCGTACAGCACCACATAAAGAATTTAACAATGACTTACGAAAACATACAAACGAATAAATCTCTCTGGCAACGTAGCCGCCTTTTTGTCCGCGAAGCGCTGCGCGACAACGAGACTGATTTCACAATCGGTCCTATCAATCGTGCGCTCGGGCTACTCGCAATACCAATGATGCTCGAGATGGCAATGGAGGCGATCTTCGCGGTTGTCGACATTGCTTTCGTGTCCCGACTGGGCACCAATGCGATCGCCGCCGTTGGCCTGACGGAGGCCTTGGTCACAGTACTCTATGCGGTGGCAATCGGTCTCGGCATGGGTGTAACAGCCATGATATCCCGGCGTATCGGCGCCAAAGATCATGAAGAGGCTGCACAGGTCGCGGGACAGGCCATATGGGTAGGCGCAGCCCTTGCTATCGTTATTGGTATCACCGGCTATCACTATGCCGCCGAGTTGTTACTTATGATGGGCGCAAGTCCGGAGGTCCTGGAACAAGGAGAAGGTTTCACTGCCATATTGCTTGGCGGTTCAGCCAGCATAATTTTCCTGTTTCTGCTGAATGCCGCATTTCGTGGCGCGGGTGATGCGCCCGTGGCGCTGCGCTCTCTGGCGCTAGCCAACGCGATCAACATTGTTCTGGACCCCTGCCTGATATTCGGTCTTGGCCCGTTTCCCGAAATGGGCGTAACCGGAGCCGCGGTAGCAACGACGATCGGTCGCGGCATCGGTGTCGTGTACCTCTTTTACTACCTGTTCACCAGCAACGGCAGATTGCGTTGTCGACTGCGGCATCTGGCCATCGCGCCGGCGCTTATTAAGCGCATGTTGAGAGTGTCGATTGGTGGTGTCGGACAATTCCTGATTGCGACTGCGAGCTGGATAGCGATCATGCGTATCGTTGCCTTGTACGGCAGCGCGCCTATTGCTGCATACACGATAGCGTTGCGCCTTCTGGAGTTTGCCATCTTGCCTGCATGGGGCCTCGGCAATGCAGCCGCGACGCTGGTCGGGCAGAATCTCGGCGCCCGCAAACCGGACCGCGCGGAAAAGTCGGTCTGGGCTGCAGCACGCATAAACATCGTCTTCATGACGGTTCTCGGTGTACTCATGATCATATTTGCACCGCAGATCGTTTCCTGGTTCTCGACCGAGCCGGAGATTCTGCGCTACGGCACCAGCTGTCTGCGTATACTGGGCATTGGCTATCCAATGTACGCGATAGGCATGATCGTCATTCAGGCGCTGAACGGCGCCGGCGACACGCGTACACCGTCGATACTGAATTTCATCTGCTTCTGGCTACTACAGATTCCACTCGCTTACTGGCTCGCAACTGCCGTCGGCTTCGGTCCCGACGGCGTGTTCCTTGCAATAGTCATCGCAGAATCAATATTGACTATACTTGCCGTTCTGGTCTTCAGGCGCGGTAAATGGCGCTTCCAGCAAGTCTGACAATTGCATGTATAGATACGTAACAACTCAACTTACTACCGGGTATTTTTAGAATGACTGATCTTTCTACAATGGCCAACATGGCAGAAATTCTTGGCGTCATCATTGTTGTTGGCGGTTTGATTTTTGCCATGCTGCAAATGCGTCAGATTCGCCAGCAACGTCGGGAGCTGGCAGCAATCGAGCTGTTTCGGTTTTTTGGCAACGCGCAATTTTCTGCAGCGTACCAGATGATTCTGCATCTGCCAGATGATATGACCGTCAAAGATATTCGCGATAATAATAATGAACTTGAAGATGCAGCGATGCTGATCAGTGCAACGATGGAAAACATTGGCGTGATGACGTTCCAGCGCATCGTGCCTTTCGTCGTGGTCAATAACCTCATTGGCAGCAGCACAACAATACTCTGGCGAAAACTGGAGCGATGGGCATATGCCTTGCGCGAGGAACTCGATGACCCGTTGGCATTCGAATGGTTCCAGTGGCTTGCAGAAAGGCTCGAAGAATATCAGCCCGAAACCGCGGAGCCGGCGTACAAAGCACACAAGTCCTGGAAACCACTGCACCTGCGCCAGGAAATATGAGTGAACTGCCGCTCGCGTGACAAATGACAGAAGCGCCTTTGATCGAAATCCACGACGCGACTATTTATCGCGGTGATACACGGGTTTTCGAAAACCTCAGCGTCTCGATCGGGCAGCACGAGCAAGTTGCTATCCTGGGACCGAACGGCTCTGGCAAAACAACCCTGCTCAAAGTCATAAACCGTGAGCTTTACCCGCTGCGGCGTGACAATTCCTGGGTCCGCATTCTCGGCCGCGACCGCTGGAATGTGTGGGAACTCCGCTCACACATCGGTATCGTCTCGCACGAATTGCAAATGCGCTACCGCAGCGACACCACCGGTTTTGAAGTTGTGCTTTCCGGTTACCTGTCGAGCGTCGGCATTCATGGCGCGCTTGCCAGCAAACTGTCGGCTGCACAAAAAATGCATGCGCGCGACATCATGGATGAACTCGGTGTCGGGTCGCTCGCAGATCGCCCACTGCGAAACATGTCAACCGGGCAGCAGCGGCGTTGCCTGCTCGGCCGCGCACTGGTGCATGACCCCGACACGCTGATCCTGGACGAGCCGACAGCAGGTCTCGACCTGACCGCCAGCTTCGACTACCTGGCACGCATCAGGCGGTTGGTGGAGAACGGCAAGACCATCGTTCTGGTAACGCACCTGCTCAATGAGATACCGCCGGAGATTGAGCGTTTGATCCTGCTGCGAGAGGGCCGGATTGTAGCTGACGGCCCAAAGAACGAGGTACTGACCGAAGAGAATCTTCGCAGAACCTACGATACCGACATCAAAGTGGCCAAAGTTGACGGTTATTTCCTGGCATATCCACCGAATGCACACTGATCCGGCCCCGGCCCGGATTGCCGGCAAGAATATGGCAGGATTCCCTGCCCGAACTTGCCAGTCGGC
>Ga0164315_10001878_pt1 | contig 15940 bp, 17 predicted proteins | sample GuaBasSedimGuay6_FD_113737 | JGI IMG/M metagenome (GOLD analysis project Ga0164315, IMG submission 113737) | Subseafloor sediment microbial communities from Guaymas Basin, Gulf of California, Mexico - Guay6, Core 4569-2, 0-3 cm | ecosystem: Environmental > Aquatic > Marine > Hydrothermal vents...
CCTTTAAATTAACCCAATTATTATTACCTGTTTTTAATGAAGGGTCTCATATTGTAAATATCAGTAGTATGGGTGGAGTACAGGGAAGTTCAAAGTTTCCCGGGTTATCTCTTTACTCAGCTAGTAAAGGAGCAATCAGCATTTTGACTGAATGCCTTGCGGAAGAATTAAAAGATAGTAAAATAAGTGTTAATGCACTAGCTCTGGGAGCGGTACAAACCGAAATGCTTAATGAAGCCTTCCCCGGATTTAAGGCACCTTTAACTTCAACTGAAATGGCAAAATACATCTATGGTTTTGCCTTAACGGGACATAAATATTACAATGGGAAAATATTGCCAGTTTCCCTTTCAACACCTTAAAACTTAAATTTGATTCCAGAAAAAGGAACCCAAATCCAAATTCACCATTTCCTAATTTTTAAACCTTTATTAAAAACTTAATTGTTACTTTTGCCACACTTTTTTATTTAAGCAATGGCAGAAAAAATAATCACTCATCCAGGTTACATTAGAAATATTGATGGAACCAATGCCGAAGTAGTAATAATTTCTACTTCTGGTTGCGCTTCATGTGAAATAGGTGGCTCTTGCTCGGTTAGTGATATGGAAGAGAAAATAATTGACGTGGACTTGGCTCATGGACAAAATTATAAACGTGGTGATCAGGTTACAGTAGAAATGAAACAATCGCAAGGAACATGGGCTGTTTTGTTAGGCTATGTTTTTCCATTTTTTGTTGTATTAATAAGTTTAATAATCCTTTCAAATTTTGGCATGGATGAAGGCCTTGCAGGATTAATTTCGTTACTGTTGCTAATTCCTTATTATGCTGCGATTTACTTTCTAAAAGACACTCTTAAAAAAAGTTTTAGTTACAAAGTTAGTGGATAAAAAAGACAGTCTTCAGTCGACAGTCTTCAGTCGGCAGTCTTCAGTTGGCAATTACTATTTTTAATTTGTAAAACTTAATTAAGTTCCTGGTAACATATGGTACAATTTATATGTATTCTAAAAAAGACTATATATTATTGTGTATCAATTATTTGCAAACCCACCTACAGCAGGCGCCTTTACAATCTTAAGGTATTGCATTGATTTACTGCTGATTACATATTTCATTAGCATGCATCAAATCTGTTCACGTATTACATATTATTCTATTTTTGTGAATCAATAAACAGCAGATTATTTTAATTCACAAAAACCAATAATTGTGGACAACATAATACTAATATCAGTAGCGGCTTTGGGCGGAGTAGGTCTTGTAGCTGCTGTTATTTTGTTTTTCATAGCCAAGAAATTCAAAGTTTACGAAGATCCATTAATTGACGATGTAGAAGAGGCACTTCCAGCAGCAAATTGTGGAGGTTGTGGTTTTCCAGGTTGTCGGGCTTTTGCTGAGGCAACTGTTAAATCAGCAAAAGATACCAGAAGTCTGGAAGGTTTAAATTGTCCTGTAGGTGGAAATGATACCATGCAAACTGTGGGCTCTGTTCTTGGACTGGAAGTTGAGGCTTCTGATCCATTAATAGCCGTAATCAGATGTAATGGCACACCAACTAACCATCCAGCAAAAGTAAAATATGAAGGCGCTACATCGTGCTCATTTGCCCATGCTCTTTATGGTGGAGAAGGTGGCTGTCAATACAGTTGTCTCGGACTTGGTGATTGTGAAGTAGCCTGCGATTTTGAGGCTCTTTACATGAATGCTGAAACAGGGCTACCGGTAGTTAACGATAAATGTACTGCTTGTAATGCTTGTGTTGTGGCTTGTCCAAGAGATATCATTGAGTTAAGAAAACGTGGTCCAAAAGAAAGAAGGATATTTGTTAGTTGTGTAAATGCTGAAAAAGGTGGTCCCGCAAAAAAGAATTGCCAAACAGCATGTATTGGATGTTCAAAATGTGAAAAAGTTTGTAAGTTCGATGCAATAACCATTAATAGTTTCCTTGCTTACATAAACTTTGAAAACTGTACATTGTGTAGAAAGTGTGTTGAAGTATGCCCAACAAATGCAATCTGGGAAGTTAACTTCAGACCAAGAAAACCAAAAGCAGAAAAGCCAGCCTCAGTTATCGAGCGTAAAACTGAAACACCTGTTGATACAGGAAAGCCAATTCCTTTAACTGTTACTGCCATTGCAGAAGAACAACCAAAAAAGGAATCTGATCAGAATAATAAAGAAAATAAAGATTAATACCGCTATGGGGATTTTAAAAACGTTTGCCTTGGGTGGTATTCACCCAGAAGAAAACAAACTTTCGGCCAATGCCGCTATTGAAACCTTAGCTGTTCCCGAACAGGCATTTATCCCTATGGGACAGAACCTCGGGGCACCGTCGAAACCGGTTGTAAAGAGAGGTGATAAAGTGAAAACAGGTCAACTGCTTGCTGAAGCAAGTGGGTTCATATCTACACCAATCCACTCACCAGTTTCAGGAACAATATTTAAAATTGACAATACATTAAACTCATCAGGATACAAGCAGCCGGGAATAATTATTAAAGTTGAGGGTGATGAGTGGGAGGAAGATATTGATCGCTCCGACGAACTTGTTACTACACTGGATTACACAACTGAACAAATTATTGACAAAGTTAAGAAGGCTGGTTTGGTAGGTATGGGAGGTGCAACTTTCCCTACTTATGTTAAACTTATGCCTCCTCCAGGAAATACTGCTGAGTACCTGATTATTAATGGTGTGGAATGCGAGCCATATCTTACTTCCGACCACAGACTGATGCTTGAAAAAGGCAGAGAAATAGTAGTTGGCACACAATTACTAATGAAGGCTCTGAAGGTAACTAAAGCAATTATTGGCATTGAAAACAACAAACCAGATGCCATAAATCACATGACTGAACTGGTCAAGAATGCCGATGGTATTAGCGTTCAGGCATTAAAAGTACAATATCCTCAAGGTGGAGAAAAGCAATTAATAAAGGCTATTGTAAACCGTGAGGTTCCTTCAGGCAAACTTCCAATTGCTGTTGGCTGCGTGGTTCAAAACGTGGGAACTGCTTTTGCAGTTTATGAGGCAATTCAAAAAAACAAACCTCTAATCGACAGGGTAGTTACTGTTACTGGAAAAGCAGTTAAAAAACCATCTAATTTTTTAGTTAGAATAGGTACACCCATCAAAAATCTAATAGATGCCGCAGAAGGTCTTCCTGAGGATACTGCGAAAATAATTAATGGTGGACCTATGATGGGAAAAGCCATTACTTCAACAGACATACCTGTTGTAAAAGGCTCTTCAGGCATTCTTTTAATGGAAAAGGAAAATGCACACAGAAAAACTGAAAGTGCATGTATTAGATGTTCCAAATGTACTTATGTGTGTCCAATGGGACTTGAACCTTTCCTTTTATCGAAAGTTTCAAAACTTGGAAAGTTTGATATTGCAGAAGATGAAATGATAATGGATTGCATTGAGTGTGGTTCATGCCAGTACACATGTCCTGCAAGTATTCCTTTACTTGACTATTTAAGACTTGGTAAAAATAAAACTGGAGCAATTATCAGAAGCAGAGGAAAAACGGGTTAAGAATTGCTGAGAGAAGAATTAAAATTGAATAAATTAAACAGAAATAATAAATAGTAAATATGAATATGTTTACGGTTTCGGGTTCACCTCATGTTGCGAGCGATGAATCTACAAAAAAGATAATGTACGGTGTTGTAATAGCCATGGTTCCTGCAATGCTTGTTTCCATTTACTTTTTCGGGCTTCAGGCTGTTAGAGTATTGTTTTTGGCTGTTATTGCAAGTTTATTTTTTGAATGGATAATTCAAAAATACCTTATCAAAGGGCCAGTTACTCTAATGGATGGTTCTGCTCTTGTAACGGGAATATTATTGGCCTTCAATGTACCATCAAACCTACCAGCATGGATGATTATCATTGGTGCATTAGTCGCTATTGGGATGGCAAAAATGTCGTTTGGTGGTTTGGGGAAAAATATTTTTAATCCTGCTTTAGTTGCAAGGGTTTTCCTTTTGGTTTCGTTTCCAGTGCAAATGACATCATGGCCTAAGCCTAGTCCAATAACTGATGGTTTAGCCGATGTAGTTACCGGCCCTACCCCACTTGGTATTGTTAAAGAAGGTTTAGGAGCAGGTCAAACCATGAGTGAATTAAAAACTGAAATTCCAACTTACACACAAGACTTTTTAGGTCAGATGGGTGGCTCAATGGGTGAAGTTTCAGCCCTAGCACTTATCCTGGGTGGAATTTATATGCTCTGGAAAAAAATCATTACCTGGCATATTCCTGTTTCAATGCTTGCAACAGTAGCAATCTTTTCAGGAATTTTCTGGGGGTTTGATCCTGAGCATTACGCCGATCCAATGTTTCATATGCTAACAGGTGGAATGCTTTTAGGAGCGATATTTATGGCAACAGATATGGTTAGTTCTCCAATGACAAATGGTGGTCAGTTAGTTTACGGAATTGGTATTGGACTATTAACGATCTTAATTAGAATTTGGGGTGCATATCCTGAAGGAGTATCATTCGCCATCTTAATAATGAATGCGGTAGTACCATTAATAAATAAAGGTTTTAAACCAAAACGTTTTGGAATTAAACCTGCAGTTGAGATTAAATCATAACACTGAAATAGTACAATCATGGGAAGTAAAAGAGAATCGAATTTTTTAAACATGGTTTTGACCCTGTTTTTGGTCGCAGCGATTGCCGCTCTTGCCCTGGGTGGAGTGTATGTGGTTACAAAAGAGCCTATTGCACTTGCCAAGAAGAAAAAACTTGAAGCAGCCATAAAATCAGTAATGCCTGAATTTGATAGTATTACAACAAAAATGGTTGCCGATGTTGATGGTGGTGATTCGCTTACATTCTACATAGCATCAAAAAATAATGAGGTTTTAGGTGCTGCAGTAAAAACATATACGATGAGTGGCTTCAGTGGTAAAATTGAATTGCTGGTAGGATTCTTAAACGATGGAACTATTAACAACACTGCTGTTCTGATGCATAAAGAAACCCCAGGACTTGGTGACAAAATGGATATTAAAAAATCAAAATTCCCTATTCAATTTGAAGGAAAAAATCCTGCTGATTATATTTTGAAAGTAAAAAAAGATAAGGGTGATGTAGATGCAATAACAGCAGCTACAATTAGTTCTAGGGCTTTTTGTGAAGCAGTTAAAAGAGGCTATGATGCCTTTGAAAGTGAGGAAAAATAAAAAATAGTGATAGCCCGACCTAAAAGACGGGGGAAATCATGACAAAAAATATAAGTGGTATTGACCGTTAGGTTGAGAAACAAGGAATAAAAAAGATAAAAATGAATCAATTAAAGAATTTTACCAAAGGATTTATTAAAGAAAATCCAGTTTTCATCTTATTGCTGGGCTTATGTCCAACTTTAGGTGTAACTACTTCAGCATTTAACGGATTAGGGATGGGCCTTGCAACAACATTTGTGCTCGTAATGTCGAATATGGTGGTCTCTCTTGTTAAGGACTTTATTCCTGATAAAGTTAGGATACCATCTTTTATTGTAATTATCGCATCCTTTGTAACAATTGTTGAATTAACAATGCAGGCATACACTCCTGCCCTCTTCGATGCTTTAGGACTTTTTATCCCTTTAATTGTTGTTAACTGTATTGTACTTGGCCGTGCCGAAGCATTTGCTTCAAAAAACAATGTTGGTTCTTCAATAATTGATGGATTAGGTATGGGACTTGGATTTGCATTTGCACTTACACTACTCGGTGGAGTTAGAGAGTTTTTGGGAAGTGGAGCAATTTTCGGATTAAATCTAATCGAGGGTGACTTAATGCTTGTCTTCGTACTTGCTCCAGGTGCATTTATTGCCCTTGGATATTTAATTGCAATTATCAATAGATTCAAAAAAGCCTAAAACTAATTAATATGGAATATTTTGTAATAATTATAGGTTCAATATTCGTAAGTAATATTGTTTTAAACCAGTTTCTAGGAATTTGTCCTTTTGTAGGTGTTTCAGGAAAACTTTCCACATCAGTTGGTATGGGTGGTGCGGTTCTCTTTGTCCTCACCATTGCCACTATGGTAACATGGATAATTCAGTACTATGTGTTAAACCCACTTGGACTTGGATTTATGCAAACCATTGTTTTTATTCTGGTTATTGCATCCTTAGTGCAGATGGTTGAGATCATTCTTAAAAAAATCAGTCCATCCTTATTCCAGGCTTTAGGAGTATTTCTACCTCTAATTACTACCAACTGTGCTGTTCTTGGTGTTGCAATTCTCACCATCCAGAAAGATTTTAATTTAATGGAAGGTGTGGTTTATGCCATTGCTAATGCAATTGGTTTCACTCTTGCAATTGTATTATTTGCCGGTATCCGTGAACACCTTGATTTAATGGAAGTACCAAAACAAATGCGCGGAGTTCCAATCGCCCTTGTTGTGGCAGGCATACTTGCACTTGCATTTATGGGCTTTACTGGTTTAGTTTAATTAGTACACTTTCATTTTGTAAATTTCATTAGATTATTATTTAGTTCAATCTGTTAGGTTTTAGTATTGGAAAACTGAACAGTCTCAGTATATTTGCAGGCATGGACGAAAATTCAATAATCAATCTTCAAAATATATCTGTTCTACAAAAGAACAAACTTGTACTGGCAAATGTTAATCTCAACATTAATACTGGCGACTTCATCTATTTAATTGGAAAAACAGGTAGTGGGAAATCCAGTTTACTACAGATTTTATATGCTGATTTAGATGTTGAGGATGGAAGTGCAGTTATTTGTGGTTATGACCTGAAAACCATAAAAAGGAATGAAGTTCCATTTCTGAGAAGAAAACTTGGTATTATTTTTCAAGACTTTCAACTTCTTGAAGACAGAACTGTTGGCGAAAACCTTGAATTTGTCCTTAGGGCAACTGGCAATACTGATAAGTCGGAAATAGAACGTAGAACATTTCAGGTACTTGAAGAAGTTGAACTAGTTTCGAAACTCAACTCAATGCCGCATCAACTTTCAGGAGGTGAGCAACAACGTATTGCTATTGCACGTGCTTTGTTAAACGATCCTGAGATAATACTTGCTGATGAGCCTACTGGCAACCTTGATCCTGAAACATCAAATGGGATTATGAAATTACTTCTTGAAATAAGTCAATCGGGAAAAACAGTAATTATGGCTACTCATAATTACAATTTAATCAATAAGTTTCCTGGAAAAGTTGTTAAATGTGAGGAGGGAACACTGCTAATTTCAGCAAATTAATTCTATTAACTTTCTTGTGTTATTTCCGTTATTGTACAAACTTGTAAGCACCAACTTCCTTTTTTCAATATCTTCTTGTGTGAATTCTTGCTTGAAGAGTGTTGAAATTTTTCTCTTAATACTGCCATAATCGTTAGCAATAATACATAGTTTATCCAGATCGGTACCACTGAGCATTTTGTCGTTTACCAAACAGAAACGCCCGTTGTAAAGTGTATTCAACAACTTCAATTTCAAACCAGTTGCCTGCGCAGTAATACTAATATTAATATGTGCATTTTCAATCAGGACTTGTAGATCCTCATCGCTGGGATTGGCAATTAATTCAACATTATCCATCCCGTTAACTAATTTAATTAGTTGCCGTGTAGGATTTAAACCCGCAATCTTAAAGGGCGCTTTGACAGTATCAAAAACATTATTAATCAAAAACTTGACCGCATTTGTGTTTTCTGCAACTGACAGATTTCCATGATACAAAACATAATCACCTCTTCCTGTTTTTACGTTAATATCAGTAAACGGATGAAATGCTGGGATGAACTCTACCGCATCAAATTCAGATGAAAAATACTTCTCATCATTTTTCGAAATACAAACCAACTTATCAGCCTTCGCAAGAGTACTTTCGTACCTCTTCAATTTAGCCGCTTCGTTGTAGAAATAATACTTTTTAAAAATATCGCTTTCAACTTTAGCCAGATTATTGTAATATTCATGCTCAATATTATGTGTTCGCACGACCATTTTTCTGTCCTTAAACCTCTTATCTCCAAGCAGTCCTGAAGTATGAACTCCCTCCATAAGTATGGGATACTTATCATTTAATAGGTTTTCTGCTAACTTTTCTGAAATGCGGGAACTTACAATATATGGGATACTCTTAAACAATTGTCTTTTTGAGATATCTCGTTTGTAATAATAAACCTTGTGGAAAATGTCCTCTAACTCCTTCGATGCTTTTCTGTTGTACTCAAAACAATGAAGAAAAACTTTAACTCCCTCATTAGCAAGCGACTTTGCCTTGTAGAATACATCAATCACTCCTCCATAATTTGCAGGATATGGAATATCAAATGAAATTATATGTAAATAATGTTCAGGCATATTTTTTATAAACCTTAATTAACTCTTTCTCTTCATTCTGCCAACTAAGATTTTGCGCGGCAAAAGTAATATTTTTTTTCCAATGTTCCATTAATGGCTGGTCTGCAAGTATTTGATTCACCTTTTTAGCAATTTCTTTGGGCTTATGACTCGGAATAAAATCCCCAATATCATATTCCTCAATGATCTTCTTAATCTCAGGTAATGGAGTAGCAAGGACAGGTATTCCAGCATGTATGTAATCAAACAATTTATTAGGCAAACTAAATCGATAATTTAAATTAGTGTCCTTATCTAGGGTCAGGCCTAAATCAGCACTGGCAGTAAACTGCATTAACTTTTGATATGGTTGTTTTGATTTGAAAATTACCTTCTCTTTTAGTTCAGGACTCTTTGCTTCTTCCTTCAAAATATCAATAACATCACCTCCACCTACAATAAGTAAAATAGCATTATCAATATATTTCATGGCTTCAAGCATTTCTTCCGAACCCCTGTGAATATTAATACCAGATCCCTGAAGAATTAATATCTTTTTGTCCTCTGACAGCCCAAGTTCCTTTCTGGTTGAAGATTTAATTTTATCTCTTTTTAAAGGGATATTTCTCACAACACGTGGGCGAATTCCATAATCTTTTTCAAATAAATCAGCAATGGAATCATTAACTGTAAAAACATCCTTTAGTTTAGGGAAAATCCAAGATTCAACTTTTTTCCAAATGGCTTGTGTACGTGGTCTGTTTACAAGTTCAGGTACTTGAGTGAAGTATTCGTGGCTATCGTAAACAACTGGGATTCCTTTAATTTTGTGGATTAAATAATTAGGTAATAATGTATCCAGATCATTGGATACAAGTAAATCTGACTTATGAAATAATAAATAGAGGAATAATCGCTTGTTGTACTCACCATAGAAAAGAGGCCCCTTTTTAAATAATAATCTCATTCTATGAGATTTGTATGGGCGTTTGTCCATGGGCATGCTATCAGGCAAATGCCGACCGACTAATTTTACTTCAAAGCCCATATTAACAAGGCTCATGCAAACCTTGTGTACGCGCTGATCAGTAACTAAATCATTAATAACCGATACAATGATTTTCTTTCCCAATTCTTCTAATGTAAAATTCCGCTATTAGAATAACAAAAAAATATAGGTTTTATTGTTGCAATTTCATATTTTTGGAATATGAATATTAAAACTGATTTCTGTCTCAAACCATTCAACACTTTTGGTATTGAAATTATGGCCCGGCGATGTGCTCAAATAACTTCTCCAGGCGATATGTTTGACCTTTTTGAGAGTAATGAACTTTCAAAACAGCCAATATTAGTGGTTGGTGAAGCCAGTAATATTCTATTCCTTGATCACTTCGAAGGCCTGGTATTGATGAACCTTATGAGAGGCAAGAAAATAATTTTAGAGACTGAAACCGAAATTATTCTAGAAGTAAATGCTGGCGAATATTGGCTTAGTTTGGTTGATTTTGCAGTTGATAAAGGCTGGTGGGGAATTGAAAACCTGAGTATGATTCCTGGTAAAGTTGGAGCAGCACCAGTTCAGAATATTGGTGCTTATGGAACTGAATTAAAAGATATTTTTGTTAGCCTCGAGGCATTTGACATGGAAAAAGGGGAACTAGTCAATTTTAACAATGAAGATTGTCAGTTTGGATATCGAGATAGTGTATTTAAAAATAAATTTAAAGGTCGGTTTTTAATTTTATCTGTAACTCTGAAACTTTCAAAACTTCCAAAACCTAATTTAAGTTACAAAGCACTTGCTGATACTTTCAGTGGAAAGAATTCTGAAGAGATTAGCCTTTCTGATGTACGCGATAATGTTAACCAAATAAGAGAAAGTAAACTTCCTGACCCACAGAAAATAAAAAATGCTGGAAGTTTTTTTAAAAACCCTGTGGTTGACAAAGAAACTGCATCAAAACTAAAATCTGAATTTAATGACCTTCCTATCTATGAAGTATCAGAATCTAAATCAAAACTAGCGGCTGCCTGGCTTATTGAAAGTTGTGGATGGAAAGGTAAACGAATAGGCTATGCTTATGTTCACGATAAACAGGCTCTTGTTTTAGTAAACCTGGGGAATGCTAAAGGAACTGACATCCTTAAACTTGCAAATGATATTGAAACAAGTGTTTTTGAAAAGTTTGGTGTTAAACTGCAAAAAGAAGTAACGGTAGTTTAGCTATTTTGCTGATGATGTGTGATCACTAATAATCTTCCAACCTTCAGGAAATTTTTTTAAATGTAAAGTGAATAAGCCATGTGGCATATCAGTTTCTCTAGTTAACTGCCACCTACCAAAAACAGTTGCCGAATTACTATTTGTTAAATCAACCACGATTTCAGAGAAAACTAATTCTCCCATTTCTAACTTTGAAGGATATGCCTTTTTGTAATAGCCAAGAGTTGTTTCCCAGCCATAATTAACTCTGTCTCCAGATGCAAATCTCAATTTATCCGACTTCCAATATCCATTCATGTATGCATCAATATTGCCAGTATTCCAATCCAGTGATTGCTGACCTAGTAAATCCAATATTTCTTTTTCTTCAACTTCTTTATTAAAATTACTGCAAGAAGAGAACATAAATAATCCGAATAAAAAAAATATTACAATCCTCATATTTTTAATGCTTTGGGAATATCTTTTGATTTTGGTTTTTTACCATAAAAAACATCATCCATTTTTAATGCCAGCCTTCTGAAAACATAGTTATTCTTAATTCCAAATCTCACCAAATTATGCAATGCATTGTCTTCATGCGAATATGGACAAACACTGAGGCAATGACTGCAATCAGTCCCCAGTTTGCACCAGATAGTAAAACATTTCTCCTGATTAATTTGCCAACGAAGAACACCATTTATTTCTTCTCTGTCATTAAATGAGATGGCTTGTGAAGGACACGAATGAGCACATTTTTTACAGATAGTGCAAAAGTCAATCACTGAATAGTTGGGGTTTACTACATCAGGTAGCAGAGGAATATTTGTAGTAACAACACCAATTCTAACACGTGGTCCATGTTTGGGTGTCATTAATACACCCATTCTGCCAATTTCTCCAAGACCTGCATCACGAGCCACTAAAGGACAAACAACTTCATAATTTGCATCAATATGTGCTCTGGCATCATATCCAAGTTTATTAATAAATTTTGAAATTTGTATGGCTACTCTACCTGCTTCAAGATATTGCTGTCCGGATTCCATTACTACTACAGATTTCGGAGCTGCATCAACCATTTTCTTATCCATTTCAACAGTAAAAGCAATGGCAAACTTATGACGCTTATTCAGTACTTGACCTCTTCTCTCTTTTCTGCCAGCATGGCTGTAAATATGATAGTCGTGCAATATTGTAATTCCACAATCTAAAGCCCCTAACTTCTTAGACCAGACCTTTAAATATCTACTTATTTCCTCAGGATTTACAGGAACCGTTTCAGGGTTTTTATTTCCTTCAACTTCATTGTAAAAAGTCTTTACAGCATCAAAACTAGCATTTGATGATGCAAAATGAAAAGGATTGAACTCCTTTGAATTCTTGCTTAAGAGCCCTGGCAATTTTCTGAAATTATCGTCATGTAGTTTATTCTCAGGCTTTCTTTTGTAATAATCATCAAATTCACTGCTTCCCTCATTAAGTTCATGACGAGAAAACATTGTGTCCCGTTCATCGATTCGGCCTTTGGGAGTTGCAAAAACATAAGACCTGTCCTTTGTAAAAGGAATTAAAAGGCTAATACCAAGCAAAAGTAGTATCAACACCAAGCCCAAAGAATAAAAAGTCAATGATTGACTATCAATGACTAATACAAGAGCAGACATCGTTAGAATCACAATTGAGATGGCATAGAATCTCAATGCTGCTCTTATTTCATTTTCTCTTTTCGAGACCATGGCGGCCCAAACAAAAAACAGAAAAACCAAAAATGCAATAACAAAAAATGATATTTCGATTATCCCATACATATTTAAATTTCAAATTCGGTTACCCAAAAATCATGCTTATTACAAAAACTACTTGCATACAATTTACCCTTTGTTCCAACAGGTAACTCATAAGTTGAAACCGCTTTGGCATCCTCTGGATAAAAAGTTTCAGTACCAATTACCTCACCACCATCAACAACTAAAGAATGACGCACAATGTAATGGCGTTCAGTCATTCCATGCTCTGTGGTAATAGTGACCTTGTTTCCATCGACTTCCACTTTTGGAGCATGGCTACCTACTTTCTCATCCCACATGCCAGCATCATCCTTGGTGTAAATAAGTCCTTTGGCATTAATACCTGTCTTTTTTTTCGCTGCAAATGCAGGACTAGCAACAGCAATACCCCCAGCAACAAGCAGGGTAGATTTTATAAATTTTCTACGATTGTTCATGATTTTGTTGTTTTTAAAGGAACAAAGTTAGGAAAATATAAATTCAAGCATGGACGCATGAATCAGTGTACGAAAATGCTTGAAACGGGATAAAAAGAATCTTAAAACAGAATACAAACTGAGGATTGTAAAATAAAGTCTCTTGTTTGAAGACTGAGGACTGCAGATTGAGGACTGTAAACTAATCTTCAAGTGCTCCAATCAAGTCCTTTACAGCTGAAATATTGTTTTGCTTACAATAGTCTTCAATCCCTTCAAGGATTTTTATTGAAACCTGGGGGTCGATAAAGTTAGCCGTTCCTACCTGGATTGCTGAAGAACCGGCAAGCATAAACTCAATGGCATCGGTAGCATTCATAATTCCACCCATACCTACAATGGGAATTTTTACAGCATTGTAAACCTGCCATACCATTCTAAGTGCAATGGGTTTAATCGCTGGTCCCGACAAACCACCTGTTATTGTTGAAAGTAAATGTTTTCTGGTTTTTGCATCTATTGCCATTCCTAAAAAGGTATTTACCAGCGACACGGCATCTGCACCTGCACCTTCAACACCTTTTGCAATCTCAGTAATATCAGTTACGTTTGGAGATAGTTTAACAATTAAAGTCCCATCATAAACATCTCTAATTGCCTGAGTAACGGCAATGGCAGAAGGGCAACTTACGCCAAAGGCCATGCCTCCCTCTTTGACATTCGGACATGAAATATTTAGTTCTATTGAGTTAATACCATCAACCTCATTTAATTTTTCGGCAACTGCTATGTATTCTTCAACTATTGAGCCATTGATATTTGGAAATATTTCAGTGTTGTACTTTTTTATGTTTGGGTAAATTGTGTCAATAAAAAAATCAATTCCTTTATTTTGTAAGCCAACCGCATTAAGCATACCCGAAGCAGTTTCAGCCATACGGGGATAATCATTTCCTTCACGATTCTTCATGGTCAATCCTTTTACAAATATCCCGCCCAGTCTGTTAAGGTCAATAAAATCGGCAAACTCCTCACCAAAACCGAAGGTACCAGATGCAGTAGCAACAGGATTTTTCAATTCCAATCCTCCTATGTCAACTCTTAAATCTACCATGACAATTCCTTAGTATTAAAAACAGGACCCTCAGTACAAACTACCTTATTACCATTTTTTGTGGGTGTTACACAACACAAACAGGCGCCAATTCCACAGGCCATCATATTTTCAAGTGAGGCTTCGCATTCGACACCATTTGCATCAGCAATTTTCGCAACAGCCTTCATCATTGGATCAGGACCGCATGTGTAAACTTTGTCGAAATCAAAGTTCCCTTGAAATACAGTGTGTTGAGTTACAAGACCCTTTTCACCCCTACTCCCATCTTCAGTGGTAACTTCTACTTTTCCGTATTTTGAAAATTCATCGGTAAGGAAAATATCGTTTGAAGTACGGCCACCAATGAGAAAAACAGTTTCAATATTCTTCTTTTTAAGTTCCCGTCCAAGAGTAACAAATGGTGCAATGCCGGAACCTCCTCCAACAATGAGTACCTTTTTATCATCATCAATATTAAAATGATTTCCTAGGGGATAGACAATATTTACAGTCTCACCGATATTAAGACTCCCAAGTTTCTTGGTTCCTTTTCCTATTGCTTTTATGTAAAAACTAATTTCCTTATTTACATAATCTACATCCAGAACGGAGATAGGTCTTCTAAGAAAAACATCTTCAGCATTGGGGACTTTAATCTCTGCGAAGTTGCCGGGTTTAATTTCAGGAATTTCATCATTGGAGATAAGTGTAAGAATATAATTATCAGCGTTTAACCAATCGTATTCCTTAACTTTAAAGTCCTGAACTTTTTTCATTATTTATTTCTCTTTTTCTTCTACTTTCTTTTCATCTACTGCTTCAGCAGAAACTTCGTTTTCTTTCTCCTCTTCATCCTTTTCTGTTTCTTCCTCAGTAAAATCAAGCATATCCTTTTCCAAAAGTTGGTTGTACCATGAAAAAACTTTCTTCATATCAGAAGTGTAAACTGCATCCTGGTCATAATCAGGGACTACCTCTGCAAATAATGATTTCAGATCATTTGAACTTAACTTCTTTGGACTTACTACAGGTTTTGCTTCCTGTTTCTCATAAATGTTCTTTAAAATATCTGCCAGTGGCATATCTTCGCCTTCGGTATAAATACTAATTTCCTTCAGAGAACTAATGCGTTCATGTGAAAAGGCTGGAATTCTTTTTCCATCGGTTAACGATTCAACAACAATTCCGTTTTTCGACTCGCCAACCATTTTAAATAATCCCGGCTTACCAGCTATTGATAATATTTTACTTAAATCCATGCTCTATTAATTATTTATTGCAAAAATAACTTTTATCCTTAGGTGAACAATTTTAAGATTAAAATTATTTTGATACCTGCCTTCATTTTTTTAAACTTTTAACCGAGTTGTTTTAATTCGCAAAAAAGGCCTTCTTGATATGCAGATTCTAATAATCCCGAACCTATTTGTTTATGTACTCCAAGGCCCAACCAATTATCATTTTTGATAATTCATTTTCACTCATTTTCCTTTTTCTTTGTGATACTTTGTGCAACCTTAGTGGCTCTCTGTGTAATAGCTATTGCACAAAGTTACTCAAAGAACTCACAGAGTTTCACTGAGAAGAGGACCAAACTTTATTAACAGTCTTCAACATATCAAAAACATTTCCAAGAGAATAATTACTTTTGAGGAAACAATTCAAAATAATTATGGACATTATTTGGTTTAAGATACTGACAATAATCTTGATAATAACTGCAGGCATTACTGGTGGATTATTCCCCACAAGGAAAACCCTCAGCAAATCTGGTGGTGAAAAACTGTCGTTTGGAAATGCCTTTGCCGGAGGGATATTTCTAGGGGCCGGACTATTGCATATGCTACCAGATTCAATGGATAACTTTGATAAACTTGGTTTAAATATCGATTATCCTTTTGCAGCTTTAATTGCTGGTGTGGGATTTATTTTTGTCCTATTTCTAGAGAAGGTTTTGATTAGAGAAAAAGCCGCAGATGCTTTAAATGAGGACGAGAATGTTTATCCTTTTGTTTTGTTTTTAGTCCTTGCAATCCATTCAATTATTGCAGGTATGTCTCTTGGTTTAGAAACTGGGATGGCTTCA
>Ga0164315_10001879_pt1 | contig 15938 bp, 12 predicted proteins | sample GuaBasSedimGuay6_FD_113737 | JGI IMG/M metagenome (GOLD analysis project Ga0164315, IMG submission 113737) | Subseafloor sediment microbial communities from Guaymas Basin, Gulf of California, Mexico - Guay6, Core 4569-2, 0-3 cm | ecosystem: Environmental > Aquatic > Marine > Hydrothermal vents...
TGTTAAAGCGCTACACAAAAGGCAAAAAAAACCACAAGCAGCGAACAAGAAATCAACTGGAAAAACAAAAAGTCGGGCAACAGTTTTGGAGCCACTGACGCGAACAGCTTTTGCAAATCAAAATTGTTGATCCTGCTTGTGGATCGGGGACTTTTCTCGTTGCTGCTTTCGATTATCTACACGCAGAATATAGCCGCATTAACGATAAACTACTCGAACTGACCCGCACCAGCGGCCTCTTTGATCTTGACAAAGAAATCCTCACCAACAACCTATATGGCGTTGATATTAATGGTTAATCAATTGAAATCAGCAAACTCTCGTTGTGGCTAGAAACCGCCAAACTGGGCAAAGCATTGACCACTCTGGATGGCAATATCCGACAGGGGAATACCCCTGTATTTAGCATCGATAGTTGGACTAAAGTCCAACCTACAGCTGAACATTCCCGTAGTTCGGACTTTAATCCGATTCCGATCTCGGCTAGGCCATTGAGGCTTTAACAACCTTTGCCAGCCGATTAGCGATATCGTCGACGAGTACAACATCTTTCCCTTCAACCATCACACGAATCAATGGCTCAGTCCCTGATGAACGAAGCAACACGCGCCCACTGCCATTCAACTCAATCTCAGCTTCGGCCTTTGCTTTCAAAACTGCCTCTACCGTTTCTGGGTCGCGCTTTTCTGATACACGAACATTCACCAATGTCTGCGGGTATTTTGTCATTCCCGATTTGAGTTCATTGAGCGACTTTCCGGTTGTCCAAAGTTCCGCCAAAACTTGAAGAGCGGCGACAATACCATCTCCTGTTGTGGTTCTATCCAGGCAAATAATATGCCCTGACCCTTCACCACCTAAAATACATTTATGCTGCCCCATCATCTCCATAACATAGCGATCACCCACGCCGGCACGCTTTAACTCAAGATCGTGTTCAGCCAGAGCATGTTCCAAGCCAAGATTGCTCATCAAGGTTCCGACCACTGTTCCATTCATCTCTTTGTTATCAATGCGTGATTTGGCGATGATGTATAACAGCTCATCTCCATCGACAACCTCACCGAGGTGGTCAACCATGATCAAGCGATCACCATCACCATCGAGCGCAATACCCAGATCAGCTTCGTTCTTTAAAACCTCCTCTCTTAAAAGTTCTGGTTCGGTTGCACCGCAATTTTCGTTGATATTGAGTCCATCTGGTTCTGTACCGATTCGAATAACGGTTGCGCCAATCTCTTCAAAAACATGTGGCGCAATGTGATAAGTCGAACCATGAGCACAATCCACAACAATTTTCGTTCCAGAAAAGCCCATATGTGAAGGTATTGTACTTTTACAGAATTCGATATAGCGACCTGCGGCATCCTCCACTCGCGTCGCTTTACCTAGTTTGGCTGAATCAACCGTTGTCATCGGCTCATCCATCCATTTTTCTATTTCATGTTCAATTTCATCGGGTAATTTTGTTCCTTGAGAGGAGAAAAACTTAATACCATTATCATAATAAGGGTTATGTGACGCGCTAATCACAATGCCAGCCTGTCCGCGTAAGGTTCGCGTCAGATAGGCGATGGCAGGTGTTGGCATGGGCCCTAACAATAGGGTATTTACACCCGCTGCAGACAGGCCGGCCTCGAGAGCTGCCTCAAACATATAGCCTGAAATCCGGGTATCCTTACCGATCAAGACAGTGCTTTTTCCCTCTTTCGCAAACACCTGTCCCGCTGCCCAACCCAATTTAAGCATAAAATCCGGGGTAATTGGATGCTGACCAACCGTACCTCGAATTCCATCTGTACCAAAGTATTTCTTCATCTTTCTGTTATCCTAAAATCTTTAAATATCAGCTAGTTACAAGCTATTCCGTTCCACCTTTAAAGCATAACAAACTGCTAACGCCGCAACGGTTTCCTTTACATCATGCACTCTAAGGATAGACGCCCCCTGCCAAGCTGCAAGTGTTGCTGCTGCCACGCTGCCAATCATACGCTGCTCGACTGCCTGGTTCAGGATATTGCCAATCATCGACTTTCTTGAAACACCCACCAATAGTGGTGACCCTGTAGAGGTTAATCGACCTAGATTGGCAAGTAATTGCAAATTCTGCTGGTCTGTTTTACCAAAACCGATACCCGGATCTAATATAAGCATCCCTTTTTCGATACCAGCCGCTTCACACGCAGCCATTCTTTCTCCAAAAAAGGCAATAATCTCTTCGAATAAATTTTGGTAATGAGGCGCATTTTGCATGGTTTCTGGCTCACCCTGCATATGCATCAGACAAACTGGCACACCCGCCCTGGAAGCGGCCTCTAATGCCCCTTCCTTTTGTAGCGCGTAGACATCATTAATCATCGTTGCACCCACTTTCACAGCGGATGTCATGACAGCAGCCTTACTCGTATCAATCGAAATATCAATATCAAAACGCGCGCGAACCGCCTCAATAACCGGTATAACCCGAGATAACTCTTCTTCTAGGGAAACGGGTGCCGCACCAGGGCGTGTTGACTCACCACCGATATCAAGAATATCCGCCCCTTGCTCGACAAGATTTGCCGCGTGGTCAACCGCTTTTTCTGATGGAAAATAAAAACCCCCGTCCGAAAAGGAGTCGGGGGTTATATTTAACACCCCCATCACCTTTGGGGGAGTCATATTTACCATGGTTGGTTAATTAGGCAGATCAGCAGGGCCTCCAACCGTTCCAGAGTCAGATTTTTTAGCCTCTTTAGGCTCTTTAGGCTCTTTTTTCTCTTCGTCTTTCACTTCACTGCCGCCTTTTGGCTCATCATCATGCCACCCTTTTGGTGGTCCCGGAATTTTCCCATCCATAATCTCATCAATCTGAAACTTGTCGATTGTCTCGTACTCCATCAACGCATCGGCCATCAGATCAAGAAGATGTCTATTCCCATTCAAAATCTCCTCTGCACGCGCATAGTTACGATCAATTAAAGAGCGAACTTCCTCATCGATGATATGTGCGGTTTCGTCCGAAGTTGTTTTGTGCTGAGTCACAGAACGACCCAGAAATACCTCACCCTCTTCCTCGTCATAACTCAATGGCCCCAAACGCTCAGACATGCCCCACTTAGTCACCATATTCCGAGCAGTCTCGGTCGCTCGCTCGATATCATTTGAGGCACCCGTTGTCACGGCATCTGAACCAAAAATGATCTCTTCCGCCAGACGCCCACCAAACAGGCTTGAAATCTGGCTCTCCAGTTTAAGCTTACTAATACTGTATTGATCCCTTTCCGGGAGAAACATTGTCACACCCAGTGCCCGACCACGCGGCATTATGCTCACCTTATAAACCGGATCGTGCTGAGGGACCAAACGCCCAACGATTGCATGACCCGCCTCATGATAAGCGGTCAGTTTTTTCTCGTCATCACTCATCACCATAGAGCGGCGCTCTGCCCCCATGAGGATTTTATCTTTCGCCTTTTCGAGGTCGATCATCTCGACTACGCGCTTATCCAGCCGCGCAGCACGAAGCGCTGCTTCGTTAATCAGGTTTGCAAGGTCAGCACCTGAAAAGCCTGGCGTGCCTCTTGCGATAAAGTCAACTGTCACATCATCAGCAGCAGGGACTTTCTTCATATGAACCTTCAGGATCTGTTCGCGTCCCTTAACATCGGGCAAACCAACATTAACTTCACGATCAAAGCGCCCCGGACGCAACAACGCCTTATCCAAAACATCTGGACGGTTTGTCGCCGCGATGACGATAACGCCTTCGTTACCTTCAAACCCATCCATTTCAACGAGTAGCTGGTTCAGTGTTTGCTCACGCTCATCATTACCACCGCCCATGCCCGCGCCTCTTTGGCGACCCACGGCATCAATCTCATCGATAAAGATAATGCAAGGCGCATGCTTCTTAGCCTGTTCAAACATATCTCGAACACGCGAGGCACCCACACCAACAAACATTTCAACAAAGTCAGAACCCGATATTGTAAAGAAAGGAACTTTCGCTTCGCCCGCAATCGCTCTGGCCAAAAGTGTTTTACCCGTCCCAGGAGGGCCGACCATCAAGGCACCACGAGGGATCTTGCCGCCAAGCTTCTGGAATTTACTGGGGTCTTTCAAGAAGTCGACCATCTCAGCCACTTCTTCTTTAGCCTCTTCCGCACCAGCAACATCATCAAAAGTTACCTTGACCTGGTCGTCGGTTAACAACCGTGCTTTGCTTTTCCCGAACGACATTGCTCCTCGCCCGCCTGCACCACCACCCTGCATCTGGCGCATAAAGAAAATCCAGACACCGATCAGCAATAACATTGGGAACCAGCTAATAAGAATCTGCATCAAAACTGACTGCTGTTCAGGTGGCTGCGCCATAATTTCCACGCCATTTTCCAAGAGGTCATCCACCAAATGGAGGTCTCCTGGACTATACGTTTTGAATCGCTCACCCGACTGCATGATCCCTTTAATATCACGCCCGTCAATATTCACATGCTTAACGCGGCCATTTTTAACTGAGGCAATAAAATCCGAATAGGTCATCGATTTATTGCTAGCCGTCTCTTGTGTGCCGAAATTGTTAAAAACCGACATTAACACCGCAGCAATAACCACCCACAGCAGTACATTTTTCATCATATCGTTCAAAATATCCTCTCCATACCATCTCGACTCATTATTTCACCAGAGCCTAGCTAATATTCATTGTTATCTAATTTAGAATGACTGCCACACAGGGCAAACGTTCACATTTATTGACCATTATAGTAGGACATTACTACAGATCCCGACCCCGCGCCAACAAATAAACCTCTCTACTACGAGCACGTGATGCCTTCGGTTTTCGAGTGCGAACCTCTTTAAACTGCTTTCGCATCTCTCTTTGCAACTGATCACAACCCTCGCCTTGAAAAACTTTGACTAAAAAATCACCACCACGTTTTAACAACACCTGCGCAGTCTCAAAGGCCAGCTCTGCCAAATACATCGCCCCCGCTTGATCCACACTTCGGTTACCACTCATATTGGGGGCCATATCTGAAATTACAAGGTCTACCGGCTTTTCTGCTAACACAGCATTTAGCTGATCGAAAACAGCCTGCTCTCGAAAATCCCCCTGTATAAAGGTAACACCCGGCAGCGGCTCCATTTCGAGGATATCAAGGGCAATGATCACGCCTTTCTTTCCCACTTTTTGCTGTGCGTATTGAGACCAGCCTCCAGGAGCCGCACCCAGGTCAACAACCTGCATACTCGGCTTTATGATGCGATCTTTCTCCTGAATCTCCATCAGTTTGAATACTGCTCTAGAGCGAAAACCCATTTCCTGGGCCTTCTTGACGTATTCATCCTGAAAATGCTCGTTCAACCAACGACCACTACTTTTACTTTTAGCCATTAGCTCCAATTACTCACTTCTATAGAATATAAGAATAGCCTAATATACCAATCAAGACAAGAAACCCTCTTAACTCTCAACGACAAAAGCTAAACGAGTTTATCGAGTTAGTGTAAAATGCCTACTTTTTCACAACCAGAAAGATCATGACACCAGCCCTTCGCAAAGAACTTCGCACCAAAGCCCATTCACTAAAACCGGTTATTCTCACTGGACAGGCGGGCATAAGTAAAAATGTGCTTGCTGAAATCGAACTAGCACTTGATCACCACGAGTTGATTAAAATCCGACTACGCGCAGAACGCGATGCTCGCAAAGAGATGACCACAATAATCTGTGATAAAACCAAAGCTGACCTCATCCAGTCCATTGGTCAAATCATTACGCTATTTAGAGAAAAACCTGAAGATTAATTTTCAGTACGTTGTGCGCCGGGAAGCCTAAATATAGCGCACCGAAATAATCTCATATTCCTTCAGCCCACCCGGTGTCCGAACCTCAGCAACATCCTCTTCTTCCTTACCAATCAGCGCTCTGGCGATTGGAGATGAAACCGAGATCTTGCCAATTTTAATATCCGCTTCATCCACCCCGACAATCTGATAAGTGACCGCATTGCCTGATTCCAGCTCTTCTAGCTCGACCGTTGCACCAAAAACAACTTTACCGCCCTCTCCAAACTGAGTCACATCAATGATCTGTGCATTGGAAAGCTTTGATTCGATTTCGCCAATTCGCCCTTCTGCGAAGCTCTGTTGCTCTCTTGCTGCATGATATTCCGCATTTTCTTTCAGATCACCGTGCGCACGTGCTTCGGCGATTGAAGCGATAATCCGAGGGCGGATAACCGTCTTCAACTCAGTTAGTTCAGTTTTAAGCGCTTCCGCACCTTGCGTGGTTAATGGAACCTTACTATTCATTTGCTGTCCTGTTACGAAAAATGTGCGTGTAAATCCTGGAGGCAGTTCACCCCCCCCTTATTCAGCTTACTTAGCGCATGACTAGTGGCCCGAGCACCTGCCAGAGTCGTTGTATAAGTCACTTTATGCTGTAGAGCTGCGCGTCTGATTGTGAAGGAATCGGCAATTGCTTTCTTCCCTTCAGTTGTATTGATAATCAGAGAGATTTGATCATTCTTGATCATATCGACAAGGTGTGGACGTCCCTCGTTCACTTTATTGACCACCTCGCACTCTACCCCCTGCGCCTTCAGAAACTTTGATGTTCCACGCGTAGCAACCAGTTTAAAACCCTGCTCAACCAAATCCTTTGCGATAGGAGCCATGCCCTGCTTGTCAACATCACGAATACTGATCAGTATCTTTCCATCACCGCTCAAGTCAACACTGGCTGCTCGCTGGGCTTTCGCAAAAGCCTCGCCGAATGTCTTACCTACACCCATCACTTCGCCAGTAGACTTCATCTCCGGCCCAAGTAGAGGATCAACACCCTGGAATTTCACAAAGGGAAAAACAGCCTCTTTGACTGAAAAGAAATCTGGGATACGCTCTTCAGTAATACCCTGTTGCTCAAGAGAAGTACCCACCATGCAACGTGCACCTATTTTAGCCAACGCATAACCTGTTGCTTTAGAGACGAAAGGAACCGTCCGAGAGGCACGTGGATTTACTTCCAGCACATAAATATCATCACCCTGGATCGCAAACTGCGTGTTCATGATGCCAACAACTCCCAGCGCGTGCGCCATCTCTGTTACTTGCTCACGCAGCTTGTCTTGAGTCTCAATCGGCAAATCATAAGGTGGCAATGAGCAAGCTGAATCACCCGAGTGAACACCCGCCTGCTCGATATGCTCCATCAAACCACCAATCAATACCTGTTCACCATCACAAATGATATCGACATCCATCTCAACCGCATCATTTAAAAAGCGATCCAGCAACACAGGAGAATCATTAGAAACACTTACCGCATCCCGCATATAGCGACGCAAATCTTCCTCGTTGAAAACAATTTCCATCGCCCGGCCGCCTAAAACATATGAAGGGCGAACAACGAGTGGGTAACCAACCTGATCCGCTCCAACAACCGCCTCTTCTACAGAGCGGGCTGTTCGATTAGGTGGCTGCTTCAGCCCCAAACGCTCAATCAGCTGCTGAAAGCGTTCGCGATCTTCCGCCAGATCAATTGAATCTGGTGAAGTTCCGATAATTGGAACACCCGCCGCCTCAAGTGCTCTTGCCAATTTAAGTGGCGTTTGTCCACCATACTGGACAATCACTCCTTTTGGCTTTTCTATATTAATGACTTCAAGTACATCTTCGAGCGTAAGCGGCTCAAAGTAGAGTCGATCGGATGTATCAAAATCTGTCGAAACCGTTTCTGGATTACAATTGATCATGATAGTTTCATAACCATCCTCACGCATCGCGAGTGCCGCATGGACGCAGCAATAATCAAACTCGATGCCCTGCCCAATTCTATTCGGGCCACCACCTAGAACAATAATTTTCTCTCTATCTGTTGGTGCCGCCTCGCACTCTTCCTCGTAGGTCGAGTACATATAGGCCGTATCTGAAGAAAATTCAGCCGCACAGGAGTCGATGCGCTTATAAACAGGACGTACGCCTTTCTTATGACGTGCAGCTCTTACATCAGACTCTTTACTGCCTAGCAAAGTTGCCAGACGAGAGTCGGCAAACCCCTTACGTTTTAGCGCGAAGAAGCGATCATAGTCGAGCTTTGCCAGCGTCTCTTGTTTAAGCGTTTTTTCTTCAAAAATAAGATCTTCGAGCTGAGCCAAAAACCAGGGATCGATCGCACAAATTTCATTAACCTCGTCAACCGTCATGCCTAGACGAAAAGCATCTGCTACATACCAAAGCCGCTCAGAACCGGGTTGGCGCATCTCTCTTGTAATCAGATCGATTGCGCCTTCTTTGCTAAGGTCAACCTTTTCGGTCAAGCCATCAACACCCACTTCCAGACCTCGCAAAGCTTTTTGCAGCGATTCCTGAAATGTTCGCCCAATCGCCATCACCTCGCCAACGGACTTCATCTGGGTCGTTAAACGGTCATCTGCCTGTGGGAACTTTTCAAAGGTAAAACGGGGAACCTTGGTGACAACGTAGTCGATAGTCGGCTCAAAAGAGGCGGGTGTCGCGCCGCCCGTAATCTCATTCTTTAGCTCATCAAGCGTATAACCCACTGCTAACTTAGCCGCCACTTTTGCAATCGGAAAGCCAGTCGCTTTTGAAGCAAGTGCAGAAGAGCGCGAAACACGCGGATTCATTTCAATTACTAAAAGTCGACCGTTTTCGGGGTTAATCGCAACCTGTACATTCGAGCCACCGGTATCAACGCCAATTTCGCGGAGCACCGCCAGCGAGACGTTACGAAGTATCTGATATTCTTTGTCTGTCAATGTTTGAGCGGGGGCAACGGTAATAGAGTCGCCCGTATGAACACCCATAGGGTCAAAATTTTCAATTGAGCAGATGATGATGCAGTTATCGTTTCTGTCACGAACCACTTCCATCTCAAACTCTTTCCAACCCAGCACCGACTCTTCAATCAGCAGCTCATTGGTCGGTGAAAGTTCAAGACCACGCTCGCAAATTTCAACAAACTCTTCACGGTTGTAGGCGATGCCACCGCCGCTGCCGCCCATTGTAAAAGATGGTCTGATAACCGTTGGAAAGCCGACCTTTTCCTGCGCAGCAAAAGCCTCTTCCATTGTATGTGCCACACCGGCACGCGGACATTCCAGTCCAATACGCTCCATCGCCTGACGGAATAGATCACGATCTTCCGCCATATCAATCGCTTCGGGTGTCGCCCCAATCATCTCGACACCATACTTTTCCAGAACCCCTTCTCTGACTAGATCAAGTGCACAGTTAAGCGCTGTCTGACCACCCATTGTTGGCAACAAGGCATCAGGGCGCTCTTTTTCAATGATCTTTTCGACGGTTTGCCAGTCAATCGGCTCGATATAAATCGCATCGGCCATATCAGGGTCGGTCATAATTGTTGCGGGGTTTGAGTTCACCAAAACAACGCGAAAACCCTCCTCTCTCAATGCCTTACAGGCCTGAGCGCCAGAGTAATCAAATTCACATGCCTGGCCTATAACAATCGGCCCCGCACCGAGCAGTAAAATCGTTTTAATATCGGTTCTTTTAGCCATTCTTACTGCTCACCTGAGTTGTTCTTGTTTGAATCAGCACTTGCCGCCTCCATCATTTCGACAAAGGTATCGAATAGCGGCTCAACATCTTGCGGCCCAGGACTCGCTTCTGGGTGCCCCTGAAAACCAATCGCAGGGCAGTCGGTTCTTTCAACGCCTTGCAGGCTGCCATCAAACAGTGAACGGTAAGTCGCTTTCAAGTTTTTCGGAAGGCTTTCCTCATTCACCGCAAAGCCATGATTCTGACTACTAATCATCACGCGCCCTGAAGAGAGCTCCTGAACAGGATGGTTCGCGCCATGATGACCAAATTTCATTTTTTCTGTTTTGGCGCCACTGGCCAATGACAACAACTGGTGCCCTAGGCAGATACCAAACAGAGGAATTTTCCTCTCTAAAAGCACCTTGATTGCCTCAATCGCATAATCACAGGGTTCTGGATCACCCGGGCCATTGGATAGGAATACACCATCGGGCTCCATTGCCAATACCTCTTCCACGGGTGTTTTTGCAGGAACAACCGTCAACAGGCAACCACGATCGACCAGAAGGCGAAGAATATTACGTTTAACACCAAAGTCATAAACAACCACATGGAAAGCGCCTTCCTCACGGTCAGCACTTTCAAAGCCATCTTCAAGCTTCCATATACCCTGCTGCCAAAGATAGGTTTCTGAGGTTGTCACTTCCTTTGCTAAATCCAGCCCTTTAAGGCCCGAAAAATCACACGCCGCATCAACTGCCTGACCAGCATCAATCGCATCGCCTGCCATGATAGTTCCACGCTGCGCCCCTTTTTCTCGAAGAATGCGGGTCAATTTGCGTGTATCAATGCCGGCAATAGCAACAATATTGTGTTTCTGTAGATACTCATCTAGAGGCTGCTTCTGCCGCCAGCTGCTCGATCTAATCGGCAGATCTCGAATCACAAGGCCGCTAACGAAAAGCCCACCAGATTCCTCATCATCATCATTAACACCGACGTTCCCAATATGGGGATAGGTCAATGTAACGATCTGTTTTGCGTAAGATGGATCGGTCAGAATCTCTTGGTAACCCGTCATTGAGGTGTTAAAAACAACCTCTCCTACCGACTGTCCATCTGCACCAATCGAGATACCACGAAACTCGGTACCATCCTCAAGAACTAGTAATGCTGGCTTGCTCAATACTCCACCTCAGATGCACAAAACGGGAAGAGTCTCACCGAAACTCACCCCGTTGTTGTTGGAAAATTAATTGCTCTAATTGTACGGATTCAGCGTGCTTTTGTCCATCCGGTTTTAGGTGTCAAATGCTATTAAGAAAGCCCCAAAACATCCTGCATATCATACAATCCACTGGGTTTCGCCATAATCCAGCTCGAAGCTCTCATTGCCCCATTTGCAAAAGTCATGCGGCTGGAGGCTTTGTGTGTAATCTCAACTCGCTCACCTTCATCGGCAAACATCACCGTATGGTCTCCGACGATATCGCCCGCGCGAATTGTTGAGAAACCAATCGTTTTCCGATCACGCTCACCCGTATTGCCTTCTCGACCATAAATGGCACACTCTTCAAGAGTTCGGCCTAATGCTTCTGCAACAACCTCACCCATTCTAAGTGCCGTACCAGAAGGGGCATCAACCTTATGCCGGTGGTGCGCTTCGATCACCTCAATATCGGTGTAGTCACCCATCACTTTTGCCGTAATTTCGAGCAACTTAAGCGTCAAGTTAACGCCAACACTCATATTCGGCGCCAGCATTATCGCTGTCTCTTTAGCTGCCTCGGCAATCACCGCCTTTTGATCTGCTGTAAAACCGGTTGTTCCGATAACCATTTTCTTAGCATATTTCCGGCAAATTTTCAGGTGATCTAATGTTGGTTCTGGGCGTGTAAAATCAATCAGCACATCAAAGCGGTCAACAACCGCCAGCAAACTATCGGTCACTTCGACATCTACAGATTGGCAACCCGCCAAAACAGCCACATTTTTGCCCACAGAAGGACTTCCAACCCGCTCTATTGCCGCGGTAAGCTCAAGACCATCCGTCAGCTCGCAGGCCTGAATAAGATTAAGCCCCATTCGTCCTGCCGCACCAACAATTGCAATTCTGATCATTATCGTTTTCTCTCTTAGATCATTTTATCGAAGAAATCTTTCACCCCATCAAACCATGAGTGGCTCTTTGGACTATGTCGACTTGCACCTTCTTTGAGCGATTCATCGAACGACTTCAGAAGCACCTTCTGCTCCTTCGTCAGCCTGACTGGCGTTTCAATTTGAACCTTACACAACAGATCACCACGAGGTCCACCTCTAACTGGCTTTACTCCTTTGCCACGCATGCGAAATAACTTGCCCGTCTGCGTCTCACCTGGAATCTTGAGATTAACCTTGCCATCCAGTGTCGGCACCTCCATCTCACCACCCAACGTTGCTATTGTGAAGCTAATTGGCGCCTCACAGTAAAGGTTTGCACCATCACGCACAAAGATTGGGTGATCTTTAACGCGAACCTGAACATACAAGTCACCCGATGGCCCACCATGTTCTCCTGCTTCACCTTCACCCGCCAGGCGAATTCGGTCACCGGTATCAACGCCCGCCGGTATCTTAACCGAAAGTGACTTATTTTCTTCTTTACGCCCCCGCCCATGGCACTTCGAACAAGGGTTTTTAATCAATTGACCACGACCCCGACAAGTTGGGCAGGTCTGCTGTACAGAGAAAAATCCCTGCTGCATCCTCACTTGCCCTTGTCCATGACAAGTTGAGCAAGTTACCGGCTTACTCCCTTTTTTGGCACCTGTGCCATCACAGGTATCACAAGCAACCATCACCGGAACCCGTATTTTGATTTCGGTTCCGGCTACCGCCTCTTCCAGCGTTAAGTCCAGATTGTATTGAAGATCTGCCCCTTGCCGAACTGAGCTACGCTGACGGCCACCGCCCCCGCCACCAAAAATATCACCAAAGATATCACTAAAACTCTCTCCACCGGCACCCGGTCCGCCACCCATCGACGGATCAACCCCAGCATGACCAAATTGATCAAATGCCGCCCGCTTTTTCGGGTCAGATAAAATTTCGTAAGCCTCTTTTACCTGCTTAAACTTCTCTTCCGCATCTGGGTTATCTTTATTTCTATCGGGATGATATTTCATCGCCATGCGGCGGTAGCTTTTCTTTATTTCGCTATCGCTGGCATTTTGAGAAACACCGAGTAGTTTGTAGTAGTCTTCTTTTGCCATAATCCAGAACGCAGAGAGCCGCCAGGCAAGCTGGCGGCTTTTTAAACATAAATGAAAGAGGCTCCCAAACAGGGAGCCCCGCTAATAATTACTTCTTGTCGTCGTCTTTAACCTCTTCAAACTCAGCATCGACAACATCATCATCTTGAGCTGCAGCAGACTCTTCTGCCTGCCCTGTCTCACCTTCTTCAGCAGCTTGAGCATACATCTTCTCAGCCATTTTGCTCGATGCATCGGTCAAGGTTTTCGTCTTCTCTTCGATGAGCTCTTTATCATCACCTTTCAGAGCTTCTTCGAGTTCAGTGATAGCCGCTTCAATCCCGGACTTATCATCTGCTTCAAGTTTCTCACCCATCTCTTCCATTGACTTTTTAGTCGCATGAATCATCGAATCTGCCTGATTGCGCACATTCACCAGCTCATGCAGTTTCTTGTCTTCCTCAGCATGTGCCTCAGCATCTTTAATCATCTTATCGACCTCTTCATCCGAGAGGCCACTTGATGCTTTAATCACAATCGACTGCTCTTTGCCTGTCGCCTTATCTTTCGCAGAAACATTAAGAATACCGCTTGCATCGATATCAAACGCCACTTCAATCTGCGGCAGACCACGCTGTGCAGGTGGAATATCAGACAACTCAAAGCGACCCAGTGATTTGTTGCCACCTGCCATTTCGCGTTCACCCTGTAATACATGAACGGTTACCGCTGTCTGGTTATCTTCTGCTGTCGAGAAGATCTGTGAAGCATTCGTTGGGATTGTTGTGTTTTTCTCGACCAATTTAGTCATTACACCACCCATTGTCTCAATACCCAGCGACAACGGTGTCACGTCAAGTAGCAATACATCTTTAACGTCGCCACCCAACACACCCGCCTGAATAGCCGCACCCGCTGCAACCGCTTCATCCGGGTTCACATCTTTACGAGGCTCTTTGCCGAAAAATTTCTCAACAACAGCTTGAACCAGTGGCATACGCGTCTGACCACCAACAAGAATTACATCATCAATCTCTGATGCACTCAAACCGGCATCTTTTAATGCTTGCTCGCATGGCTTTTTAGTACGATCAACCAAACCTTCAACAAGAGATTCCAACTTAGCACGTGTTAACTTGACGTTAAGGTGCTTTGGTCCTGTTGCATCAGCCGTTACATAAGGCAGATTAACATCGGTCTGCTGACTTGATGAAAGCTCAATTTTTGCCTTCTCAGCTGCCTCTTTCAATCGCTGTAGCGCTAACGGGTCATTGTGTAGATCAACACCATTCTCTTTTTTGAATTCATCTGCAAGAAAATCAATAATCCGAAGATCAAAATCCTCACCACCCAGAAAAGTATCACCATTGGTTGAAAGCACTTCAAACTGGTGTTCACCTTCAATCTCAGCAATTTCGATGATTGAAACATCAAACGTCCCACCACCTAAGTCATAGACCGCAATCGTTCTATCACCTTCCTTCTTATCCATACCAAAAGCGAGTGCAGCTGCCGTTGGCTCATTGATGATACGTTTAACATCAAGGCCGGCAATCCGACCAGCATCTTTAGTCGCCTGGCGCTGGGAGTCATTAAAGTAAGCAGGAACGGTAATAACCGCCTCTTTAACTTCCTCACCCAGAAACGCCTCTGCATCTTTTTTCAGCTTCATCAAAATACGGGCAGCTACCTCTGGTGAGGCCATTTTCTTACCATTGGCTTCAACCCAAGCATCACCATTTTCTGCCTCAACAATTTTGTACGGCACCATGCTGATATCTTTCTGTACAACCTTATCTTTAAAACGACGTCCAATCAGACGCTTAATCGCAAATAATGTATTAGCAGGGTTCGTGACCGCCTGACGCCTAGCAGACTGGCCAACCAATACTTCATCATCACTGCTAAAAGCAATAACAGAAGGCGTTGTTCTCGCCCCTTCACTATTTTCAATGATTTTTGGTTTGCCACCTTCTAAAACGGCAACACACGAGTTAGTGGTTCCTAAGTCAATTCCGATAATCTTTGACATCAATCTCTCCAAATAAAAATTCTGTGTTTAAAAATATGTATGGCTTATATGTGAGGACTTATCTGCCGTTTTCAAGCCTGCTCATCAATTTTCTTTGTTTCTGGGGGCGGTGTCATCTGCTGAGAGACCACAACCATTGCCGGGCGAAGCAACCGCTCATTTAACAGGTAGCCCTTTTGAAAAACAGCAATAACGGTATTGGGCTCATGGTCAGCGGTCTGCTGCATTGACATCGCCTGGTGATACTCAGGGTTAAACCGCTCACCCGATGGGTCAACCTGTTTGATATTGAACTTTTCAAATACAGCATTGAGTTGCTGTAACGTCAGCTCAACCCCTTTTTTCAAATCATCGACAGACTCGCCTTTGCCCTGGAAAGACTCTAAACCCAGCTCAAGACTATCCATTACCGTCAATAACTCTTTACTAAATTTTTCCAGCGCAAACTTGTGAGCACTCTGCACATCTTTTTCTGAACGGCGTCGCAAGTTTTCCATTTCAGCTTTGACGCGCAGCAGGCCATCCCAGCTTTCATCTGCTTTGCCTTGCGCCTCTTTCAGCTGCAAAGACAGTGACTCAATAGTTGGTTGCGCTTGCGCCTCTGCCTCAACAGAACCCTCCACCACTTCCTCTGTTTCCAACGGGGTTACTGCTGAACTTTCCTCTTCAGAAACCTGCTCTTTTTGCTCTTCGCTCATTACTGCTCCAGTAATCTATTTCTTAACTAAAAAATAAAGACAAAGTGACGCCTCAAAAAAACTTTGAAGCCGACTTGCCAATCTATATGGGGATAACTATTTCTGATTCAAGGCCGAAGATAAAATTTTTGCGGTCATATCAACCAAAGGAATCACCTGCTCGTATTCCATCCTCGTCGGCCCGATAACACCAAGAACACCAATCGTCTCTTCATCCACCCGATATGAGGAGGTGACGATGCTGCAATGATCCAAAGGTTTGTACCCAGACTCCTCACCAATAAAGATCTGCACCCCTTCAGCCTCAACACAGCGATCAAGAATATGGATAATCTCCTGCTTTTGATTAAATGCATCAAAAAGTTGCCGCAATCTCCCCACGTCCGAGAGTTCATCAAATCCCATCAAGTTTGTCTCACCGGAGAGCACATAATCCCCAGTCGGCTTTTTTTCACTTTTAAA
>Ga0164315_10001881_pt1 | contig 15930 bp, 8 predicted proteins | sample GuaBasSedimGuay6_FD_113737 | JGI IMG/M metagenome (GOLD analysis project Ga0164315, IMG submission 113737) | Subseafloor sediment microbial communities from Guaymas Basin, Gulf of California, Mexico - Guay6, Core 4569-2, 0-3 cm | ecosystem: Environmental > Aquatic > Marine > Hydrothermal vents >...
ATCTACATCCATATTTCTGATATCACCGACTAAGGTTCTACAAACGGTTACGATACCTTTATTTTGACTGAACCAATTTGCGATACGGGTTAATTTCATCAATCTGGAAGGATTGGATGAAAATAATAGGATATTTGGACGCCAATTTCTGGCAGTGGAATGTTTTTCTTTCAGTTTAATCAAAGCTATTCTGGCTATTGAACTCCAAAGACCTGCCCTTACATCTCCCCAACTGCTTTTTAAAGCATTTCTTTTGAGATACCAATATATAGCTATCTCAACAGATATAGCAATTACACATGCTATCGGGTTAATGAGAAACATAACAACTCCTGCTCCAATACATCCAAACAGAGAAATAATCCAATGAACTTTTATGGTTGGCCTGTATGAAAGATCACCAACCAAACTTTCAATTACTGCTGCTAAATTAATAGCTATATATAAGGTTAGGAAAAATATCGTTACCCACCGACCTACAGCATTTAGATCACCAAGGGCTACTGCCAGAAGTGCAATTCCTCCAGTTACCCAGGTAGCAATTGTTGGCTGACCAGTCTTGCTTGTTCGTCCTAATATCCTGGGGGCAATTTTATCCATTGATAATGCTTGCAAAACTCTTGGTCCTCCTAGTATACTTCCAAATGCGGAGGATAATATGGCTCCCCAAAGGCCGGGATAGACTAATACCATACCTAAAAAAGCAACCTTCGACCAGATAGGAAGTGCAGTAGTATCTATTCTCGCCATTGTAGCACCATCCACTTTTGAGGTTACTGAAAATGCGATTAGAATTAAAAGATAAATAAGGGTTCCGGTTACAATAGCTAATATTGTTCCTCTGGGAATTGATTTCTTTGAATCTTTTAAATCTCCACTCATTCCAATTCCAGCACTAAAGCCTGTTACTGCAGGGAAAAACACTGCGAAAACAAACCAGAATCCTTCAGGTGCAGAACGATGATAATTCGGAACCATTTCAGGTGCTTGAAAACCTCCTGATAATACTCCAGTGAATAAAGCAATCACACTTAATCCAACGGCTACCATTATTGGTATCTGCATTTTCAAACTTAGGTTTGCACTTTTGCCGGCAACAGCAGTAGCAAAAATAATAATCAAAGCAGCCATTAATTGAACAGGAGGAACTCCCCACTCTGCTGGCCAAAATGGAGCAATAGATTCAGCTAATCCAAAGGCATATAAAGTCAAGCTGAAAGTTCTACACAGAAATAGTGGTATTCCGATCGCTCCACCAAGTTGAATACCCAGACTTCTTGATATCATATAATATTCACCGCCAATGCCTACCTTCATATTTGTAGATATAGCAGAGGCACTAAGACCGGTAATAAATGTAATTGTACTGGCAAGTAAAACAGTAAGTAGTGTTAAGGGTAAACCAAGATTGCCCAATACCCATCCAAATCTGAGGTACATCATTACACCAAGTATAGTTAGTACGCTTGGTGTAAATACACCTAGAAAGGTGCCGAATTTTATTGGTTGAGGTGCAATCGTATTTGACATATATAAAGTGAATTTCTAAAATTAAATTAGATATGCTAAATAGTTGTTAGAAGACGAATGTAGGGATTAATTCTAATTCTTGCAAGTAAGCAGGTGAAATAGAGACTGTAAAAAATTATTATTATCGTAATAAATCTCATACTATATTAATTCTTTGATTACTTTAAGTTAAAATTGAGACTAACATCAAATATTGTTGTTGATAATCAGTCATTTATATTTTCCTCAAATGTACTCTTTTTCTTCAATTTTTCTGATCCCACATTGTCGTTAGCAAGAGAAACTAATCTCGTTCTCGTAATGTGAGGAATTGCAAATAACGTTAAGTATATGGTTTTGTTGCGGTTTTGAAACACAAATCTTTCAACTCATACTGATGTTTATTTATTGTTAAATTGCGCATATTTAGTACTTCGCCCGCCATAAACTATATACATCTTAAGTGTGGCGTTTTAGTTTTTTATCAGATTCAATGCCCATTCATATAATATTCTATCTTTATCTAAATAGATAAGAGTTAATCCTATAGTATTATAGAATCCGTGAGCAAATACAAGTAAAGAAAGATTAGTTCTGTTCTTGTAAAACGTAAAAAAGAATATAGTACTTGCTAATCCCACCGCAATCATTCCAGAAGTTCCTTGATAATTATGAGAAATTCCAAAATAAACTGAAAGTACAATAGCTGAGATAAGCCAAACTTTGTCAGAATCTCCAAATAATTCTGCAAGATGTTTCATATAATAGCCACTAAATAAGAATTCTTCTCCAAATGCGGCAAATACCCACATAATCAAAAATAGAATAAAAAAGCTGTCAAAATTCCCCCTTATCTCCTTGTAGTATCCCCCATTGTAAGACAATACTAAGGTAGACTTTTTTCTAAATTTATTTCATTATTATGATGACTATGTGATGTTGACTTGTTGGAAACTCGAGGTACGATAGTTTTCAATAAATCAATTTCTCAAACGCATTTGTTTATTGTATTACTATTACTAATTTTACAAAAAAATCAAATCTAAAATTAGGTAATATGCGAACTGTAATTATATTTATTTCGATACTTATGGCTTATTCCGGGGTTTCGCAGAATTTAACATCGGGAAAAAGAATTACTCCAAAAGAACGATCAATTAAACAAATAAATGATTTGAAAACGGGAGTATTATTAATTAGACTTAAAACAAAAAGTACTACAATAACAGCACTTAGAGATCACGGACATCTAGACAAAGCAAATGAAGTTGAGAAAAATTTGCTCAATTATAATTTGTCATTAATAAAAGCCTTCAATTCCAATTTTGACTTCTGTAAGTTCTATTTCTTTTCAAGTGATTATTCAAACTTTGTAAAAAACAAACAATTTGATAGTGTTTACTTTTTTAACGAGAATATGGAAATTGATAAATCAATTAAAACAGAAATCGATATCTTTTTTGTTGCTGAATACGGTCCTGTTGAAGCAGATACTAATACATACTATCAGGGAACATATGCAACACAAGGTGAAGATGGCCTCGAGAAAAGGGATGCTTATTCAGGAAGTGGATCACTAGGCTTTGAGGCTTTGATAATTAAAAATGATCAGTTTTGCCAATTGTCACAACCTTTCCCATATTATGTTAGAACATGGGATTCTTCACGCAAACCTAATAAGGTTGTGAAGAAATTCAATACAAAACTAAACGATTACTTTGAGAGTGTTACTCGATAATAAATGTGGAGTTTGAGATAAACTCCTACATATTAATCAACAATAACTATCTTATCAATTTTGTCACCCTGCTGGATTTCATCGATTACATCAACTCCTTCAACAACTTTTGCAAAGCATGTATGATTACGATCTAAATGAGCAGTATTCTCTCTTGAGTGGCAAACAAAAAATTGTGATCCACCAGTGTTACGTCCGGCATGTGCCATGGAAAGAACTCCTTTGTCGTGATATTGATTATCTCCATCAAGTTCGCAGTCAATTGAATATCCAGGTCCACCTGCTCCGGTTCCTTCAGGACAACCACCTTGAATTACAAAATTCGGTATTACACGATGAAAATTCAAACCGTCATAATATCCACTCTTTGCTAGTTTAACAAAATTTGCAACTGTATTTGGTGCATCGTCTTCGTAAAAGTTAACCTTCATCATACCTTTTGGAGTATGTATCTCAGCATATTTCATAATAGTACTTTTAATTTGAAAATTTGAGGCAAAGGTAAGGTCTTTATTATTTGTTTTGAGCATGATTAGTTGAAATATTATAAACCTAGACAGGATTTAGAATTAAAGTGAGGTCAATCATAAACCAAGTCTAAGTAAATAATATTTCGTTTTAGAATAAATCAATTTTTCTTTTAGTATTAAATTAGTAGTTTAGTATTTGAGTAGATTTTAATGTGTTAAATGCAAAAACTTATTTAATCATTTTACCATTTTCAACATGATTACCAGCCCTTAGGACATAAGTGTAAATGCCAGAAGGTAGGGCGTTTGCGTCAAATATCACTTCATGATTTCCCGTTTCTAGTACCTGATCTTTTAGGGTTGTTATCAATTGTCCATTCATATTGTAAATTTCAAGTTTAACATCCGAACTCTGATCAAGTTGAAATGAGATAGTTGTTTTGCTGGAAAACGGATTTGGATAGTTTTTATGATTTACGAAAGGTCCATCATTAGTTTTAGTATTTGAGTTGTTATTCAGACCTGAAACTACACCTTCTTTATGTATCCATTCCATTTCAATTTCATCATTGTTAGTTGGCTTTCTCATATAAAATAATGTGCCTTCATTTCCTGCAATCCACATAAAGTCTTCTGAGGTACTACAAATTGCATTTAAGTTCGTCTCGAAGCGTGTATGCTCAATCACCCAATGTTTACCATTGTCGTAGGTGCTCAAAATAGCACCATCATCACCAATGGCTATGGCATAATTAATATCTACATACAACACATCATTTAATTTATATTGGTCCATACTATGAGTTGTCCAATCAATACCTCCGTTATTTGTCATAAGTATATCTCCATTGTCAGTTGCTGATATACCATATTCATAATCATAGAAACTAACATCACTAATATTTAGTTCATCATTATTTATAAAGACTGAATTCCAGGTATCTCCCATGTCTACACTTTTTAAAATTACAGAAACCTCGCTTGGTCCAATATTTATTTTGCCTGTTGCCCAGCCTGTTATCATCTCCTTCCTGTCACCTTGGTTAAACATAATATTATCAATCTCAATAATATTAGCATTAACTTGAGTGCTTTCCCAATTAATACCAGCATCGACTGTTTTAATCATAAGTCCATTTGTACCACTTTCACCATAACTGTAACCTGTAATAAAACCATTTTGATCATTGACAAATGAAATAGAGTTTACCACCATTGACGATTCACTGAGATAAGATAAATTCCAGTTTTGTCCCCCATCATCTGTTTTATAAACAATTCCATATAAGTGTGGTCCTACATACTTAACACCAACAATAAAACCAGTATAATCATCTAAAAATTGAAGATCATAAAAATCTATCTGGGAACCAAAACTTTGTTCTGTCCATTTCTGGCCACCATCAATTGTGTAAATTACTGTACCATAACTACCAACTGCCCATCCATGATTGTCATCAGTAAATTGGATGGCAAAAAGATCGTTGTTTGTAACCTGAGTTGGTACTGCATTCCAATTACTAGTATTAGAAGATGTAGTTTGAATTTGGTCTGATTCCTTTGTAAGGTTCATTAGATCCTTGGATGAATCTACATTTGAAATTTGTTGTGCAGTTGTGAACTGTGAACAAGCAAAAAATGCTAAAGCTGTGAGTAAAGTTTTTGTTTTCATGATACTTTTTTTTGTTAATTTTTATTGACTAAAATTTCTAACGTAAAAGTATCATGAGAGGACAGATCTGTCTAACTGTCTGGTAACAAGTGTTGTCTTTGTCGTTACAAAGTGTTGTTCTGAGGTTACATTGATTAACTCTGGTGTTACATAGTATTTTCTTTTAACAGAGTTTAGGCATGTTAATACTCAGGTACACAGTGTGTTGTTGTTAAAATTGTGGGAAACCATTTAAAACAGTGATTTGGTAGAAATTTGACAAAAAACATTGAAAAAACAATTGTTTTTTGGAAAAGGAATTTGGGTAAATCAGGAGATTTACACACCATGTGGCATAGTCTGGAGACTACGCCGAGAATAGGTTGATGTATATCGTCCCGATGGGACTTTTTTTAATTCACTCATAATCAACCCCGAATTTCATTCGGGGTTACAAATATATTGTCGCTACGCGACTTTATGGCCAAACTCTATCGAGACTGGGAAAAGTCAGAAGGTGTTACGCCATATTTCTCTTTAAAGGCTTTTGTAAAATACGATAGACTTGAAATACCCACCTCATAAGATATTTGTGTTACATTTAATTCTCCTTCTTCAAGTAATTTTGCTGCCCTAATTAAACGGAGGTTTCGTATTAAGTCAGTGGTTGAGTTATCAGTCAGACTTTTTAGTTTACGGTGTAATTGCACCCTGCTCATGGCCATTTCTTGTGCAAGTATTTCTACACTGAAATCAGGATTCGCCATATGCTCATCGATGAGATTTTTAGCCTTCTCCAAAAATTGCTCATCCAGTTTGTTCATGGCTTTTCCTGATGAGTCTTTTATAATTCTGGTTTGTGCGACATCACCAATATGCTGTGACAACAGTGTTCTCAATTTTCTTCTCCCTTCAATAAGGTTTTTAATCCTTACCAGCAATTCCTCAGCGTCGAAGGGTTTGGTCAGAAAATCATCGGCTCCTGTTTCAAGACCTTCCAGTTTGCTTTCTATGGATGATTTTGCTGTTAGTAGAATTATTGGAATATGACTTGTTCTTTCATCATTTTTTAATTGCTGTGTCATTTCGTTGCCATCCATAATGGGCATCATTAAATCGCTAACTATCAGGTCAGGAAGTTGATCAATAGCAATTTTAGCCCCATCACTTCCGTTAGGTGCTTCCAAAATTTGGTATGAATTAACAAGGTAACTTTTAATATAAGAGCGCATGTCATCATTGTCTTCTACAATTAAAAGTAGGGGCAAGTCACCATTATCATTTATATCTGTTTTTAATTCTGTCTTGCTAACATTATCCTGAACAAATAAGTAATCGTCGTTTAGCAATTCATCGTCTATTTCCAAATGACTATTATTGGATTCGATAATTTCATCTTCTGAAAGATGATCTTTCCCCATGGGGAGAAAAATGCTAAAAGTTGTTCCCATTCCTGCTTCGCTATCAACTGTAATTGTGCCGTGGTGTAATTCTATCAATTCTTTGGTGAGTGATAAACCAATACCTGTTCCAAGATTGGTTTTCATTAGTTGTTCATCAACCTGATAAAAACGATCGAAAACATGAGGCAATTCTTCTTTTTGGATTCCAATTCCTGTATCGGAGAATTTGATTATTACTCCTTTGCTCCCCTCAAACTGGGATAGCGCGTGGGTTTCCCCCTTTGAGGGGGGATTAAGGGGGGTGTTTACCGCATTAATCCCAATCTTAATCTTACCTCCTTTTTCAGTGAACTTAAAAGCATTGGATAATAAATTGTTAGTTATCTTTTCAAACTTTAGTGTATCAATGTATAGTAAATGCTCATCAGCATCGCTTTCAAACTCAAGTTTAATGCCTTTACTTTCTGCCATTGAGTGAAACGATTGTAAAAATAAGTTGGCAAGTTTGACAATGTTCTCTCTTCGGGCTCTGAGTTTCATTTTACCCGATTCCAGTTTAGACAGACTTAACAATTGGTTGATAAGTACTTGAAGTCTTCGGGCATTGCGTCTTACCAGGTTGAGTTCTTGTTTTTGTTCTTCGCTTTTCAGTTTACCAATAAACCGATCAAGAGGCCCTAATATCAAGGTAAGTGGCGTACGAAATTCATGAGAAATGTTAGAGAAAAATTTATTTTTTTCAATATCCAATTCAGCAAGTTTTTCGGTTTCTACTTGTTCGAGTTCTAGACTTTGTTTTAGGTTTAGTCGATTTACTTCGTAACGACGGAGCAAATACAATAAGCCCACAAAAATAAAGATGTAAATGCCGTAAGCCCACCATGTTTTCCAGAAAGGTGGTGAGATAATTACTTCAAGGCTTGCTCCTTCTTCATTCCAATACCCATTATTATTGCTGGCTTTTATGTGGAATGTATAGGTTCCTGGATCCAGGTTGGTGTAATTGGCAGTGCGTTTATTACCCACATAATTCCAGTCTTCATCATAACCTTCAAGCATATAAGCAAATTTGTTCTTTTTTGGATTAACATAATCCAGTGCTACAAAATCAAAACTGAAATCATTTTCATCGTATTGAAAATCAATGCTTGACGTTTCATACAATGGTTTGTCAAAATATTTTGCATTACCTGAAACATTTAATCCGGTGATATAAACGGGGGGGATGTGTGTGTTATCTTTAATGCTATCTGGATGAAAAACACTAAAACCTTCTCTGGTACCAAAATACAACCAACCATCTTTATCTTTGAATGAAGAATTCTCAATAAACTCAAGGCTTGCCAATCCATCTGTTTCATCATAATTTTGAATAGAATAATCTCGAGGATCAACCCTCGAAAGTCCGTTAGTTGTTGTTGCCCAAATAAAACCATTGTCGTCAATCTCAATATCCATTATTGTATTGCTTGGTAATCCATAATCAGTTGTAATATTGATGAACGTCATGTTGTTTCTTTGCAACTTAATAATACCACTCCTATAACTAGACATCCAAAGATTAGCGGAATCATCTTCAATAATATTCCAAATTGCTGCATTGCTTGCCTCATGGAAAGCAATAGAATCTGAAAAATAATGGATAAAACTGCTGTCTTTTCTGTTCAATCTTTCAAGGTAAAGACCTCCAAACCACAGTTCACCTTGTGAGTCTTCATATATTTCCCTTATTTGTTGCGTATTTACAGGGTCTAATAGTTTTTTTTTATTAGTGGATAAACGTATAAACTTTCCTGTTTTTCGATCCATAATATTTAACCCGCCACCGCGCGTACCTACCCAGAAAGTGCCATAACTGTCTTCAAAAATGGATTCAACACTACCAAAACTAATGCTTGTGGAATCCTCAGGGTTATGCTCAAAACGCTCAAATTCGTTACTGTTAGCGTTATATTTGTATAGACCAAAGGATGTTCCTATCCAAACAGTTTGCTCCTTGTCTTCACCAATACAGAAAATCCAATTTCCGTTTATACTTTTCGGATTCTCTGATACCTCAAAATAGTGTTCAACATTTGTAAGTTCTTTCGCTTTATTTAATTTGCTTTTAATCAGTCCTTCACCATAGGTTCCTAGCCATAAAAATCCGTTGCTATCTTCGAATATTCTCGAAATAAAATTAACAGGAAGTGAATTTCTGTCATTACTAATCATGTCAATTTTTTTAAAAGAATTCGCAAAATGATTGAGTTTGTTTATGCCATTGTTTTGTGTCAAAATCCAATCCTGATTAGAATGATCATGCATGATTTGCGTTACAATGTTAGAACTTAATCTGCTTTTATCCTCAGGATTTTGAAGGTAATGCCTAAGAAGTAGAGTGGAGTGGTTGAATCTGAAAAAACCATTTCTTGTTGTTAGCCATAGTTCACCTTTGTTGTCTTCATCAATGTTCCAAACATAGTTTGCTTTAGAAGCATTATATGAAAGGGGTGGAATTTTAAAGTTGGTGAACTGTGAAGTGTTTTTGTTTAAAAGAGAAAACCCGTTTTTCCCTCCTGTCCAGATATTACCCAATGAATCTTCATATACTACAAGAAGTTTGTTATCCAGAATTGAATACGGCTTACTATCAGCATGAGTGTGTTGTTTGAATTTACCATTTTTTTTATCGATAAGTTCGAGCAAACCACCACCCCAGGTTGCTATCCAAATTCTTCCATCTTTACCTTCAATCATTGATGCAAACGGCTTATCAATGAAACTTCCGGGATCAGAAGGGTCTTTTTGGAAATGAATAAATGTTTCGGTTTTTTTATTAAACCTGCTGATAGCGAAATCCTCTTTATTTTCTGCACCTGAGCATACCCATAATGTTCCCGACCTATCAAGAAATATGTTTATAGAGTGCGAATATTTCATTCCATTCGATGGATTCGACTCATCCTTTCCGAAAGATACAAAATGTCCTGTTTCCTTATTGAATCGATATAAATTGTCATCAGCATCAATCCATAAATAATTATCATCTGCCACTATCTTCTCACAAATATTGTTGCGATTAGAAATATTGATGGTGTCGGGTATATAATTAGTGAATGTTTGGCTTGCCCTATTATATTTACTAATCCCTACATAAGTGCAAAACCACATAGTTCCATCAATGTCCTCAAATATGCTAATGATGGCGTCCTCATATAATGCGTTTGGATTTTTCTGATCAGCACTAAAAATTTCAACTTTATTACCATCATAAAGGTTTAATCCGTATTGAGTTCCAATCCAGATAAATCCGTATTTATCCTGATGCATACAAGTTGTATATCCGGTGGATAGCCCCTCTTCAGGTCCAATTTTTTCAAAGCGGGTGGTTTTGTCTAGGATGTAGGTGGACTGGGCAAATACTGTAGTGTTGAGGATGTTAAGGGATAATATAAGAAATATAATAGGTATTGATTTAAATACTCTCGCAAGTTGGTTCAGTCTATTGTATATTTCTATTGTAAATGCAGGCAATATATAGTGTTTAAATAGTAGTTTAGTCAACCTCAAATATGCAATTTTTTCGCTAAAGATATATTTTAACAAATAGCAAAACTTATCATCCCATGATTATTAGCTAATAATTAACAATTTGAATTGACAACAAAGCATTGAATATGAAGAGATTAATAAATGACCCATATATTAGTTTTTAATAATATCAATGGATATCTCAAATAGCAAAGTCCTTTTCTATCGGTGAAAATATCCAAATCGCCGCTCACCGACTAAAATATTCCATTCGCCTATTTTGTATTTCTCACCTCTGAGGTTGACAATATATTTGCATCATAATTAATAACAAAAAATAAAAACATAGAACGATGAAAACATTTACTAAATCTACCGCACTACTTATCGCCGCCCTACTTTTTTCTACTATTATTTCAGCTAAAGGCTTTGAAATGGAAACAGAAAATTATGTTGATGACATTCCTTTTAATACTGAAGAAATAGTTGCAGAGGCTCTATATCAACAAGCAGTTTCAGTTGAATTTTTAATGGAAGAAGAAGAGTACATTAATGATATTCCTTTTAACACCGACTCCCTTGCAAAAATTGGTTTAAACAAGCAAGCCTTAGCACAAGAGTTCAGTTTAGAAAATGAAACTTATGTTGATGATATTCCTTTCGACACTAATAAAATTGCCATAGAATACTCACAGATAAATTGCACAATGCTTGCAAAGAATAAATAGTAAAGTAAAAATTTAAAGAATTTAGTTCTTGTTTTCTGTCCCTACTGGCAATGGTTAGTGGGGATGGTTATTACCCAAAACCTTAATATTACCCTTTCAATAACCTACTTAAATCCAGTTACCCCATTATTTCATTTTACCTTTATCTGTCATACATTTCCTGATTAGGCAAATAATATTGTTGGCTATTTCTTCAATAGGTTTTGCGGTAACTTTTACTTTGGCCCATTTGGGTTGAGCATTACAAAGCATATTCGAATACCTAATTTCTTTTTGAACATATTCATAACTGGCATATATTGGTGCAGTCCCCTGGAGGTATTCATTTCTCACATTTCTAAGTCGCGAGAGAATTGAAGCATTTGTTGTAAGACAAAAAACTCGGTCAGGGGGTAGGTCATAAACAGCCTGTGGAATTGGCATATCAAGAACAATAGGAACATTTGCAACAAGCCAACCTTTGTATGCCAGGTAAATACTTAATGGGGTTTTAAAAGTTCTGGAAACACCCAGTAACACTATTTCTGCATCAATCAATCCTTCCACATGAGCACCATCATCATGCTTTATGGCAAATTCTGTTGTCTCTATTCTTCTGAAATAATCTTTGTTTAATCGACTGAAAAGTCCAGGTTTTTCTTCAGGTGTACTATGAAGAAAATGAGAAAATCGATTTAGGACCGGTCCTAATAAATTAATAACCTCCAAATCAATCAGCCTGGTTTCATACCATATGTATTCACTTAGTTCTGGTTTAATAAATGAGTGCATAATTAGACCTGAGTTTTCTTGAGCCATTTTAATTATGTCACCAATTTCTTCAAAACTAGTTACTTCGGTAAACAAATGTACTTCGGTGTAGACTTTTGGAAATTGGGCTAATACCACTCTTGCCGCCTGATCAACTGTGCGTCCAGTACTATCGGATAATGCATAAATATGGTACATTGAGGTAATTAATTACGTAGATTCCTCAAATATAATATTTTATTATCAGATAATCAATACCAAATCGGATTGATATGATTTATTGCATTAAATATGAAAATACAGGTATTATTAACTTAATATCAAATTGGTTATCCGTATTTATACACCTAAATATTTGTTCTCGCTGATTGCGCTGATTTTCGCAGAATCATTAAACTTTTTCAGCGTTTTTCTGCGAGATATGCGGGATATTTTATAATGTTGGTTTGAAGTGGTACATTTACGGATAATCATATATCAAATCTTAAAATATTAAATATCTAACATAAATGTTCGATTGGCTTTCGGTTTAATGTTTAAGTGAAAATTATTCCAGCCCATTCCTTTTTAGGAAAGCATCTAATTTAGGTTCTGATCCTCGGAATTTTTTGTATAAATCCATTGATGGCTCTGTATTACCTCTCGAGAAAACATTATCTCTTAACGAAGCTGCAGTCTTTGCATCAAACAACCCTTTCTCTTTAAAAACACTAAATGCATCGGCATCAATTACCTGTGCCCACTGATAACTGTAATAACCAGCAGCATATCCACCACCAAAAATATGAGTGAAGTATGGACTTCTGTATCTTACCACTATTTCCGGAATCAGATTTATCTTTGCAATAACTTCATCCTCAAATTGAGTTGCATCTCTTTCCACAGTGTCGGTTATTGTATTCCAATGCATATCCAGCAATGCAGCTGCCGTGTATTCAACAACTACAAAGCCATTATTAAATAAGCCGCTATTTTTGAATTTATTGATCAATTCATCTGGAATAGTTTCACCAGTTTCGTAATGTTTTGCATACATCTTTAATACCTCAGGGTCAGTGGAGTAATTCTCCATAAATTGAGATGGAAACTCAACAAAATCACGTGAAACAGAAGTTCCCGACAGCAAATTGTATTTACAATTAGAGAGTAGTCCATGAAGAGCATGTCCAAACTCATGAAATGTAGTCTCAACTTCATCTATCGATAATAATGCTGGTTTATCTCCAGAAGGTGCTGTAAAATTAAAGTTGGTTGTAATTACTGGACTTACACCTTCTTCTTGTTTTCTAAAAGCATCCATCCATGCACCTCCACCTTTGCTGGAGCGCGGAAACCAATCCATATAAAGTATTCCTAAATGAGAGTTGTCGGCATTTAAAACTTCAAAAACCTCAACATCGGGATGGTAAATAGGAATATCAAAACGCTCAACGAATTTAAGACCAAATAGTTTGGTGGCTACCATAAATGCTCCATCTCTAACCTGATTTAGCTCAAAATATGGTCTTAACATTTCTTCATCAAGATTAAATTTCTGACTCCGTAGTTTCTCGGAATAATACCACCAGTCGTAATGTTCTAGTTTAAAATTGCCTCCCTCACTATCAATTAATTTTTGAAGTTCTTGTACCTCTGCTTTTGCTATTGGTAAAGCAGCATCCCAAACTTTATTTGTGAATTCAAATACCTTTTCAGGTGTTTTTGCCATATTCTTATCTAAAACATATTCTGCATTATTATTAAAGCCAAATAGTTGACTTTTTTTAGTCCACAATAATGCAATCTGTGTGAGTATATTTTTATTATCATGCTCATTATTATTGTCACCACGCATGATATATGCAGTATGCAGGTTTTTCCTCAACTCTCTGTTATCTGCATAGGTAAGAAAAGGTAACATACTTGGCTTATGAGTAGTAAATACCCATTTGTTTTCCAGGCCATTTTCTGTAGCAGTTTTTGCTGCTGCCTCAATAACCGTCTGAGGTAGTCCGGCTAAATCATCTTCATTGTCAATAATCAGTTTAAAGTTATTGGTCTCAGCCAAAGCGTTATCATCAAACTGTAATTTTAACAAAGCAAGTTCGCCATTTATTTTTCTTAATGTTTCCTGGTCATCCAGACTTAGGTTGGCTCCTCCACGCTCAAAGTTCTTAAAAATTACTTCAAGTAATCTCTGCTGTTCAGGACTTAAATCGATGTTTTCTCTGTCATCATAAACTACTTTTACTCGCTTAAACAATTCTGCATTAAGTGAAATATCATCATAATGCTTAGATGTTAATGGAGCGATAAATTGAGCAGTTTCCTGCATTTCATCACTTGTGATACATGCATTTAAATTATTGAAAACACTTGATACCTGAGACAAAACTTTTCCACTATTTTCTAGTTTCTCAATGGTATTGCTAAAGTTAGGTGATTCATTATTATTTACAATTTCATCAATTTCCAACTTATGCATCTTCATTGCTTCTTCATAAGCGGGAATATAATTTTCAACTTTTATCTCCTGGAAAGGAGGAACTCCAAAAGGAGTATCAAATGTGCTTAATAATGGATTTCCCATTTCAACTGGTTTTTGTGAACAAGACATTAAAAATAGTCCTGCAATAACTAGGATTAAGATGTTTTTTTTCACGATTTCTATATCTATGATTTATGGTTGTTAATTTGTTAGATTTTTTTTTTGCGACAAAATCAAGTTAAGTATTTTGCAACAATAGGCATCCTTCTTCCCATACCAAATGCCTTTGTTGAAATACGCAGAATAGGGGGAGTTTGGTATCTTTTGTATTCGTTAGTGTTTACAAGTTTAAGTATTCTGTTCACCAATGCTTCATCGAAGCCCATGGAAATAATTTCTTTAGGTCCCATTCTTTCTTCAATGTATTCATAAAGAATTTTGTCTAAAATATCATAATCAGGTAATGAATCAGAGTCTTTTTGGTCAGGCCTCAGTTCTGCCGATGGAGGTTTAGTGATTATGTTATCAGGAATCATTTCACCATTACGATTAATATACCTTGCCAAATCAAAAACCTGAGTTTTGTAAACATCTCCTATTACCGAAAGTCCACCATTCATATCACCATAAAGGGTTCCGTAGCCAACAGCGGCTTCGCTTTTGTTGCTGGTATTAAGCACGATATATCCAAATTTATTGGAGAGAGCCATAAGTATCACACCTCTGGTTCGTGCCTGTAAATTCTCCTCCGCAATGTTAAAAGGCAAATTCTTAAAAAGTGGTTTCAAAGTATCTTCAAAAGAGTTGAAGGCTTTTTCAATTTCGATGATATCATGAGGCATTCCGTAGTTTTTCACTAACTCCACAGAGTCATCAACAGAGTGGTTAGAGGAATATCTTGATGGAAGTAAAACATTGTAAACATTTTCGCTGCCCAGAGCTTCTGCAGCCAGTGCTGAGGTTACTGCCGAATCAATTCCTCCGGAGAGCCCAAGTATTGCTTTCGTAAATCCAAGTTTGTCGAAATAGTTTTTAATACCCATTACAAGTGCTTGGTGAATGGATGCTATTTCACTTAATTCATCTTTCGGTTTGTTTAATTTGCCATTATTGACTTCATCTAATTCAAAGATTTTAAACTCTTCTTCAAAATAATTCAATTCATCAATAATTTCACCTTTTGAGTTCATGACCAAGGAGCCTCCATCAAACAATAGTTCTGTTTGTGCTCCAATATGATTAACATAGAATAATGGTAGTTTGTATTTTTCAGAGTTTCGCCTTAAAACATCTTTCCTAATTTTTGTTTGATGGTAATTATAAGGTGAGGCAGCGATATTAATTATTAAATCAGGATTTTTCTTAATTAGTTCGTCCATGGGATTTATTGTGTACAATGGATTATCCTGAACATTCCATAAATCTTCGCAAATTGTAATGGCAATTTTACTCCCTTTAAAATCAATCGTATTAAAATCTTTATTGGGTTCAAAATAACGATATTCGTCAAAAATATCATAGTTTGGCAAAAGAGTCTTGTGGGTAAGATTCTGTACTTTTCCTTCAAATAAAAATGCTGCTGAATTGTAAAGAGGCTTTCCTTTTTCGTTTGGATTAAAAGTTGGAAGTCCAACTATTGCAGCAATATCCTTACAACTTTTTGCAATATCATTAACTGACTCATTGCATTGGACGACAAAA
>Ga0164315_10001882_pt1 | contig 15930 bp, 18 predicted proteins | sample GuaBasSedimGuay6_FD_113737 | JGI IMG/M metagenome (GOLD analysis project Ga0164315, IMG submission 113737) | Subseafloor sediment microbial communities from Guaymas Basin, Gulf of California, Mexico - Guay6, Core 4569-2, 0-3 cm | ecosystem: Environmental > Aquatic > Marine > Hydrothermal vents...
ATAAATAGACCTAAATAGTAAGAAAGAGGAGAGAAAATGAGAGTATTGTTTATAGCCGACCATCACATTAAACTAGGCCAGAAGAATGTACCTAAGAAGTGGTCTCGTAGTAGGTTTAAGGGGGCGTGGAATAAGGTTGCTAAGCTAGCTACCGATAATAATATAGCTACTATTTTCCACGGGGGAGACATATTCGACGCGGTACCTAGTACGGAAGAACTACAGATATACGGGGAAATGTTAAATATACTAAAAGACTTTACTAATATCATATACCCCGGCAACCACGAGGCAATTAACAAGAGGCATAGCTTCTTAGAGCATTTAGCTCCGCTATCTAAAGCGTATGTAGTAAATAATTATATGCCAGAAGCAGAAGTATTATCTAGCTTCGGTATACCAAATTCAGCAATTCTACCGTACACAGATTTAAAGACAAAAGTATGGCACAAGGACAAAGGAGAAATACTTTTTTCTCATGTTCGCGGAGCCATACCTCCACACGTTGAGTCTGAAATTGATTTAAAGTTGCTTGCTAATTGGGAAACAGTTTATGCGGGTGATCTTCATTCACACAAATTATGTCAAGAAAATATCATATATCCAGGCAGCCCAATGGCTACTACCTTCCGACGCTCGTTAGGTTCTGGTGATAATGGAATTTTAATAATAGATACGGAAATTAATAGCTGGGAGTTTGTAGACTTAGAACTGCCCCAGCTATTAAAGCGTACTGTGTACGCTGAAAAGGACGTAATAAAAACTACCCCGCACCATACCGCCTACGAATTAGTAGGTGCCGAAACTTCCATGTCCAAGGTAGCGGATAAGGATCTAGTTGCTAAGAAGATGAGTAACGTGGAAGTAGAGCAAGAAGGTATAATATTACGGGCTACTAACATTGAGGATGAATTAGTAGAATACCTAACTAAAAAAGAGGGTATAGAAGAACCTAATAAGTATGTAAGCCTAATGAGGGATATAGTATGAGTAGGAAAAGCGAACCATTAATAGTTAGTCTAAGGGGGATTCTTAGTACCCTTGAAGACCTTAGTAAAAATCCTGAGTATGAAGAGCTAGTAGGCGAAGTTATAGACGCAGTACAGGAGTCTATTGAAAAGATTCTAGATCCAGAGAACGACGCCTGGTTGCTAGATATAGATGAGAGCTCCTTTACGTTAGTACAGGACTTAAAGGATTTAGAATAGTGATTACCCTTAAAGTACTTAAGTGGGGTAATATGTTTTCATATGGAGACAATAATAGCCTAGACTTAAATAGTGCGGATAAGATAGTTCAAGTCAATGGTATTAACGGGGTAGGTAAGTCCAGTATTAACCTAGTGCTAGAAGAGTTACTATATAATAAAAATAGTAGAAAAATAGCTAAAGCGGATATTCTTAATAGAGATAACGGCGCTAGTAGCTACTGGGCTAACTTGACCTTTTCTGTTGATACTGATGAGTATTATTTAGAGCTAACTAGAGAGAGATCCGCTAAGTTACTACTTACTAAAAATGGAGAGGATATATCCGGGCATACTGCCTCTCAGACGTACAAGCTAGTGGAGGGATTACTAGGGGATGACTTTAGTACCTTTACACAAAAGGTATATCAAGGAATGTCAAGTTCATTACAATTCCTGACTGCAACAGACGCCGCACGTAAGAAGTTCCTAGTAGCTTTACTAGACCTAGAACAGTATGGGGAGTACAATGAGGCTATAAAAGACTACGCTAAGGAAGGCGCGGGAGAGGTATCCGGGCTGCAGAAGTCTTTAGATAGTAGTAAGGCTTGGTTGGATAGTGCAAAATCGGAGCAAGGTCTTAAAGTAGAAGAACTGCCTGAATTAATAGAATATACCTCTATTGAGGAAGCTGACCAGATAACCGACTTAAAAGCTAAACTCCTTAGTATTGACTCCCACAATAAGGAGTATACTAAACACAAGAAGCTTAGAGCAGAGCAGCTTGAGATAGAAAATAAGTTGGCTGAGCTAGTACCTCCACAACCTTGGGAAGTAAAACTAACTAGTGATGATAGGTTGGAAAAAGCTCAAGCTCTAATTGATACTTTTCGTGCAGAGTATACTGCAGCGGCAAGTATACTCAAGAAAATAAAGGGCTTAGAAGGTCAGTGCCCTACCTGTCTTTCGGATATAGAGGAGGAACGTATAGAGGCTCTAGTAGAGGAAAATAGGTTTATAATGGGGGTAGCTAAGGCAGGTAAACTAGTACCCGAGTCGGAACTAAAGGGCGCTGTTACCTTACAGCAGGAGTTTAATAGCCTTACCGCGTTAGATACTAAGTATACTAGCGATTTAGTAAGGTATAAAAAAGACTTAGCTAAAAACCTAGAGAGTCAGGAAGGGCTGCCTACAGTACCTCTACTAGAGGGGGAGCTGCGCACGGAGCTAGCACGTCTAGAGACTAAAGCGTTAAGGTATAAAGAGAAGGCCGAAAGTGCTGCAGATGCTTATACGAAAGTACTGGAGCAGAATACCAAGATACTCGCTGCTAAGGAGATATGGGGTAAATACTCCATTAAGATAGAAGAAGATACAGCAGCCCTGGCTACCGCAGTAGAGGAAATGGAGCAAGTGGAGACCCTTAAAAAGGCGTTCTCTCCTAATGGGATAGTAGCTCTACGGATAAATCAGGCAGTAGCACTACTAGAGTCCGATATTAATAGTTATCTTGCAGACTTCTGTGATGGTAGGTTCAGCCTACACTTCGTACTAGAAGGCAGTAAGCTGAACGTAAAGATACAGGATAAAGGTAAGTTAGTAAGTATACAGTCTATTTCATCGGGGCAGTTAGCTAGAGTAACTATAGCGACCGTACTAGCTATTAGAAAGCTAATGTCTAAGAACTCCGCTAATAGTATTAACCTACTATTCCTAGATGAGATTACAGCTACGTTAGATAGGGAAGGTAAAGAACAGCTAGTAGAGATACTATTTAAAGAGAAAGACCTTAATGTGTTCTTAGTTATTCAAGGCTGGGAACATCCGCTTATACCTTCGATAGAGGTTGTAGGTTCAGCTAAAGGATCATATATAGAGAGGGATAAATGAAAGAAGTATCAACAGGAGGATCAGCAAGCTATTACTCAGTTTACATTAAGGACGTCGAAGTCCCTTACGTGGCGGAGTGTATAGACTTACTAGAGAGCTTAGACTTAACATATAGTGAAGAGAACATTATTAAGAGCATTTGGCGTAGCGCAGCAGCTAGGTGCTTGGGTATTCACAAGAAAGGTAAGACTGCAGTATATGACGCAGAAAAGGTAGTATTTTTTATAAATAGAATTTGTAGCTCTAAAGGGTTAGGTAAAGAATATTACGTTAATCTTACCCGTAAAGCGCGTAAGCTGCCTATAAAGACATATATCTATGCCCCTCAAAATAAGGGGCAAAAACCGTATAGCTTAATATTTAAGGAGTTAGCACAGGCTCTTAATTTTACAGACGAAGAAGCTCACATTGTAGAAACTATTTGGGGTTGCGCAGAGACTAGAGAAGGAGCTTATCAGAACTACCACGTAGCGTATGACAGGATAGAAAAACAAGAGTTAAGGGCTTGTGCGGCTTATATACTAGAGGATACAATAGGTGGTAGATAGTAGGCAGAAAGGTACTCGTGCGGAATATCAAGTACGTGACCTACTCAGGAAGCAAACGGGGCTGCAGTGGGAGAGAGTGCCTGGAAGCGGAGGCTTCGATGCAGCTCATGGACTTAAGGGGGATATTTATGTTCCTGAAACCAAGCTGATACACTGTATAGAAGTTAAGCACTACCAAGACGACGTAGTTAATAGTAATATATTTAATGACAGCGTATCCCAGCTAACAAAGTTCTGGCAACAAACAGTTAGAGAAGCAGGGGAGATTAATAAAGAGCCGCTGCTTATATTCAGAAAGAATAGAGGCAAGTGGTTAGTAGCTACTAGAGAAGAGGTCGTGGCTAGTGTGGAGATGACGCTGACTACCGACGCTTTAGAAGAGACTATAAACATATACTTATTTAGTGTATGGCTAGCCGAGCAAACAAAGGAGACTATGGTAAATGACAAGTTTTGATGATTTAAGGCAGGTTCAGGAAGTTAGAGGAGCAGATAATCTTATGCTAGTAGATGGGCTTAATCTAGCCTTTCGATATAAGCATAAGAAGACTAGAAACTTCGCTTCGGACTATGTGAGAACTGTATCTAGTTTAGCTACTAGCTACCTTGCAGATAAAGTTATTATCCATGTGGATCAGGGACAGTCTAGCTACCGTAAGGCTATTGACCCTGAGTATAAGGGTAATAGAAAAGAAATGAGAGCTAACCAGACGGAGCAGGACAAAGAGGACTTTAAATTATTCTTTGATGATTTTAACGCTGCAATTGACCTATGCGCCACTTTGTGGCCCATCGTCCGTTATCAGGGGGTAGAGGCAGATGATACTATTGCCTACGTAGCTAGTAATACAGACCACGAGACATGGATCATATCTACAGATAAAGATTTGGATCAACTGGTTAATAAGAAAGTAAACCGCTTCTCTTACGTGACTAGAAAGGAGGTGAGAGATAATAACTTTTTTGAGACTTATGGCTGTACGCCTGAGGAGTATATTACTCTTAAAGTGCTAATGGGTGATAAAGGCGACAACGTTATGGGCATTCCTTTAGTGGGACCAAAACGTGCCATAGCCTTGTTAAGAGAGTACGGTAGCGCGATGGATCTGCTAGATCAAGTACCGCTTACGGGCAAACAGAAGTTTATTTCTAATATAAATGAGTACAGCGACCGTATAATGATTAACTACGAGTTAATGGATTTAGTTAGTTACCAGGAAGAAGCAATCGGAGCAGACAACTTGCTAGACTTACAAGGCATAATGGGAGAGGCGGGCGTATGAATACTAGTCTAGTAGCTCAGTATAAAGGGGCGATGGCAGGAATTTCCAATGAGGGAGACGCAGGCACAGACCTCTTTATTGTAGGAGACCATACACTCGGGCCTTGGGAGAAGAAGTTAATTGGTACTGGAGTACGCGTTGCTTTACCTCAGCATACCGTAGGACTATTAGCACCTAGGTCTAGTTCTGGTAAAATTAATATTATTCTAGCTAACACATTGGGGATTTTAGACTGTACTTATCGAGGCGAGGTTAAACTATTTATACGTAATCTACACCCTATTGAGCCTCTGCATCTAAAAGATAATCAAAGTGTAGCTCAGTTAATCATTATTCCGTTCATTACACCTATTTGGCAAAAGGTGGAGGAACTTCCGCCTTCGCGCAGGGGTGCAAATGGATTTGGTAGTACAGAATCGCAGGGAAGAGAAGTCGACCTTAGTGGTGTTTTCCCCAATAAGATAGAGTATATAGCAGGAACTTGCATTCAATGCTTACTTCTTACACATGAGTGCACTTGCGGAGCGTTACACAAATGAATGAAGTAACGTATAAGGGTAAGGGTGGGATCAAAGCATCCATCGTTAAAGATAGTATTAGCCCTGACGGTAAGCGCATAACAACAATGCAGGTTACTACCCCAAAGTTCATTGACGCTGAGTTTGAGAAGCACAGACTTATATCTAGTAACTCATCCTCTGATCGAGCTATTCCAGTATCTAAGATGGTAAGCCGGCCATGGTATGAGCCCCACGACCTCAGGCTAAACCAGCCAGGTATGCAAGGAGCTGCCCTTGCAGGAAAAACGGACAAAAATAGCTTTATTAATGATATTCGTTATCTAAAGTGTGTAGTAAATACTATACTCCTAGAGAACACGTCTATTCATAAGCAACACCTTAACCGGTACTTGCTAGGGTTCTCATTTCAGGATAAGGTTATTACTGCGACAGAGTGGGATAACTTCTTTCTCCTACGCCTTAATCCTGCGGCTGATCCAGCAATTTATGAATTAGCTGTTTGTATGAAAGCTGTTATGGTCAAGTCAGTACCCGTAGAACTTTCATGTAGTGAGTATCACTTACCCTATATCACAGAGCTGGACCGAGCAGCTAACTCCTTAGAAACATTAATTAGACTATCTATTGCTAGGTGCGCCCGTGTTTCCTACCTGAACCACGATAACAGTATCCCAAACTCTGATAAGGATTTGGACTTATATGATATGCTACTGAAGTCTGAGCATATGAGTCCTTTTGAACATGTTGCCAGAGCTATGGAATTCCCTGCCCAAGACTCCGAAGGGCTAGCTTACTTTAGGGACGGAATTACAGCACTGGGATCTGATATGAATTACTGGTCAGGTAACTTCAAAGGTTGGATACAGCATAGGCACGAGCTTTAGTCGAGGAGCAGATATGAGAAAAGTATATAAGTACGAAATAGGAATTACAGATCAACAGCTTTTAGTCCTACCTTTGGGAGCTAAAATACTGACTGTAGCTTTGCAGGAAAGAGTCCCCTGCTTATGGGTAGAGGTAGACTCAAAGGAGCAAGGCCAGGAGAGTGTTCATATATATACCCACGGTACGGGGCATGTATTAAACCCCTCTGCCACTGAGTATATCGGGACTTATTTCCTAGAAAACGGTTTAGTATTCCACGTTTATACTAAGTAACCCTTAAACTAAAAACCCGTATAGTGCAAACTATACGGGTTTTTTATTATTTTTTCTTTACAAATTAACTGTATTTTGATATACTGGTATTTTAGTCAAAAAGAGTATATTATGGGCTGGACCACATTAAAGGATAAGATAGCTACAGTACTGGCACTTGGCTCTATTATCCCAGCTATTTACCTTTCGGCGGCATTCCTAGTTTCTGCTAATACTTCACATTCAGTAGCAAAAGCACACACCGCTATTATTACACATCTTGAGGAGGATAATAAAGACCTAAGAATTAGGGTGGAAACCTTAACCTCAACTATTAACTACGATAAATTCTTAGCTCTTAGGACTAAGAAGATTGCGGGGACTTTATCAAGTGTTGAGAACATTCAATATTGTCAACTATACGTTGCGTTAAAGCTAGGAGACAGCTGTGAGATTGATTAAAGTATTATTACTGTTATTACTACTATGTGCCCCGGCTCATGCAGTTCAATATCGCTCAGACGAGCCTAGTTCCTTCTTTGTATATAATAACCTTGCGGCTGTAGCACTTTGTTCGGTATACTCTAGGCACGGGGAGTTCCTATATTCTTTCTACCTCCCTCCAGGACAACGATCAGTAGCTTTTCCTAGGCAAATGACCGTAAACTGTTACTATTAAAAAACCCGTATAGTGCAAACTATACGGGTTTTTTATTGCCTACCTTTTGATCATATAGAGCGGTACAATATACCTCGCGCCTAACTCCTCTACAATTACACGGGTTACACTGTTTAACGTGCGCCCCAGTACGTCTATGAAAACTACTTCTTTGTCTTCTATGAAAACCTTGTCACCAGATTTCAAGTCTTTTGTCATTTAAGTCCTATAAACTTCGCAACTGTTAATAGCTTCTTACGAATGAAATACCCAATAGATGCAGTATCAGTTAAAGAGGCCAGACTTACGCCCCATACTCTAGAGCCTACAGAAGCAGACTCGTCGAATGTATCACTAGCCAGATCATTAACCTGACCAGATGTATTACCATAAATAGTAACATCTTCCAAAATGTGTATACCTGTAGCATTTGCGGCTATATCAATACCCCAAGCCCCGTTACCATGAATTACAGTACCTTTAGCTACCGAGGTTTCATGGCCCGTACTAGTAACGGATATGCCTGTACCAGAATTACTAGATATATGGCAGTCTTCTACTGAGGTATGCTCTGCGGTATCTTCGATAGATAAACCTATACCAGTATTATGTGCGACTCTAACATGTCTAAGAGTAGTATCTCTGGAGGCTCCCGATATACGAACACCCTTGCCTCCCTCAAATACCCAGTTCTCAGCTACAAGAGTGTTAGATACACCGGCTACTTCTATAGCGTAGGAAGAGCAAGTAGGCGGGGTACTAATAGTAAATCCAGAGAACTCTGCGTTATCAGCAGTTATATGTACAGCAGGTAGTATAGTGCTAGAAGTAGCTAAGCGTAAGCTTCTAGCTAGTGCACGAACTCTTAAAGCTTCTACACTAATAGTGATATTCTCGTCTACTTCGGTGCTACCACTTGGGTCATTTGATACTGCGATGATAAGGTCATGACCACCAGGAACGGCTAAAGCTTGTGCAGCCACAAAGGTCTTTTTACCCCTTTCTCTGTGCAGACCATCATTTGTATCTAACCCAGCATGTGGATCCCAGTATATAGTATTACCACTAGCTCCATGACTACGTCTTGTAAGCTCTATGAGGGGTTGAAGGTTTGTTAGCTTGCTGCCACTAACCATCCTATCCACAACGTAGCAGCCTATACCAGAGTTGTCTATAAGGGTGCCATTACCTCTCACCTCTATAGTTCCTGAAATACAGGAAGAGTCTATGCTTACTATACCAGACGCCATATCAACAACTGTAGGATCAGTACCCGTCTTATTCGCTAAGTTAAGGTTGCCTGAGTATAAAGATAAGTTTAGTCCAGAGCCTGAGCCTATATTAATAGTAGCTGTACCAGATATAGTATAGCAAGCCTCCATAGTAGTGTCTCCTTCCCCACCTAAGCTTACGGAGCCAGCTATACCACACTCTTTTAGAGTGCCGTCGTAACTAGTAACATTTGATACTAAGCAGTTTTTGAACACATTGTCATTGTCTACCACACCTGTGACGCTAAGGTCTCTAAACTCACAGGAGTTAACATTAGCAAGGTCTTGTATAACAACAGAACCAGATACCGGATTTTGACCTTCAAACACAATACCGTCTGAGAAGTCGCCAGTATCAATAGTAAGTGGGCCCTGTACTCGTACAACCGCTAAACCTTCAGTATCTAGTATTACTCTAGTGTCCGGTAGGTTATTGGACGGGGCACCTACGGTGCCTATTGGTCGAGTTGTACCGGACTGTCCATTTGCTACATCGAGTACTACTCTTCCCTGGTATGCAGAGGCCAGCAGTGTCGACAAGTCTTGTAGCCCTGCAGAGTTAGCAGATCGTACAGATACTTGGTTAACGTTAACTCTATCCCCTACGTTAGAGTTAGCGCCTACTAAGTTAATAGCATAAGGACCATCCTCAAACGTAATAGTATACGGCTCCAAGATAGCAATAACCCTGGATAGTATCACGCCTCCTACTTCGATAGTAGTATTATGGCTATGGGTGTCTGGATAGGCCATACCAACCGCACTATCTTCTATGTCCTTTAAAGCTATCCTAAGTAGGTTAAGATCCATACTACGTACTTCAGAAGGTACGGTCTGTATCTGAGCAGAGAATAACTTAGGTATATGAATAGTATAGGTATCCCAATCTATAGATATACCTGTTTGATAATACCCCTCGGATACATATCCGGATGATACATACTCTACCTTAGCCATATCTTAAGTCCAGAAGTCAGGGTCTTTATTTTTAGTACCAACACCTGTAGATTGATAGTGTAGGTCTACAAAGTGTATGTAGGGTTCAGGTATACCACCACCAGAAACAGTTATGTCATTAGAGTCTAAGTAAACTCTAGCCATACCTACAGCATCTGGCTCTAGGATAGCCACGTCTATAGTACTAGAGCTACCACCTACGGAAGAAGCTAGGACCTCTGTAATGATATGCTGTCTCGGAGTAGTACTAGCATCTCCTACTAGTGCTAAACTGGCATTAGTGGCGGGATACGCACCTTGATTGTGCCCCTTGGCATAGGTGAACTCAATACCCCAGGTAACAGTGCCTCCGGTAACAAGAGCGCTAGTATGAGACCAGTGTACATGTACGTATAGGTGAGTTCCCATAGCATAATCATGTGGAAAGTGAAAGTCTACATAAGCAGAGTCATTTTCAGTAAATTGTAGGGCTTTAATACCCCCTACAAATACGTTTCTAGAGGCTTCTCCGGCACCTCCGTAGGTCTGCATAATACCAGTTAAGTCTCTCCAACCGAAGTCAGGGGTTCCCTCACTATCTACCTTAATTCCGTACGAACTTCCTTTAGGTACTTGAAGAGCTTTACCATCACGTAAGTCGGTAAAGTTCGTATCTAACTCAGTGTGTGTTAGCTCAGAGCCTTTGCCTGCTCTAGTAGTAATTGTCATGCAGTTGCTCCTGTTCCGATTGATCTAACAGCTAATTGTTTAACAGCCCCTAGCTCTATCTGTAGCCCCGCTATAATAGCTAAAGCTGTTTGTACCTGGGCAGTTAAGCTAGATAACTCTTTTCTATTATTATTTAGTTCTGCTACTATTGTGTCAATATTTCGTTTATTGACATTAGCTTGGCCACATGACATTATTCATCCTTAATGAGCTGTACGGTAACACCTAAACCAGAAGCGGAACTTACAGTTCCTACAATAGGGCCGGTCTTATAAAAGTTGGGAGTGGTAGAGTGTCTAACTCTACCTTCAATAGGTTGGTCACCTGAATAGCTACGAGTATCACTAACTATGCCACCAGCACTAGTTAGTTCTTTATCTATTATAACGGTACCTTCGGTTAAAGCACCCCCGGCTGCAGCTATAACATATACTCTAGCATTTTGGATAAGAGAAAGATCGGATTGGTCTCTAACAGTAATGGTTAAGGTAACTTGGCCAGATACAACTGATACTGTGCCTGCACCTGTATTGTATACAGTAGGTGTGGTAGCTCCAGAGGCAACATTGATAGTAAGAGTCTGACTAGTAGCCACACTTACTAAAATAGTCTCATTCCCAGTACTGCCATCTGTGCCAGCGTAACCAACATCTGTATTATCCCAAGTTTTAGTTACTGAGGCAGCAATGGTACCTAGGTCTACTGCGTGTCCTGTGCCATCCGAGTTAAAAGTGCACCCTGTAACCAAATCAATATTACTAACAGAAAGAGCACTGGCGACGACACTATCAGTAATAGTACAATTAGTAAGGGTAGAACCCCCTTGAGTAATAAGCTGAGTACGTCTAAAAGTACAACCGTCAGACGTGGTGTTAGCATCGAAGGTAAAGATTCCCATATCGTTAAAGGTACATGTAGTTAAATCTACACTAGAGCTAGAGGTTACTATGAAGTCGCCTCTAGTATTAGTACCTACAGCAGATATAGAGATGTTGTCCCATATTACTACAGTACTGGAGTTTACTACTTCGAATAGTTGAAACGCTGAGTCTACAAAGTCTAGGGCGTTGAGGGAGATTGTGGAGTTAGCGTCTTTAAAATAGGCGGCTGTTGAAGCCGTACCCATAGAAAATAAGCACTGCATAGCATATGCGCCACTAATGCCAGGCAGCCCCTGAAACTGACCATAACGATTGGCTTGGAGATCATTTTTTGCAGCTGCGCCCGAGAACGTAGCAGGAGTACCTGCGTCTCCTGCAGTTACTTCATAACTTCTACCCTGTCTTATAGCATCTATACCAAAGGGAGCCCCCTTTGTAGGTCCGCCTATTAGCTTAGCTACCGCTCCGTAGGTATCCATTACGTTTCCAGCAATACTACCTACTGTAGCTGTAGTATTCTCAGGGTCAATTACAGCGCATATCCAAGGTGCACCGTAATCAATAGTATCCGAGCCTGCGTAATAGTAGTCGTTTAAAGAATTTGAGGCTGTACCCATCTTTATACTAATACCCCCGTTGGCTTTCGTATCTAGAGAGCCTGGAGTAGTATGAGTAACCCACAGGTACACCGCATCTAGCGTACCTGTGGTTAGAGATGTGTTAGTCGTATCTTCTACCATTCCTTTAGTAGAAGATGCGAAGGCATTCTTACTCATACAATTACTTCCTTGAATGAAGTAATCTTCTTCGATGTTAAGACCAGAGGCTCCCCCGCCAAGGGCAGCCCAATTGTTTGTGGAAGTAACATCATCAGGTATAAGTGTTGTTAAGTCTGATGTATATATTGCTACTGCCATAAGGTATTACTCGTCTGAAGTACGGATCGCACTAGAGCTACCACCGGCAGAACCTAATGTACCATCTGTTTCGAAGGTTTTAATTGCTAGATTATCCCCTGCGGTTCCAGCGTCTCTTACTCGAACAAATAGAGCTCGATCAGTACCACTATATACAGCAGTGTAACTTACTGAAGCAGCACCCGCTAGTTCATCGATGTAAGAGATAAATACATCATTATCAGTAGCAGCAGTAGGGGCACCTGTTAGACCAGTAAAGGTCATAGTACCTGCGCCTGTGCTAGTACCCGTATAGGTAACTCGATGGAAAACACCAGCGTTATCTTGTATTCTAATTGTGCCTGTTCCAGGCGTATCTGTCTCAGATAAGCTACCAGTACCAGGAGTCTCTAGACCGAGCTTAACAACTACTGAAGCATCGCCTGAAGTAATACCCGCATTAACAGCAAACTGGCCTGTTTGTAGGGCAGTAGCACCAGTATTTGGGCCAACTAGTACTCTATCTTCGCCATTTTCTAAACCAGCAACACTAAATACAACGTTGTTAGGTGGAGTAACCTGGCTATTAGTTAGGTCGAACACTTTGTCCGAGGCAGATAGGTCAGCAGTTTGTAGTGCTAAACCATAGGGCCCAATTAGTGCTGAGCCGGTAGATGTACCTACAAACGGAGTAGAGATAGTACGCTCAGTAGGTGTACCAGTATTAGTAACTGTAGCAGTAGAAATACCACCAGTAATAGTTACTGTAGCTGAAGGAGCAACACCAGTTAATAGCTGAATCCATAACTTACTAGCAGTAGCTGCAGTAAGATCATCGATAGCTAACATCTGACCTGTGCCCGCAGTGGCGCCTGCGCCCCAAGATACGTCTTCAACAGCAACAAAAGTACCAGAACTAGCGCCTGATAGAGCTACTTCGTGAGTAATACCTCGGAATACTTTAGCATCAATACCATAGATGTAACCTAAGTTAGCTGCTTCGCCTCTAGAGATATACTTCAGTCTAGTGTAGAAGTTGTTAATTGATGCCGCGCCTTTATCCCACTGTGCGTAGTAGTATTCATCAGTAGTATCGTTATTAACGTCTAAGGCTGTATAGCCTAAGTTAAGGTCATATGTAGCTTCTGAGCCCGTAGTGGCGACAGCTAGGTCATGGTTCAAGGTTAGAGCATTAGTTGCGATAGAGAGTATTTGATACTCGTCTGTATCGCCAGCTACCATCAGGAAACCACCAGCAGCAAACTGAGTACCATCAACTACATTAAGTACGTCCTGCCCTGTAGAGTTAACACCGTCAACAGTAGTAGTAGTAACAGTACGGTCAATAAATACATCGGTATAACCAGAAGTATCAACTGTATCGTTAAGGTCATCTGCATACGTCAAAGCAAGTACGTTGTTACCGTTAGAAGTACCGTTAATCTTAAACTCTGTATACGTCTTACCTGTAACTCGAGTAGTACCAACAATTCTTTGGCCGTCAATAGCTGTACCTGCAGCATTAACTTTAAGCATAAAGCGGTGAGAATAACCGTTTGCTACATCTCGATTTAAGCCTTTCTCTGTCTCGCCATTTGGAATAGTGTTCCAATAGTCATTAACTAGCTGGGCCCCGTTCTGGATAATCTGCAGGTCCATACCTTCGCCAGCAATTACAACTAGGCCGTCATAGATAGTACCATCTGAATCATTAATAGAGCCATCGTACAAGTGCTCAGAGATAGCGTCTGTTGCACTACCGTGTGCATCATCTAGTGAGTAACCGGTCAAAATTGTAATAATGTTATCGGTCGACCTATCGGAAGGAGTATCAGTAGTAATGTCTACTAAGTCATCCCCGGAGGCTACTGCATCGTCTGCTAGATCAGAAGCGTATCTGTGAAACTCAATAACTGTGTAGTAACCGGCCCCTGCTGCACCGTGCACTGCACCTGTGTAGTAAAAAGCACCTGCGGAATCTACCGCTATATCATCTTTAATCGCCATTCTTTAATTTTATCCTGTAGTGGTTGCTGAAATACCTTTGTATTCCGCGTATACGAGTGCTACGGCTTTTTCAATAGCACCTATAGCGTTAAGTAAATCTGGGTCTCCTTGGCGGGCAGATACCAAAGCTGACTGTAGTACGTCACTTAAGTGCATAACTTCTATACGCTTATAATGCCTCTTATTTTCGTTATCAACAGCATACCTTTTACATTGTAAAGTTAAGGCGTACTTAGGTGCGTCAGTATTACTCTGACTTAGTAATTGATCAATAGTTAGGTTAACCAAGGCTACCCTATCATACGTTAATTCTGGTGTTACTTCTGCACTGCTTATAGATATAGCCATTATTTATCCAGCTCTAATAGGAATTCTATTTCTAAGGCTAATAAGATTAGGAGTACTGATGCTGTTACTATCATAGGTAGGTCTCATTGGAACGGTTGTCCCATACTTTATCAAAGTTTGCTGTACCTGCTGCCCAAGACTCAGATATGTCATCTGTAATTTCGTCTATAACTATACGTTTTACCCGCCACAATGCTTGAGAGGTCGCTGTTCCAGGGCTTGCTTCACCAAGGTACATATAGTCTGTACCTGCAACAAAATCAGTTAGTTTACGGTACATAATACTCTCTTCTCCCCCTCCTGGTACTGTAGTTGATAGAATGTAGCCCGAGTCTACTCCGATAGTCTGCCTAATATTAGTAATGTTAACGTTATTTGCGGCCGGTTCAACTAATACTCTGTGTCCCTGACCTTGTACTATTATTCTAGTGGAGGGGGTAGTATCGGTTACATACTTAATAGTAGGCCTTTCTACTATTACTTCGCCATCTATAATGACGCATTCGCCAGTACCAGGAGTACCAACTACTATAGTTAAGTTACCTAACGCATCTGTCTCCGTAATTGGAGATAGCAAGGTAGGAGATTTAAAGGCTAGTATGTCATTTAAAGTAGCTACTTCTGTAACTTGAAGAGCTATAACATCCGAAATATCATTTAAGCTTGTTACTTCTGACGCTTGTGCTAACCCTAATACTTTATCACTTTGAGGACTAGATAGCACACCAGTTTCTGTGATACTTCCCAAACTATATATTCTACTGGAAGTTAAGCTTCCTAAGGTATTTAGTTCGGATACGTTGGATAAGAACGTACTTATTATATCATTTAAAGTGCTGGTTTCTAGTGCGGGGGTTAGAGTACTTACCTTAGCAGTAGTATTAGCAGTTAGACTAGCTGTCTCTAGTACCCCTGTTAAAACTAGGGACTTGGTAGATACTAGGTCTAGTACTTGGCTCGTCTCTTCTGTATTAGCAAGGGCTGTAGTTTTACTGCTAGCTACAGTGCTGAGTACACTATTTTCAGCTAGTTTACCTAGTAAGGTAGTGGTAGCATCTGTGACTGAGTTAAGGGTACTTAGCTCTAGTATACTTCCAAGAGCTTGAGACTTAGCGGGCTCAACACCAGTTAGGGTCCCCGACTCACTAGAGCCACCTAGTGTGAATAGGGTAGCTAAAGAGGTTAAGGTACTAGTTTCGGTAGCACTTACTAGACCAGTCACCTTCGTGGCAGACTGGCTAGCTAAGCTACCCGCTTCAGCCGTAATACCTAGCAAGGCTCTTTTGCTGCTCGTAGTATCCGTAAGAGAATCAGTTTCTACACCGCTTTGTAGCGTATCAACCTTACTTATTGTAAAAGTACCCAGGGTTTCGTTGGTAAGTACTTTTCCTAATAATACTGAGAAGCTGTCTGTTACGCTATTGAGACTATCCGCTTCAGTAGTCCCTATTAAAGTATCTACCTTAGTAGCAGACTGGCCAGTTAAACTATCAGCTTCAGTAGCCCCTATTAAAGTATCTACCTTAGTAGCAGACTGGCTATTGAGACTATCCGCTTCAGTAGTCCCTATTAAAGTATCTACCTTAGTAGCAGACTGGCCAGTTAAACTATCAGCTTCAGTAGCCCCTATTAAAGTATC
>Ga0164315_10001883_pt1 | contig 15929 bp, 14 predicted proteins | sample GuaBasSedimGuay6_FD_113737 | JGI IMG/M metagenome (GOLD analysis project Ga0164315, IMG submission 113737) | Subseafloor sediment microbial communities from Guaymas Basin, Gulf of California, Mexico - Guay6, Core 4569-2, 0-3 cm | ecosystem: Environmental > Aquatic > Marine > Hydrothermal vents...
CAGCCAATTTCCTTCAGTGGTATATTACGGAACAGGTAGAAGAAGAAAGTCTGTTTAGTACAATTCTGGACAAAATGAAACTTGTGGGATCCGACAAAGCCGGAATGTTTCATATGGACAAAGAATTGGAAGGAATGGCTGCTGCTATGGCAACTCCAGGCTTGAACGCATGATTTTTCTAATTCACTCTGCAATTTTACCCAAAGGTTTATGGTTTTTCTAACTGGTTATTTTTCTAACTGGTTGAAGATTGCATCTTCAACCCTTTGAATAAATGAAAGTCTGTGACTTTCTTCTATGACTTATTTTTCCTTGGTAATTTCGGTACAAAGTTTTTCATAGAATTCCTCACCAAATTTCCGGACAAGTGGTGCTTTTAGATATTTGTACAAAGGCTCGCCTACTTCTTTACCATTAATCAGTGCCGGCGCACAAATGCTCCATTTATCATAATTTATGGCAATTGAATCACCTACTTTTTTTAATCTTACAGGATAAAGATGACATGAAATAGGTTTTTGATATTTGAGTTTTCCTTCTATCCATGCTTTCTCTATGGCACAGAGACTTACTCCTTTTTCAAAATAAACAAAGGCGCATTCCTCATCATTAACAAGGGGCGTAACATATCCTCCTTCGGCATCATAGTCAAAAACACCCATCAATTCAATAACTTCTCTCCCCTCTGGTTCCATAAAGGGTTTGATTTCATCAATATAATCTTCCAGAATCGAGATTTCATTTTCATCCAGAGGAGCACCCGCATCACCCATAACACAACAATCACCTTTGCAGGCAGATAAATTACATGCAAAATAAGTGTCTTTCAACTCATCCGATACTAAAACTTCATCTACAATAATCATAATTGAATATTTGTAATTTGAACTTTGCAAAAATAAAAAACTTCTCTTGCAACTTATGTGTTTTGAAATGCCTAACAGTTTTTTGTTACATTTGTTTTCATATTCACCAAGATTATATTGTTATGACTGAGATTAGAAGGACATTCGACTGCTTGACATTTTTAGAAGAAAACCATCCCTCGGAAGAGGCGTTATCAGTAAAAAGATATGGAAAATGGGAGCACGTCAGCACTGCTGAATATCGTAAAAATGTTGATAATTTTAGTCTGGGGCTAATTGCCAAAGGCTTTAAAAAGGGTGATAAAATTGCCACGGTTACCAATAACCGTCCCGAATGGAATTATATTGATTTTGGGATGTCGCAATTAGGCTGTGTTCATGTTGGCATTTACCCGACAATTAGTGATACTGAGTACAAACATATTCTGGGACACTCTGATTCTAAGATATTAATAGTGTCGAGTGAGGAACTCTACAATAAATTAAAACCAGTTTTTGATGAGGTTGATACAGTGACAGAGATTTACACAATTGATAAAGTTAAAGGTGTAAAAAACTATGCTGAGATTTTGGAACTTGGTGCTTCAAAAGATAAGGAGTTAAGGGATAAGTTAAATAAGATGAGAGATGATGTTCAGCCTGATGATTTACTAACACTTCTCTACACATCTGGTACAACAGGCCTTTCAAAGGGTGTTATGCTAAGCCATAATAATGTAGTGAGCAACTTTAAGTTAGCTCATGGTGTTGTCACCTACATTGAACCAGGAGATAAGGCACTTAGTTTTCTTCCTCTTTCTCATGTTCTTGAACGGGTAGGAAATTATTTATGGCAGTCACAGGGTCTTGGAATTTATTATGCTGAAAACATTGAGACCATTGGTGACAATATGCGTGAAATTAATGTGAACATTTTTATTACTGTTCCCAGAGTTTTTGAAAAGGTTTACGATAAAATTATTAATAAAGGCAGAGAACTTAGTGGAATTAAAAAAGCCTTATTTTTCTGGGCTGTTAAAATTGGTGATCAGTATGATCCTGATCCATCCAAACGTTCAGCAGGGTATAATTTCAAATTGAAAATTGCAAATAAATTAATTTTTAGCAAATGGCGTGAAGCACTGGGTGGTAAACTTAAGGGTGTTATTTCTGGTGGTGCTGCACTACAACCTCGTTTGGCAAGGATCTTTTGGGCTGCTCAAATTATTGTTCAGGAAGGCTACGGGCTTACCGAGACCTCTCCATTAATTTCAGCAAATATGCCATCTTTTCCGGGTGTTAGATTTGGAAGTGTAGGACTTGTTCCTCCCTCTCTTGACGTGATGATTGCTGACGATGGTGAAATTCTCGAGAAAGGGGCTAATCTAATGCTCGGTTATTACAAAGATCCTGAAAAAACTGCTGAGGCTATTGATAAAGACGGTTGGTTTCATACAGGTGACATTGGTACATTAGATGAAAATCGTATGCTTACCATTACCGACCGTAAAAAGGAAATATTCAAACTTTCAGGTGGAAAATATGTAGCTCCACAACCAATTGAAAATATCTTTAAAGAGTCTCAGTTTATTGAACAAATTATGGTTGTTGGAGAAAATGAGAAGTTTACCTCAGCACTTATCGTTCCTGATTATGTATTTCTCCATAATTGGTGCAGCATTCATAATGTAAAGTTCCGCGATAACGACGACCTGATCATAAAACAGCAAGTCATCGACAGATACCAATTGGAGATGGATAAGCATAATAAAGATCTTGGACAAACTGAGCAAATAAAAGTCTTCAGACTTGTTGCCGATGAATGGACTCCTGATAACGGAATGCTGTCACCAACGCAAAAACTAAAGCGTAAAAAGGTTATTGGAAAATATGTTTCTGTTCTGGATGAGATTTATGAGAAGAATAATAATTAATTTTTAGAAATTGCTCTGCTCAGCAAAATCATACCGATAAAAGCGGAAATTAGTGACGCCGTCATAATACCAACTTTGGCAACCTGTTTAAATTCTTCCTCTTTAAAGGCAAGATCAGAAATAAACATCGACATTGTAAAGCCTATTCCTGCCAGGAAGGCAACACCATAAATTTGTTTCCAACTAACTCCTTCAGGTAGTTTAGATATTTTAAGCCATACTACTAATTTCGACATTAAAGATATTCCAATGAATTTACCCAAGACAAGTCCGGCAATAATTCCAAGTGAGATAGGATGAATCAGCATTTCAATAATACTGCCTTCGATATGAACACCAGCATTGCTCAAGGCAAAAACAGGTAGAATAAAATATGTAGAAACCGGGTGAAGAGCATGCTCAAGTTTTTGTAAAGGCGTATGTGCTTTTTCGTTGAGTTCTCCTATGTCAGAGATAACATGTACCTGCTCCTTGGTTAAAAGAGAACTGTCGTTGGGCTTTTCCTTTTTAAATCTATCCAGATATTTAGAAAGCTTACTAATGTAATCGTTTTCACTAATTTTTGTTCGTGCAGGAATTGTGAGCGCTATTGTAACCCCAGCAATTGTAGCGTGCACACCAGAAAAAACAAAGGCTATCCATACACCAATAAAACCTACCAAAGCATAAAAAACTGTTCTTCTTACTCCAGCAAAATTTGCAATAATCAAAACACCAAGAAAAAATGCAGCTGTGTAAAGTTCACTAAAATCTATTGAGTCAGTGTAGAAAATAGCAATTACCATAACTGCTCCTAAGTCATCGGCAATAGCAAGGGCCGTAAGGAAAATCTTAAGATTTATATTTACTCGTTTGCCAAGTAAAGCAAGAAGTCCAAGAGCAAAGGCAATGTCAGTTGCCATTGGGATTCCCCAACCATTAATGTACTCTGGATATTTAATCGCCATCAAAGCATAGATTGCTGCTGGGATTAACATTCCTCCAATTGCAGCTGCTATTGGCATTGATGCCTTTTTAAATGACGACAGTTCGCCACCCATTATTTCCCTTTTTATTTCTAGACCTACTATGAAGAAAAACAAGGCCATCAGTCCATCATTTATCCAATGATGTAATGAGCCCACCATATTAATTTCGCCCCAAACAAAACCCACTTTTAATTCATGCCATAAACTATGGTAGGAATCATAAAACACAGAATTAGACCAAATTAAAGCAGCAATTGTTGCAAGAATTAAGATGATTCCTCCATAGGCTTCTTCACTAATAAAGCGGGAAATATTAAAGGCATTTAGTGGTTTATTCTTCATAAGTATCGTTTTGAGAGGAGGCTAAAGTAATATTTTATTTATACTTTAAGTACTCTAGGCACTCTAAGTACTTTAAGTATTTCCTAAAGATGAAACATCTCCATTGAGGTATCGAAGTCAATAAAAAAGTCAGCATCCTTTTTAAGTTTTTGAACAACCTCCTGTTCTTTCTTCATAACCTGAATTCGAAAATCATCTGTTATTTCCATTGGGATGTACAAATTTCTATTTATCGCTTCCTCATACGACAATTCAATAAAAACCTTCAGTTTTGATTCTTTACATTTAATTGAATACAAACCTTTAATAATTAAAAAATCCACGTCTTTAAAGTCAGTAGTAAGTTCATCAACGTAGTCAGTCATCATATCAACAAGAGGCATAGTTGCCTTTCTGTCATTTTTAAAATCCTGGATATTCTTATAAATTTTATCCCAGTTATATTCATCAAGACCTACTTTGTTAATGCCATTTTTCTTTCGCCATATCTTTCTCTCGAGAGGAGCAATTTTGTAATAATTATCAAGATCCATAATTTTAACTCTGATACCCTGTTCTTTGAGCAATTTTGCCAGAAGTAAAGAAACAGTGGACTTACCGGTACCAACCTCTCCTGTAACTGTAATTATGTATTTTGGAGTGCGATCCTCAATTACTTTATTGAAAATAATTTCTGCAGCAGCATGATGTTTGCTGGTTATTGTTATAATTTGATTTTGCATGTCGATGTTTAAAATTAAAAATTATTACACCCTTTTTAAGAGTTTTGAATATTTTGCAAGTGTACAGTTTTTTGAGTCAGTATGGTGTAATATTATTATTTTTGATGAAGTTAAATATGCTAAGATTAATCATAAATATTCCTAAAGCAGACAGCATTTTTTTGTTTTAATTTGTCCTACTACTAATAATATTAATTTAGGGCTGTCAAATAAAAATAAAATTATGGAAAAACAAAATAGATTCATAGAACATTATGAAAAAGGATTTTCCCCCTGGGTGCATGAAATGCCCGATTTTAATTTGGTTGAAATAGTCGATAACTGGCCAATAAAACTATGCAAAACCCTTGAACCAGGATGTGGAACAGGGACTGATTCGATTTGGCTTTCACAGCATGGATTTCAGGTTACAGCTACTGATGTGTCTCCAATTGCCATTGATATTGCCAATGAAAATGCTGCTGTGCAAAATGCAGAACTTGAGTTTAAAGTTATGGATTTTCTAACAGAGACATTAAATCCAAAAGAATATGATTTTGTTTTCGACAGGGGTTTCTTTCATAGTTTTGATTCCCATGACGAAAGAATTGAAATTGCAAAACGGATGGCTCATGTGCTTGAAGATAATGGACTTTGGCTTTCCTTAATTGGAAATGCAGATGGCATAAAAACCGATCCTGGTCCTCCATTAAGATCAGCAGAGCAAGTTATTACTGCTATTGAACCATATTTTAAAATATTATCAATACGAGCTAGTCATTTTGGGAATGATGAGGCAGAGCCTGCCAGAATTTGGAATTGCTTAATGAGAAAAAGAGATTAAAAAATTAAATTTAAACAAATGAACATATAGAATTAATAGTACTTCTTAAATGTACTTATATGACTTATATGGTTAAAAATTATAAAAACATGAAAAAAATTACAATAACAGGATTATTTACCATATTGTCTTTTGCAATATTTAGCCAAATATCATTGGATAATATGGTTAGTGGTGCTATGTACTCAGTTGAGTTAGAAGATGCTGGGAAGAAATATTTTGTTACAGATTTTGTAAATAATCAATGTATTATTTACAATACTGATTATTCTGCATATAAAACAATAGACATCTCCGTTCCGGTTTTTTATTGGCTATATGAACTGGCATATGTCTCCACCAAGGTGTTTGACAGTGACGATGAAGTAGAGTTATTGGCAGTTTATCAATCATATGTCTCTGTAACGGACACAAGTGGTTATTATGTATATCATACCAGGGTTATTGATGAGGATGGAAGTTTAATGCTTGATGTTCCTAATGGAGGATATTCAACAGTAATAAGTAATGGACCTAATGAAAATAAATTATTGATCTTGGTTTATGATTTTTCCACAAGCCCTTATATAGTGACAACAAATATTTATAGTATTTATGGGTTTCCTGTTTCTCTTCCGGAAGAATTATCTATTCCTGGGGAATTAAGCGCCTACCCTAATCCAGCACACAACAGAATAACTATACCTTACAAACTCGGTGATTTTAATGATAATGCCTGGATGACCATTAATAATGTTAATGGTGTAGAAATTGCAAAATATAGGGTAGATGGTAATACAGATAAAGTAAACCTGAATGTTTCTTCTTATGCTAAAGGTGTTTATTTATATAATTTGACCTTGGGAAATATTAGTGTTAAAACAGGAAAGTTTATTGTTCATTAAAAAATGATATCACAAAGTAATATGGAAAATTTCATTGCATACAATCCGGTAAAATTACACTTTGGAAAAGGAGTAGTAGATACACTTGGTAAATCAATTACAAAATATGGTAAGCATGTTTTATTTATTCTGGGAAAAGGTTCTGTAAAGAGATATGGATATTACGACATTGTGCGAAAACAATTAGAAGAGGCAAATCTGGAAATCACTGAATTTGATGGAATAAAACCAAACCCGTTAATTGAAGATGCAAGGGAAGCAATGGAACTAGGTATTGAAAAAAAGGTTGATTTTATTGTTGCTCTTGGAGGAGGAAGTGTAATTGATTCTGCTAAGATGATTGCTCTTGGTATTGCCAACAAAATTGATCCATGGGAAATATTAACAGGGAAGCAGCAACCAACATCTAATATTCCATTAATTAATATTCTCACTCTTGCCGCAACCGGTACAGAGATGAATGCTGCTGCAGTTCTTCAAAATCATGAAACCGGACAGAAGGTTGGCTGGGGACATCCATTAAATTATCCAGCAGAATCTTTCCTTGATCCTTCATTCACATTATCTGTTCCAAAGGATTATACAGCATATGGTGTAGTTGATCTTATTGCTCATGCTCTTGAGGCTTATTTTGGAAAAGGAGAGCCTTCTGTTATTGACGAAATAACTTTTGCTATAATTAAAGATGCCATTAAAAATGGCACAAAACTTCTTGATAATTTGTCAGATTACAAACTTCGGGAAGCAATTATGCTTGATGCCACTCTTGCCCTTAATGGCTGGACAATGTATGGCAAACAAAGTGGCGACTGGGGTGTTCATTCCCTTGGCCATGAAATTTCACTTCTTTTCGACACTGCCCATGGTGCCACACTAAGTATTGCTTATCCGGCATGGCTCAAACTCCAAAGCAATAAAATTCCAAATAGAATTATCAAATTAGGGAAAGGGCTTTTTGGTGTTGAAACAGTTGAAGAAACGATAAGTCAGTTGGAAAAAGTATTTGTCGATCTGGATTCACCAATCAGGTTAAATGATATTGAACTTGGCGAAAAGGAGTCCCAGATGCTAATTGATCAGTACAATAAAAATGGGGTTTCAGGAGTTAATCATAATTTGAATAGTTCAGATTATCAACAAATTGTAGAGTTAATGAAATGAACGAAATAAATATCAGAGTTAAAAAAAGAGATGGTGCTTATGCTCCATTTGACATCGTAAAACTGCGTAACGCTCTTCAGCGTTCCGGTGCTACAATAGATGAATCAACACGAATAATTGAGAAAATAGAACCACTGCTTTTTGATGGTATTTCTACAAAAAGGATTTATCAAATTGCTTATGGTTTATTACGTAAATATTCGCATCGGGTTGCTGGCAGATATAGACTTAAAAAAGCCATATTAGAACTTGGCCCAACTGGTTATCCATTTGAAAAATTTATTGGAAAATTATTTGAGGCAGATGGTTACGAAGCGGAAGTAGGTATTTTTATAAAGGGTTTATGTGTTCAGCATGAAGTAGATGTTGTTGCGGAAAAAGGCAATAAAAAATTCATGGTGGAATGTAAATTCCATAGCGATACAAGGAAAAAAAGTGATGTAAAAGTTGCACTATATATTCATTCACGCTTTCTTGATGTAAGTGCCAGATGGAAGCAGGAGGAAAACAATTCAGAAATGATTTATAAGGGAATGGTCGTTACCAACACCCGCTTTTCGGAAGATGCCATGCAATATGGAAAATGTGCCGGTATGAAAGTGGTTTCGTGGGACTACCCAAGAGGAAATAGCCTTAAAGACTGGATAGACCGCTCGGGTTACCATCCTATTACTTCACTTGCCTCGCTGAGAAAAAAAGAAAAACAATTTTTACTGGAAAATGGGATAGTGCTTTGTCGTCAATTAAAAGAAAGTTTCCGGCTGTTGGATGAACTAAGATTGAGTAATACAAGAATGAAAAGAATAAAAAGAGAAACTCTAGACCTTTTGGAGAATTAGTCAATATCTGGTTCCGTTTCCATTTGACTTAGTACTGACTTTTTAAATTCATCCAAACTCAGTGCATCACTAACATTATAATTACCAATTTGTGTTCGTCTTAATTCTGTAAGATATGCGCCATTATTCAACTTTTCACCAAAATCTCGTACCAAACTTCTAATGTAAGTTCCTTTAGAACAATCAACAGAAAAATCAATATTGGGAAGTTTAATATTTAAAATGCTAAAATCACTTATTTTAACAGAACGTGGTTTTAGTACCACATCTTTATTTTTGCGTGCATATTCAAAGGCTCTTTTCCCTTTTATTTTAATGGCTGAATACTTTGGTGGCAATTGCTCAAGATCCCCTATAAAAGACCTGGTGCTTTCCAAAATCTCTTTATCTTCAATTCCCGATATATCAAATTCCTTATCAATTTCTGTTTCCCTGTCGAAAGAGGGTGTTGTAGCTCCAAGATGCATACTACCGGTATATACTTTATCCATTCCCTGAAACTCATCAATTCGCTTTGTAAACCTTCCGGTACAGATTATTAGCAAACCTGTTGCCAGAGGATCCAGGGTGCCGGCATGACCTACTTTAAGTTTTTTACCTCCATAAATTTTTCTTAAAAATGACCTTATAAAATTAACCACGTCGAAGGATGTCCAATCAAGCGGTTTATCGATGAGAAGAATCTCACCCTCAGGAAAATTATAGGTTTTCTGTAATGATTTCATTAAACAAATGTGGCAATAATGGCTATTATTCCAACTGCAAAACAGTAATAAGCAAAATATGAAAGTTTACTTTTTTGCACCAGTTTTATCATCCAGGTACATGCAAGAATACCGGTAAAGAAAGCAGCAACAAATCCAACTGACAATGGAATCATATTTGCGTTTTCCATATTTATCATTCCACTGCCAATATCTTTTGCCATTTTTCCAAGTATTAGAGGGACTACCATAAGGAAAGAAAATTTAGCAGCCTTTGTTCTGTCAATACCAAGAAGCACACTGGTTGATATTGTTGCTCCTGAGCGGGAAATTCCCGGAAGTATTGCAATGGCCTGAGAGATTCCTATAATAAAAGCATTCGTATTACTCACTCCTTTATCACTAGTTTTTGCTTTATCAGCCAGTAAAAGAAGGCCACCGGTTATTAACAACATAAAGCCTACCAATAGTATTTGATTTTCAAAAAGCACCTCCATTTGATCCTCGAAAAAAAGGCCTACCAATGCAGCAGGTATCATTGAGATAATAATTTTCAATGAAAACTTTGTTTCATCATTCCATTTAAATTGAAATAAGCCAATAAATATTTCTGCTACTTCTTTTCGGAAAACAGCAATGGTGGCCAGGGCAGTTGCTCCATGAAGTACAATTGTTGTGAGCATACTTTGCTCTGCAACGGATGTGTCGCCCAGAAGGGCCTTTGCTATCTCAAGATGTCCGCTACTACTGACAGGCAAAAATTCGGTAAGTCCTTGTATTATTCCAAGGATAAGTGCTTCAATCCAACTCATTGGCATATAATTAAATTAGAATTAGGACTTCTTTGGTCGCTTCATAATTGCAAAAAATTCAACAACCAATCCTGCAATAATTAATATGGGGGCTAATGTAAGCCTTTGAAAATCGAATAGTGATTCACTAAAAACTTCAGGGTCTTTACTTCCTCCTCCCACTAATAGTATAAATCCTATTGCCATTAAAACAAGGCCACCTATAAGCCAATAATAGTTTTCGCGATTGAATACAAATTTGTTCTCAGTTTCCTTTTTCTTGGTGTTTACTACTCCCATTTTTTTGAATTTTTGACAAAAATAAGTGAAAAACGTTTAATCAGATATATGTTTATCGTTTTAACAATTCTTATGATTATACATAAAGAGTATCTGTCTTCATCCTTAAGTATTTACTAACAGCAAGTGAAGTTGAAAAGCCGGACATCAAAATTCCAACAATTACTATACCCGCAAAGAAATATATTAAAGTTAAATTATTTGATAATAATTTTAATTCCGGAATATTTTCGCGCAAAACCTCAATAATTCCCAATAGCATTAATATTGCAATAAACGCACTGGTAGCACCTTGTAAAATGCCTTTCAGAATAAATGGTCTCCTGATAAATGATTCTGTGGCTCCAACAAGTTGCATGCTTCTGATAACAAACCTTTTTGAGTAAACCGACAATCTGATGGTGTTGTTTATCAGTGCCATTGCTATTATTAATAGTAAAATACTGAAGACTAACATTATCAAACCTATTTTCCTGAGATTTTGGTTTATCATATGTACCAATGATCTTTGGTAGTACACTTCCTTGACATTTTCATTTTGCATAACATATGTTTCAATAAGCTCAAGGCTGTCATTATTGGCCCAATCAGCATTGAATCTAACATCAATTGATGGCAATAAAGGATTATCATCATTGCTCATAAATTCTACAAAATCATCCCCTAAAATCTCAGAAAGTCTTTTAGATGCTTCTTCTCTCGTTATATATTCAGTAGCTTTTACAAAATCTTTTGTGTCAAGATGTTTTTGTAATTTCATAATATCGGCCTCTTTAACATTGGTATTCATCACAATTTCAAAGCCAATATTCTCCTTAATATATCTTGATAAACTATTGGCATGTAATACTATAAGACCTAAGAAACCAAGAGTAAACAATACTAATGTAACACTTATTATTGATGTGAAATAAGCACCATTAATCCGTTTTTGTTGTGAACTATAAGTTGTTTTTGCCATTTAAAGGCTAAATTATAAAAATCAACAAACCGGCAATTCAACAATTCATTATTTTCGCAACAAATTTTTATAAATAATATGCGCCTGATTTTTATAGTATTATGTGTTTTTGTTTTTGGGGTATCATTTGCTCAAAAGACAAAAGTTTATAATAGTAAGTTATATATTATAAACAATTTGGAGGAGTATCAACTGAGCATTGAGAAAAACCCAAACAATGAATTAGTGGATCTGGAAGACTTTATCCCGGAATTAATCCTCGATATCCGATATGCTACAGATAATAATTTTACCGGACAAAAAGTATATAGTGAAGCAAAAGCATTTGTAAGATGGCCGGTAGCAAGTTCATTAAAGATAATTCAGGAAGAATTGAATAAGAGAAATCTCTCATTAAAAATATACGATGCTTACAGGCCTTATTCGGCAACAGTATTATTTTATGAAATTTATAGAGACACAACATATGTTGCATCGCCATGGTCAGGATCAAGACATAACAGAGGAGCAGCTGTAGATGTAAGTATTGTGGATTTGGAAACCGGAGAAGAAATACAAATGCCCACCGCCTTTGATAATTTTACGGTTACAGCCCATCCTGATTTTATGGATTTACCTGATAATGTGATAGAAAATCGTCAGTTGCTAATTACTATTATGCAACAACATGGTTTCAGAGTTTATCACAGCGAATGGTGGCATTTTGATTTCATGGGATGGGAAGGCTTTCCACTTATGGACCTTTCTTTTGAAGAACTAGAAAAGAAGTAAAGACGCCATATATGGCGTCTCGACAGATAATAATAAATAGTAAAGACCCCATATATGGCGTCTCAACAAAGAAGATAGAAATGGCTTACGAATTTGGAAGAATAGAAAAGAAATGGCAAGAGTTTTGGGCTGAGAATAAAGTTTTTAAAGCAGAAACCGGTCTTAACAAACCAAAATATTATGTACTAGATATGTTTCCTTATCCTTCGGGTGCAGGATTACATGTTGGTCACCCCCTGGGATATATAGCGTCTGATATTTATGCTCGGTTTAAACGACATAAAGGTTTCAATGTCCTTCACCCAATGGGATATGATGCATACGGACTTCCTGCGGAACAATATGCCATCCAAACAGGAACTCATCCGGAAATTACTACCGAAAAAAACATAAAGCGGTATCGTAAGCAACTAGACCAAATTGGCTTTTCTTACGATTGGGACAGAGAAGTCCGCACAAGTGATCCTGCATACTATAAATGGACTCAATGGACATTTATTCAACTGTTCAATTCGTGGTACAATAATAATACCGACAAGGCTGAAAACATTGAGAACCTTATTGAAGAGTTTGCTACAAATGGAAATTCTAATATAAATGCTTCTTGTGATGAAGTTGAACCTTTTACTGCTGCTCACTGGAAAAACTTAGGTGAGAAACAGCAGCAGGAAATGCTGATGCATTATCGTCTGGCATATTTGAAAGACACTATGGTTAACTGGTGCCCGGCACTGGGAACTGTTTTGGCCAACGATGAAGTAAAAGAAGGCCTTTCAGAACGTGGTGGGCATCCTGTAGAAAAAAAGTTGATGAAGCAGTGGTCACTACGAATAACAGCATATTCGCAGAGGCTTCTTGAAGGTCTCGACAAAATAGAATGGACAGAGGCCTTGAAAGAATCTCAAAGAAACTGGATTGGAAGAAGTGAGGGTGCTAGTGTAACTTTTAAAGTGAAGACCCCACCCCAACCCTCCCCTGAGGGGAGGGAGTCCTTTTCACACACCTCAACCAAGGAAACAGAGTATGTTCCTCAACAAAACCCTGAGGAGGAAAATCCTCATTATTACGGAACAGATGAGAAAACATGGTTTGCTAATAAAGATAATGTTAGGGAATTAAGAAAAAACCCAACCAAGGCAGAAGCATTATTATGGGAAAAGCTTAGAAAAGATAAAATAGGTTATCGTATAAGAAGACAACATGCAATTGATGCGTTTATTGTAGATTTTGTATGTCTAAAAAAATGGACAGTAGTTGAAATAGATGGTAAAATTCACGACTACCAAAAAGCAGAAGATAACAACAGAACTCAGGTAATTAAAGAAAATGGATACACTGTTATTAGGTTTACAAACAATGAAGTCTTTGAAAATATTGATAAAGTAGTATCAAAAATAAAATCATACCTAGACAATAAAGTAGTCGAAAATAAAGTCCTCCCCTCAGGGGAGGATTTAGGTGGGGTAAAAGAGAAGTCTAACCCATTGGAAATTGAAGTATTTACCACCCGTCCAGACACATTGTTTGGCGCTACATTTATGGTTCTTGCCCCGGAGCATGAACTTGTTGAAAAATTAGTTACAGCGGAAAGAAAAGAAGATCTGTTGGAATATGTTCGCTGGGCAAAGAACCGTTCAGAGCGTGAACGTATGACAGAAGTAAAAAAGATTTCCGGGAAATTTACCGGATCATATGCCATAAATCCACTTAACGGAGAAGATATTCCAATTTGGATAGCTGATTATGTGTTGGCAGGTTATGGTACCGGTGCAATTATGGCTGTTCCTGGCCACGATAGCAGGGATTTTGCTTTTGCAAACCATTTTAATCTTCCGGTTATTCAGGTTGTTGTAGCAAAAGGTGACGAGCCAAGCAATCCTGCCACATGGGAAGATTCATATGACTCGAAAGAAGGAGTTCTGATAAACTCAGGTTTCATTAACGGGATGGATGTTAAAGAAGCAATTTCTAGCACCATTGCGAAAATAGAAGAAATGGGTATTGGATATGGTACAATAAATTATCGCTTGCGCGATGCTATTTTCAGCCGTCAGCGATATTGGGGTGAGCCATTTCCAATTTATTATAAAGATGGAATGCCATATGCCCTTCCTGAAAACGAATTACCTCTTAAACTTCCTCCAGTTGACAAATACTTACCAACTGAAGATGGGGCCCCGCCATTGGCAAGAGCCGAAAACTGGCAAACAAAAGATGGATATCCACTTGAAACCAATACTATGCCTGGCTTTGCAGGATCTAGCGGATATTATTTGAGGTATATGGACCCAAATAATGATAAAGAATATTTTTCGAAAGAGGCTAATGAATACTGGAAAGACATTGACCTATACATTGGTGGTGATGAGCATGCTGCCGGTCACTTGATCTATTCTCGTTTTTGGAATAAGTTTCTTTTCGATTTGGGTTTAGTTTGTGAAGAAGAGCCCTTTAAAAAACTGATTAATCAGGGTAAAATCCAGGGACGATCGAGTTTTGTTTATCGTGTAAAGGGAACAAATAAGTATGTTTCCTACAATCTTAGAAAAGAATATGATACTCAGACCTTGCATGTTGATATCAATTTTGTTGACAATGATATTCTTGATACCAATGCCTTTATAAACTGGCTTCCTGAATTTAAAAATGCTGAGTTTGTGCTTGAGGATGGAAAATATATCTGCGGTCATGAGGTAGAGAAAATGTCGAAGTCTAAGCATAATGTACAAAACCCTGATGCCCTTATTGAAAAATATGGTGCTGATACTCTTCGTCTTTACGAGATGTTTCTCGGACCATTGGAACAAGATAAACCATGGGATACAAATGGTATTGAGGGTGTATTTAGGTTTCTACGGAAATTCTGGAGGCTATATTTTGACGATAATGATAAGTTCATCGTGAATGGGGAAAAGGCTACTCCTGAGGAATTAAAATCACTTCATAAAGCAATTAAAAAAATTACTTCTGATATTGAACGATTTTCTTTTAATACCGGTGTCAGTGCATTTATGATCTGTGCAAATGAATTATCAGACCTCAAATGTCATAAAAAGGAAATTCTGGAATCATTTGCAGTTTTATTAAGCCCATATGCACCACATATTACTGAAGAAATCTGGGAGGCTTTTGGAAACAAAAAAAGTATTAGTACTGCCAGTTATCCAATTCACAATGAAGAATATCTGGCAGAAAATAATTTCGAATATCCGGTTTCCTTTAATGGTAAAATGAGATTTAAACTGAGTTTGCCTGTGGATATGCCAAAAGTAGAAATTGAAAAGGCGGCCCTTGAGGCTGAAGATGCTCAAAAGTGGCTGGAAGGAAAAACTGTAAGAAAGATAATTGTAGTTCCGAATAGGATTATTAATATTGTTGTGTCTTGATATTATAACAATAAGGATTGTTTTTTGATGACATCCCTCCTGCTCTAATTATTTTATTGACACTTTAATCAGTTTCCCGCTGGCAGTTCCCTGTTCGGTTTTTATTCTATAATAATAAATACCTATGGGCAAATTATGATTTTGCCAGTTTATTCCTGTAAACTCTGAATTATTATAGAAATCCTTATCCGTTTGAAAAACCAATTCTCCAAATTGGTTAAATATTTCGAGTTTTATTGAGCCATTTCCTTCTATTTGGAAGTTGGTTTTATTTACAAAAGGATTGGGATAGACACTTACTTCAACAGCACTAATTATTGATTCCACACCTAAATCATCATAAACCTGCATTCCTATCATAATATTTTTAGCAAAATAGTTAGTGTCATTAATGGTCATTATTGTTTCATAATAACCAGTGTCCAAGCCTGAATTATCAAAGTGCAAAATCAGTTCATATGATTCGCCTCCTGCAATAATCCCTGCATAATTGTCAAG
>Ga0164315_10001884_pt1 | contig 15927 bp, 9 predicted proteins | sample GuaBasSedimGuay6_FD_113737 | JGI IMG/M metagenome (GOLD analysis project Ga0164315, IMG submission 113737) | Subseafloor sediment microbial communities from Guaymas Basin, Gulf of California, Mexico - Guay6, Core 4569-2, 0-3 cm | ecosystem: Environmental > Aquatic > Marine > Hydrothermal vents >...
TATCCGTTTTAATATGTCAGCCCATTTGACGGATGCTATCCCTTGCCGGGATAGTATCCGTTTTAATATGTCAACCCATTTGACGGATGCTATCCCTTGCCGGGATAGTATCCGTTTTAACATGTCTATACTCAGCACTGGCACAAATTGCACTTTTGTCAATGGCTCGTTTCCCGTCATTCCCGCGAGGGGATCCCGCATTTCGAGCGATACGCCGTCACAGCCTTGATCGTCATTCCCGCGCACGCGGGAACCCAGAAAACGCAATTTGTACCCATGCACAGTATAATTCACCAATTAATTCGACAATGTCCCAGAAACTTGGTTTCTTGCCTTAAAATTTTCCGCAGAAGCACAAGACTATAGATGTTCATATAACTCGACTTTACAAGTTTTTAGTCTGACAATAATAACGTCATCTGGTTGTTTGTATATGAAGGGATTAAAACCGTTAACTACAAGGATTGTATATAAAAAAGGATTGGTGAGTTCGCGGCCCGGTTTAAATCCGCATCGATTAGGTTGTTGAATTTGTCCAAATATTTTATATCGATGCGGATTGGTGAGTTCGCTGTCTGGTTGACATCCACATCGATTATGTTGTTGAATTTTCCAAAATAGACACTTATAAGTCTAGGTTTTTTAAATCCTTTTTTATATACAATCCTTGTCGTTATAGGTTTTTTAAATCCTTTTTTATATACAATCCTTGTAGTTTGGTTTTAGAAAAAACTTGTGAGTCAAGTATAATAGACATTATACCGATTTAATTTTAAGTGCTTGATTTTATGATATTTATCAAAATGAGAAATTCAATTAAAGTAACTCAATGAGTTACGTTTAATCTCAAAGCTAACGGATACTATCCTTAAGAAAGGATAGCATCCGTTTCGTTACGCGTTAAAAAATTCAAGCCACTTTTTTACCTTGCCCCCCGACTTTAGCAATCAAACCTTTCAACTCTGGAATACACGAGCTACAATTACTCCCCGCCTTTAACGCCTCGCCTATTTGCGCGGGCGTATTCAAACCCTGTTCATAAATCGCTTTAAACAAAGCATTGCGTCCGACGCTAAAACAGGAACAAACGATACTGTCTCTGTCATCATTGGCGTGTCCTGTCAGTAAACCCATGCGTTCTGCGGGCGTTAAGCTGTCTCTAGCAAACAGGGCAATTATGCTACTACGCGAGGGTAAATTTTCATCCTTGCCAATGAACATACAAATGTTTAAATGCCCCTCCACAATGTTGGCACAACGATAACGTCCTGTGGCTCGATCTTGATATTCTAGCCATTCAAGTTTTTCTCCCAAATATTGGTGTGTCCAATCAGCCCAATTATCGGGCTTGGTTTCTCCTGCCAGTTCGTACCGCCAACAGTTATCACTAGGTATTTTGACCCAATAGTCAATGTTTTCAGTAGGTAACGTCAGCGGCTGTTTTGATAACACAAATCCTTGCCAAGCAGGACGATAAGAGACAATACGCACAGGCGTATGTTTAAATTCAGGTTGTCCCGAAATGGGATCCGTGGTAGGCATCACCAATGCACCAACTCTTGCGCAACCACTATTTTGAGCATTAAAGTGCATCGGCACAAAGACATTGCCAATTTGTTGGGTATCGCTGACTTTTGCACGGCCTACCCATTGACCCAAGCGACTGGTGACTTGTACCAAGCTGCCATCTCTAATGTCGGCCGCCAGTGCATCATCGGGATGAATTTCTACATAAGATTCATCAACATGTCTCAATAACCGCACCGATTTGCCGGTGCGAGTCATGGTGTGCCATTGATCGCGGATACGTCCGGTGTTCAGTATCAACGGAAATTTGACATCCGGCAAATTGACAGGGGTACGTGGGGTAATACTGATCAACTGGGCTTTGCCGCTGCTGGTGTAAAAACGTCTATCGCCAAACATGCGCGGTGTGCCTCTTAAACCGCCAAGGTTTTCAAAACCTTGGAGGTCTTCACGCGGTTGACACACCGGCCATTGTATCGGCTTTAACGTTTGGTACTCTTCGTCAGAAAGGGGCAATAAGCCGCTAAGGTCAAAATCGCGTGTCCCATTGTTTTTGTAGCCAGACAAGGCCGCATGTTCGCGGAAAATCTCCGCCGCCGAGCTATAAGCAAAGTGTTGTGCATAGCCCATACGTTGTGCAACTTGACTGATTATCCACCAATCCGGTTTCGCCTCACCGGGCGCATTTAAAAAAGCCCGTTGTCGGGAAATACGCCGCTCTGAGTTAGTCACCGTGCCATCTTTTTCACCCCAAGTGAGTGCGGGCAGCAAGACATGGGCATAAGCGGTGGTGTCCGTGTGTCGCACACAATCGGAAACCACAACCAATTCACATTGTGCCAATGCCTGTTTAACGGCATCCGCATTGGGCAGACTCACAACCGGATTGGTTGCCATAATCCACACCGCTTTAACCTCGCCTTTGGCAACCGCGGCAAATAAATCAACCGCTTTCAGTCCCGCCTCGGCTGGGATATGCGGCGACTGCCAAAATTCTTGCACCAATCCACGATGCTGAGGGTCAAAATCCATGTGGGCAGCCAGTTGGTTTGCCAGCGCGCCGACTTCGCGCCCACCCATCGCGTTGGGTTGTCCCGTGACAGAAAATGGTCCCATGCCAGGTTTGCCTAATCGTCCGGTGGCAAGATGACAGTTGATAATACAATTGACTTTGTCAGTGCCGCTACTGGATTGGCTAATCCCTTGAGAATAGACTGTCACGACTTTTTCGGTGCGTGCAAACAGGCGGAAAAAGTTGACAATGTGTTCTTCTTCAAGTCCACATTGTTGGGCAACGGTGGGAATTGAGCCACTTGATTGTCGGGCCGCTTGCAATGCCGACGCAAAACCTTCGGTGGCATTTTCCAAAAAGTCATAATCTAAATGATCATTGCGGCGCAGAAAATCTAATAAGCCATTGAATAACCAAGCATCACTGCCAGATTTTATGGCTAAATGGGTGTCCGCAATTTCACAGGTTGGCGTATGGCGCGGATCAATCACCACGATTTTTAATTGTGGGCGTTTTTCCTTGGCAGCGTAAATGCGTTGTAATAAAACCGGATGACACCACGCTAAGTTACTGCCCGCTAGGACTAATAAATCCGCTTGCTCCAAATCTTCATAATTCCCAGGCACAGTATCGCTGCCAAAGGCACGTTTGTAGCCGGTTAAGCTAGAAGACATGCACAGTCTGGAATTCGTGTCGATATTCGCCGTACCAATAAAACCTTTCATCAATTTGTTGGCCGCATAATAACCTTCAATTAATAATTGCCCCGACACATAGAAAGCGACCGCTTTAGGGCCATGCTGCGCGATAATCTGCTGGAAATCGGCCGCTACCTTATCAAGGGCTTCATCCCAATTGCACGATTGCCCATTAATTTCGGGATGCAGCAAGCGGCCTTCTAATCCTAGCGTACCCCCTAAAGAAATTCCCTTGGAACATAACCGCCCATAATTGGCCGGATGTGTTTTATCCCCTTGAATGGTTGCCACTTGACTTTCATCGGTTTGCGCGATAATGCCACAACCTACCCCGCAATAAGGACAAGTCGTTTGTGTGCTAGACATCGTGTCAGATTCCTTTTATTTGGTTTTTTTGAAATATCGTTTTTCAGAAAAATAACGTAACGTAACGGATGCTATACCTCGATGGGATAGTATCCGTAACTTCGACTTGTGAAATTAATTCTCTGAACATCTATATAAGCAATATCTAAAATAGAGCGAATATTATACTTTAATGGTTAAAAGATTATAGAACGGTATGAATAACGGGTAGTCCCGACAAACCAATGGAGGTGTTCAAAGCGTGGGAATTGGGATCTACGCAAAAGTTTGTTCGGGCTTCGCTACCAACTTTTGCGTAGATGGGGATCGCGCCTCAAGTTTTTGTGCACAAAAATTTTAGGCGCGAATTGGGAATTTGGATTGTCGATTAAAAGATGTTCAAGCTTAAAAATCTTTTCACCAATCAAAGTTAACGGATACTATCCCTAAGAAGGGATAGCATCCGTGATGGTAAGTTAGAAACCGTAAAGCGTTTTGGAAACGCTTTACGGTTTTGTCCTAACATATTTTTCTGAACGTCTATATGCCAAGTTGGCAAAGAAGTATGCCAATTAATTCTCATGTTCATGACGGATTTTTGGCAGGAGTCCAATCTTTGCTCCAGTTGCCGCGAAGCAAAAATTGGAGCAAAGATTTTAGTTTGGGAGTGGCAGGAGTCAGCGAGATGGAGTTCGTGTGCGTATGATTATGCCAGAAGATGAGGATATAAAAATAGAACTGATAGAAATAGCGAGTAATATCTCGACGGATATTTTATTAGATTATGGCTATCACATTCTCATCAATTCTGCTACCAAAGCGGAAAAAAGCCAGCCCGCTGTTGCCTACGCTTAATCAGGCACGACGATGCCTCAGGATAATTTTGGTCATTTGTAATTGATAATGACTCATTGGTAATTGGTATAATGATTTTTTAACCCATTACTATATTAAATAATCCCAGTGCCATTAATCATATCGATTTGGAAATGGTTCATTAATAAGAATTGGTTTAATGATTGTTTTTAGTTATCAATATCTCATGACTGTTTAATGACCATTTTCCAATCGCATCAACATTTTTACGCGCAAAGTACCACAACATCTAGTACAACGGATTGGGGGTATAAACAGATTTTAGTTTTTTTTCAATAGGTTATCTGTATAACTTGATACCAAACGTAGCGTAACGGATAGCATCCCTTGAAGGTTCACGAGCCTTCGTGGCTTGCGAAAATGTTGTGCTTTATTTTTGTCTGTGGTTTAATTCGCCGTCTCGAATGAACGAGGTTGTCGTAAAAATGGGTGCATTCCTATTTTTAGGGTTAATAACTGCAATGATTATATGTGAATAAGGGATTGATAAAAAAGGATTGCTGATGAGAATGTTTTGAACGTGCGGCTCTGGCATTATATCTATTCATAAGCAAAGGGTGCATTATAGCTATCCAGAAAAGTTCTGTGCCAAACCTTCAAGGTTTGCCAAACCTTGAAGGTTTTTCCTAGGAACAAAACTTTTCTGGAGGACTATATCAAAAAAAGGGTCATTATCAATCTTGAGTATCAATCAATAGTACAACGGAGTTGCTGCAAAAACGGATAAATAAAATGAACGAAAACGGTTTTCTAAGGCCGTCTAAAAATGGGCTTTTTTGAACTTTGCAAAGTCACAGCAGTTCTCGTATTGGTGCATCTAAAAAGATTAGAATAATGTGTGGACACTATCCGTTTATTTCGAGTATCCGTTGTACTTAACTTCAGTCAAAAAAATCCGTTAAATCCGTCAATCCGTTGTACTCAATCCGTTATACTAATATGAAATTTATCTTTTCTGATTATGTCAAACGCAAAGCTCAACTAAGAGGATTTGATTTGACAAAAATAGAACAAATCTTAAGATATTCTGAGGAAAGGTATTTTGACACTGTCACCCATCGTATGATTGTACCGTTTGGTAATCATTCCTTATGAGAAAAGTGTTGATTCTATTATGCCAGTGACTATTCACGCGACAACGCGCCAACAAATCAAATTCCGTTTAAAAACGGGGATATTTATTCATGAATAACGCCCCAATGACCTATTTTCAAGATGAAGATGTTCTCTATTTGGCTATTTCTGAAGGACAAGAAGCGAATAGTGTCGAACTGTATCCCAATGTCACCGCCGAACTCAATGACAAAGATGAATTAATTGGGCTAGAAATTTTAGAAGCCAGTACGTTTGTTCGGGATTACATTCTCGAAACCGCTCAGGTTAAGTTACTTAATCTGCATCATGCTAAACCTACCCAAATGAACCCTGGGAAAATTCAATCAAGCCTTTGACACAGAACGGAAGGCGATTATAATTTGGTAAAAAACAGGTGATTTTTTTGAGGTTCAATTTTTTCTGGTTCCAACGCGCTGGCGTGGAAACCAGAAAAAATCCGAAAAATCCGTCAATCCGCTGTACTCAATCCATTGTATTAACTATCAATAAAGGAGACGCTTATGTTTATTTTTTGCAAAATCAACCGGTTAAATGCCAATTGGAAAGTCTTTGCAAATCGTGATTAGGTTAAAGCATATTGACATTTGTGAGCTATTGATATGATAATGAAACACTTACCGATGGAGACAGACCATTAATGATTAAAGTAGAATCATTAAAGTATGACACCATCTTCAAAAAAGCCTTTCGTCCAAAAGACATATTCACTGGCCTAGTTGAAGATTTCACTGGTGTTCATCTTGAAATTGACGAGGTGGAAAACGATAAAGTTTTTACCCCACCAATAGGCAAAGTGAAAGTCCATTTTGACTTGTTCGCTGAAGACAAGAAAAATCGTGTTATTGTTGAAGCGCAACATGCTACAAACAAAATGCCTTTGGTGGGTTATTTGGATCGTTTTTTTTACTATCATGCCGCAGCATTGATAGAAATGATCCATAGCTCACAAAACTATCGTTTTCCAAAAATCGTACTAACCTTAGTGTTTTTTACCGAAAAAAAATCACCAAAACCTGACCATAACATATTGGTCCAGGATTCGGAAATCCGGACACTGAAAGGAGAAGTTGTTGACATTGTGGGTGGGTTCAAACACAAAGTGATATTCGTGTTTACGACAGACCCGTTAGCTGACCTGGAAGTACCCAAACCCTGTTTGGAGTGGATTGAAGCCATCAATGACACATTGGATGGTGATATTTTCGATGAAACCAACTACGAAAATCCGCTTATTCAGCGATTATTTGAAACCATCTCGGTAGAAAAAACCACCTCAAAGGAGAAAGCCAAGATGAAAGTAGAACTGAAGCAAGAAGAGATTGACCAGATACTATTGGAAAATTGCAGGGAAATTGCTGCAAATCTAAAACAACAAGGCAAGCTCACAGAAGACGAGATAGCCAACGTGGTTAATTTGCCACTTGAAGAAGTGCAAGCCCTTGATTAAGTGTTATCTGTCGTTATTTAACTCAAGCCGAAACGACTAACCGTTTCGGCTTTGCCTTTAGACTTTTGCGTGAATTATCAAATTGTCAATACCGTCGCCAAGCGGTTTCGGGAATTTGTCCATAATGAACGAAACAACTCATTTTCAAATTGGCGAATGTGTTATCTATCAATCCGTTGTGCTCAATCCGTTGTACTCACTATCAATAAAGGAGACCAATAAAGGAGACGCTTATGTTTATTTCTCGCAAAATGCAATTACTTGGTGTAATGATTTTCCTACTTGCGGCCTTTCAACTCAGGGCAGAAATCATCTTTACGCCTGCCGAACCGGTTGTGAATATGGAAGAAAAAATAACCCTCTCGGTTTCAGGCACTGTAGGCGATCTCACATGGTCAGCCCAAAAAGGCCAGATTGAAGAAACCGGCACAACGGTGACCTATATTGCACCCTCTCAGCCGGGCTTGGATGGGGTGATGGTTATGGATGCTGATGGCAATATGGCTACGGTTAAAATACAAATTAACGGAGGAAAACCAAAAGGTTTTTCCTCTGAAAATGCCGTATGGGAAGTATTTGCAAATCGTGATTGGGTTAAAGGATTTGATTTATCCAAAGATAAGGCGATACTTTGGGTAGGCACTCCGGTGGGGCTTAAAAAACGTAATGCTTTAACGGGAGAATTAGAGAAGGTTTATACCAATACAGATGGCCTACCTTCCAATTATGTCGAGGCTCTTCTATCAGATGATAGAGGGGGAGTTTGGGTTGGGACTTTGAAAGGTGGTCTTGCCCATCTCAAAAAGGATGGATCGATGCAAGTTTTCGATACAGATAATTCAAATCTGCCATTCAATTATATTAGTGACATTCTCTCAGATGACCGAGGGGGAGTTTGGGTTGGGACTTTGAAAGGTGGTCTTGCCCACCTGAAAAAGGATGGAACGATGCAAGTCTTTAATACAGATAATTCAAATCTGCCTTCCAATAATGTCACTGCCCTTCTCTCTGATGATCGAGGGGGAGTTTGGATTGGAACTGGTTGGGGCCTCTCCTACTTCAAAGCTGATGGTTCGTGGCAAGTCCTTAATAAAGATAATTCAAATATGCCTTCCAATAATGTGACTTCCCTTCTCTCTGATGATCAAGGAGGAGTTTGGGTTGGAACTGAAAGTGGGCTTGCCTACTTCAAACATGGGGGGACTTGGCAAGTCTTTAATACAGATAATTCAAAGCTACCATACAATGATGTCACTGCCCTTCTTTCAGATAAGCAAGGGGGGATTTGGATCGGAACTAATGGGGGGCTCGCCCATCTCAAAAATGATGGCTATTGGGAAATTTTTAATACGGATAATTCAGATTTGCCTTCCTATTATGTTACGGCCCTTCACTCATATAATGAAGGGGGAGTCTGGATCGGAACGAGTGATGGTCTCGCTCGTCTCAAAGCGGATGGCTCGATGCAAGTCTTTAATACAAATAATTCAAATCTGCCATTCAATTATGTCGATGCCCTTCTTTCAGATGAGAGAGGAGGAGTTTGGGTCGGAACTTCTCGTGGACTCGCCCACTTCAAAGCGGATGGTTCGATGCAAATCTTTAATACAGATAATTCAAATCTGCCATTGAACCATATTAAGGGTATTCTCTCAGATGAACAAGGGGGAGTTTGGATCGTAACTGTTTGGGGTATTGCTCACCTCAAAAAGGATGGTTCGATGCAAGTCTTTAGTGGAGATAATTCAAATCTACCTTTCAATTCTGTCAATACTCTTCTATCAGATGAACAAGGCGGAGTTTGGATTGGAACTGATACTGGTATAGCCAACCTCAAAAATGAAGGTTCTTGGCAAGTCTTTAATACAGATAATTCAAATCTGCCTAACAATTATGTCTATGTTCTTCTCTCAGATGAGCAAGGGGGAATTTGGGTTGGAACTTGGGGTGGGGGTCTTGCTTACCTCAAAGCTGATAGAACTTTTGGAGTCTGGGATACAGATAATTCAGATCTGCCTGACAATGAAGTCTGGGCTATTCGCTCAGATGATCAAGGGGGGCTTTGGATCGGAACTCGCAAGGGTGGTCTCGCTAACATCAAAAAGGATGGTTCTTGGCAAGTCTTTAAGACCGATAATTCAAATCTGCCTAATAATTGGGTTCAGACCCTTCTTTCAGATGAACAAGGAGGAAATTGGGTTGGAACTTATGGTGGTCTTGCCCATCTCAAAAAGGATGGTTCGATGCAAGTCTTTAATACAGATAATTCAAATCTACCTAACAATGATGTCTATGTTCTTCTCTCAGATGAGCAAGGGGGAATTTGGGTTGGAACTTGGGGTGGTGGTCTTGCTCACCTCAAAAAGGATGGTTCGATGCAAGTCTTTAATACAGATAATTCAAATCTGCCTAACAATTCTGTCTATGCCCTTCGCTTAGATGGTCAAGGAGGAATTTGGGTTGGAACTTCTGGTGGTCTCGCCCACATCAAACTTGGAGAACCGCAGTAAAGACAACGAAGGCAATATGAGCGAAACGTCCGCTGTTATTTCGGTGAATGGCGGGGTTGAAACACAGGTTGAAGCCAATGTGCCGGTTGGGACTGATCCGTTGGCACATCCTGAGCAGTGGGCGTTGGGTGTTAGCACATTTAAAGTGGAGTAGAGGAGTCCAAACTTTAGTTTGGCTGTGAAAAATACAGATACTATCGTGCAAGAGCGATAGTATCCGTCAAATAACTTAATTGGGATTTTATCCCCTCAGTTCGATGCACCTTTGGCGGTTATGGATAAATGGGTGTATTCTCAAAAATGTTTTGAGGTGATGTAACAAAGTACAACGAATTACGGGGATAAACGAATTTTTTATCGTTTCCACCGCGCCAGCGTGGTGGGAATGCCAAGCGTGACGCGCCCACGTCACTTTTTAGCACGGGGCGCAGGCGCGTGAAAACCAGAAGAAATGTGATCTTGAGGAACAATTCATGCGTGAATTTAACACAACGGGGCCGTGTAATCCGGTCCTACATTACACCGTTATGCGTGAGGCATTAATTGCCGAAGGCCTGGAAAAAGTGCGAAAAGGGCGGTATTTTACCCTGTTTGCACCCAGACAAACCGGGAAAACGACCTATTTTCAACTCTTGCTGGAGGCCGTTAAAAAGGAACATTTTACCCCCATTTGGATTAGTTTTGAAAACGTAAAGACAGTGACAAGAGCACTCTTTTACCAAGATTTGAATAATCAACTTCATCAAGAGCTGGCCGAATATCAGATTGAATTAAAACCGACTATTACCAATCCGGTTGATCTGGTTGCATTTTTTGAACAGATTGAGAGTCAAGCACTGGTTCTGGTCATTGATGAATTTGAAGGCATCCCGGATTCGGTGTTAAGTGAGATTATGCATGCTTTCCGGAAAATGTATCATCGCAAAAAATACCATGTTCTCCATTCCCTGAGCCTTGTCGGTGTCAGTACAATCGCCGAACTCGTCACAACATCCGGTGCCTCACCATTCAATGTGGTCGAAGAGTTAACCGTGTCCTATTTTACTCCATCCAAGGTCAATCTATTGATTGAGCAATATGTGGTCGAGTCGGGGCAAAAATTTGAAAAGGGGGTGATAAAGGCCATTTATGAGAATACCAAAGGCCAGCCAGGCCTTGTTTGTGCTTTAGCCGCACAGCTGGTTAAAAAAGTCGCCAATCGCACGGTGACACCGGATGATTTTGTAGTGACATTGGATTATTTCTTAAAATCAAAATATGATAAAAACATCCTGAATATTGTCCAAAAGGCTAAACAGAAAAAGGCCTTTATGTGCCGTTTGTTATTTGATGACGAATCCATAGATTTTAGTGTCGATATTGAAGACATCGCTTATCTACATGCCAATGGTGTTATAGAGAATATAGAGGGTCATGTGGGTATCTTGGTGCCGTTATATAGCAAGTGCATTATCACAGCATTTCGTCCAGTGTCTAATGGTGAAAGGAGACATTATGGTTTGTCTGCCAATGACACTTTTGAAGCGTATCTAAAGGGTGACGGATTAAATATTCACGCCATGCTCAACAAATATCGACAGTACGTATACCGGCGTGGGTTCAAAGCTTTTGATACCGAAAAACTGAAAGAAGGGGCTTGGCATTATTCTCTCGATGGTTTTATTAACTTTTTTATTGAAGCCTTAGAAGGACAAACTTTTATAGAAGTTCCTTCTGGCGCGGGACGAACCGATATTTTGATTGTCTATCAGAATCACCGGTATCTCATTGAAACCAAAGTCTTTAGCAATAATACCCTGTTAAAGAAGGGAAAGGGACAATTGGCTGAATCTCTCAAATCTGAAGATTTGGATGAAGGCTATTATGTGGTATTTAGCAATTTGCATACTGATGAGAATACGCTTTATTTTGAAGAGGAGATCAAGAAAAAGCAAATCTATACTTATATTATTTGTACCCACTTTCCGACTCCCAGTCGTCTTCCAGTGCCAGAGGTGTTGAAACTGACAACAGCACAGGCTGAACTCATCACACGTTGCCGTGATATTTTAGATGTGTTAGTCTTGCGTTTTGATCCGCCTTCTTCCCTTTATCGAAAAGTCGAACAGGACTTAGTGGCGTTCACCGATGAAGCGACGTTGAAAAAGTTATTGGCAGCGGCGGTTCAGTCTGAGGATATGGGTGCTTTTCAAAATGTTATGGAGAAAAACCCGATTTCTGATAAAAACCTGATTTAAGAATAGAATAAACTTTTTCCGTTGTGTTATAGCGTTTCCCGATTGCATGAAATACCAAAATATAGATTTCCAGAAAAATAATTAGGCAGCCAACTAAAGCAGTTGTCTGAAAGCTCAAGTCCCCTAAAGGGGACTCAATTTTTAGCCAATTTATTAGGCAGCCAACAGCTAAAGCAGTTGTCTGAAAGCTCAAGTCCCCTAAAGGGGACTCAATTTTTAGCCAATTTCTTTTTCTGGAATAGTATAGGTAAAAAATATTAATATAAATTTTAAAAGTTTTAAAGCCCCAAAGGGGCGAAATTAATATAGCCAGGGGCAACGCCCCTGGAACTCAAATTGTATTTTACGCAATCGGGAAATGCTATATTCATTCTGAAAATTCTATCATCCTGAAAATTCTGATTCAGACAATTGAAGGAGAAAACCAAATGAACGATTCAACGCTGACATTCACTCGGCGCATAGCCCCATTTTTAATTGGGTTAAGCCTAGCTGTGTTATCGGCCTGTATTAACACCCAAACGGTACCGCATAAAGGTCCGAAGCCCGACATAGTATCCTACACCACGCCCACGTCGATGGTACAGAGCCCGCAGGGCACGCAAATATTGTCTTCCTATTCAGGCAGTTATGCGCTGCTGATTGGTGAAAGCCAATACACCCACGGTTGGTCAAAGTTGATAACCATCCCCGGTGAGTTGCAACAAGTCCAAGATCTTCTGACGGCAAAAGGCTTTCAGGTTGAAAAATCCATGAATCTCAATGCCAAACAGTTGGAAAGTCGCTTTAAGGCATTTATTGACCAATATGGGTTTGATAAAAACAATCGTCTGCTGTTTTTTTATTCGGGGCATGGGCATACGCGCAACGAGAAAGGTTATCTGGTACCGACTGATGCGCCTAATCCCAATTTCGATGAAAAAGGCTTTTTACAAAAAGCGTTGGGGATGAATCAGATATTGACTTGGGCGCGGCGGATTGAGGCGAAACATGCGTTGTTTTTATTCGACAGCTGTTTTTCGGGCATGGTGTTTAAGGCGAAGGAGCAGCCGAAAGTGCCGCGCCAAATCAGCGAAGCGGCAAAGCTGCCGGTTCGCCAGTTTATCACTGCCGGCAGTGCCGATGAAACGGTGCCGGCGAAAAGTGTTTTTACCCCGGCTTTTATTGATGCGTTACGTTTTGGGTGGGGGGATTTGTATAAAGATGGTTATGTGACCGGGGAAGAACTGGGGCTGTATCTGAAAAACAAAGTGCCGCAACATGCCGATCAAACGCCGCAATATGGGAAAATCAAGGATTATGATCTGGCTCGCGGCGATTTTGTATTTGTGGTGGGTGCCGGCCGTCCGGTTTCGCCGCCGGTGCAACCACAAGTACAGGCTGCGATGCCGGTGGCACCGATGCCCGTTTCACCACCCGTACCTACTACACCTGTTTTTAAGCCGGACAGTGATAGAGATGGTGTTGCCGATGATCAAGATAAATGCCCTCATAACACCCAAGTGGAAATGGCGAAGGGGATTTATAAAACGGGTTCTCGGCGAGGTTGTCCGCTGGATCGTGATAATGATCGGGTGCCGGATTATCGGGATGAGTGTCCACGCAATTTGCCAAACACACTCAGTCAAGGGGTTGATTCATACGGTTGCCCATTAGATTCGGATCAAGATGGTGTCGCTAATTATCAAGATCGCTGTCCACGCAATAGCTCGACAGAACTGGCTCAAGGGGTTAATCCGCGCGGTTGCCCATTAGATTCGGATCAAGACGGTGTGCCGGATTATCGGGATAATTGCTCAGACAACACGGCCACACAATTGTCTCAAGGTATTGATGCCAGCGGTTGTCCTTCAGATTCGGATCTGGATGGCGTTGCGAGTTATCAAGATCATTGCCCACGCAATACGTCAAAAGAAATCTCTAAAGGCGTTAATTCTCGTGGTTGTCCGTTGGATAGAGATCACGATGGGGTGGTTGATTATCAAGATACTTGTTTAGGCACCCCAGCCGGGGTAACGGTTAACAAAAAAACCGGTTGTCGTCAGTCGGTTTCGTTGGCTTCAACGTCCCAAGGCACGGTATTTCGTGATCGTTTACGAAACGGTGGACAAGGACCCGAAATGGTCGTGGTACCGGCCGGCCGTTTTCAAATGGGTGATCGTCAGGGCGACGGCTATGATAATGAAAAACCGGTGCATTGGGTTTCTGTGAAGCAATTTGCGGTTGGGCGTTATGAGGTTACATTTGTCGAATATGATAAGTTTGCGGAAGCGACCGGTAGAAAAAAGCCAAACGATAAAGGTTGGGGGCGCGGTAATCGCCCTGTGATTAACGTGTCTTGGAACGATGCGACTGCTTACGCACAATGGTTAACGCAACAAACCGGGAAACAATATCGTTTACCGACAGAAGCGCAGTGGGAATACGCCGCGCGTGCTGGCACAACAACGTCACGATACTGGGGAACTCATCCTGATGAGGCCTGTCGTTATGCCAATGTTCATGATAAAACCTCTAAGCAAGCCAATGATTTTCCGTGGCAGCATCATAGTTGCACAGACGGCTATGCAAAGACAGCGCCTGTGGGTAGTTTTCAACCAAATGGATTTGGTTTGTTTGATGTCTTGGGTAACGTTTGGGAATGGACTTGTTCAGGATACCAGTCCTCTTATAAAGGGGCTGAGCAACGTTGTGTAGATAAAGGTGATAGCAGCCTTGGTGCGCTCCGCGGTGGTGCGTGGAGCGACCTTCCGGGGGTCGTGCGGGCAGCGGACCGTGACTGGGGCTCGCGTGACGGCCGCTACGACCTCGTGGGGCTTCGCCTCGCCAGGCCCCTATAACACTTGGGTTTTGGGTTTTTGTTTTTTGGCTTTTCAGGTGGGGGGTCTGGGGGGAATTCCTCCCCCCAGGATCGATTTTTTTTTGGCCTTTTTTGGCCTTTTTTAGTCATTTTTGGTATTCATTGCTTGAGTACAACGAATAACTACAGGGATTGTCTATAATAAAGGATTAGATTGTGCTTATTGTTAAAGTCATCTGGGTTGTTATCGGAGTACCGCGTCATATGAGTACCGCGTCATATGAGTACAGCGAATTGACGAAATAAACGAATAAAGATTTTTGTTTAGCATCGCCCTTGCATAAAGAACGAAGGCGAGTGTGAACAATAAACCAAAGAAGGAAGTAGATTTTTGACCAGCTTCACCCTGACTTAATCGGAGTACAACGTAATATGAGTACCGCGTCATATGAGTACCGCGTCATATGAGTACAGCGAATTGACGAAATAAACGAATAAAGATTCATGGAAATTTATCGAACAAAGCCATCCACAATAAATATAGTGTTCCTAAATTAATACTTTCGCCAACTCATTTTGAACAGGATTAAACGGATTTTCAGATTAACAGGATTTTTATTAAAAATCATAGACTAAAATAGAGTAACCTTCATCCTGTTAAGCCAATAATCCGTTTAATCTTGTTCAATTTTTTGTGATTGGCGAAGGTATTGTAAATGAGTTGTCATTTTTGCCGAGAAATTTTTCTAAAATTAGTTCACAATTCATTTAGGATGTCTATAATATGATCCTTATTCGTTTGTCCACGTAATTCGTTGTACTGACTAGTACAGGAGGGCGGAAGTTTCCGTACCACCCCAACGCCAACTAAAAGCTCAAGTGCCCTGAAGGGCACTGCAAGAGAAGGGATTTAGTAGGCTTTAGCCTACTTGAGCTTTTAGACAACTGCTTTAGCTGTTGGCGGGGGGGGTACGAGAATTGGAGCGATCGTGTACTAGGAGACAACTATGGCAACAACAGTTGCACAACTGACGATAGAAGAGTTCAAAGGCTTGATTGAAGAAGTCATTGAACAAAAACTCACGGAATGGCTGAGCGATTTTGACGACAGAGCCGAAATCAGAGAATCTGTACGCGATAGGCTCTTGCAACAAAAAATAGCCACAGCTACCGGCGAACGCGGGCAACCCTTAGCAGAAGTCGTACAGCAACTGGGATTTCAAAGTTAACGGATACTATCCCTAAGAACAATGCCATTAAGTTAAGCACAAATACGTTCTATTGTAGGGTGGGCAACGTCTTTTGGTTGCCCACCTGCCCGGAGACGGTGGGCAAAAAAAACACTTTGCCCACCCTACA
>Ga0164315_10001886_pt1 | contig 15917 bp, 12 predicted proteins | sample GuaBasSedimGuay6_FD_113737 | JGI IMG/M metagenome (GOLD analysis project Ga0164315, IMG submission 113737) | Subseafloor sediment microbial communities from Guaymas Basin, Gulf of California, Mexico - Guay6, Core 4569-2, 0-3 cm | ecosystem: Environmental > Aquatic > Marine > Hydrothermal vents...
ATTTCTGCGGCACAATAAAAAAAACCAGGACCCGGTCGATGATTCCGGATCCTGGTTTCAGTATTTTCGATCAGTTGTCTCAGTCGTCAGCCCCGGTCATGGCACCGGCGGTGGCCACCACCTGGGCAATCTCCTCGACGATCTGTTTCTTCTCGCCGCCGTCGTCCTTGACCCCGAGGTCTTCCTTGGCCCACTGGGATTCCGGGAACGGTCCGAGGCTTTCCAGCTCTTCCCAGCTGGTCACACCGGTCTCCTTGCGGAAGACCAGGCCGCCTTCAAGATCGTCCTCGTCCACATCGACGGTGATCAGGTCGCCCTTGCGGATCTGTTCGCTGCAGATGTAGTGGGAAATCGGGGTGACGATCTCTTTTTCCACGACACGCTTGAGGGGTCGGGCCCCGTACTGGACATCGGTTCCCTCGGCCACCAGGCGGGCCTTGGCCTCACGCGTGATTTCCAGCAGGAACGGTTCGCTGCACAAAAGGGAGCGGTGATGCACCTGGGCGATCAGGATGTCCAGGATGCTGTACAGGTGCTGTTCCTTGAGCGTGTGGTAGGTGATGATGTCATCGAAGCGGTTCAGGAACTCGAAGGGGAAGACCTTCTTGGCCTCGCGCATGGCGGCCTCTTCGACGTCCTTGTCCATTTTGTCATCGCTGACGCCCGTGGAAAACCCGATGCCCGTCTGCGCCAGGTGGGCGCCCATGGCTTCACTGCCCACGTTGGTGGTCAGAACGATGATGCACTGCCGGAAATCAACTTCCTCGTTGTTGCCCAGCACCACGGTGCCGTCCTCGAGGATACCCAGCAACAGGTTCCAGAGTTTGGGATGGGCCTTTTCGATTTCGTCGAAAAGAATGATCGACAGATATTTTTCGCTGTCCGGCGGATAGAGCTGACTCAGCTTGCTGTCCGCTTCGCTGATCATGCCCGACTGGTTGTCGAGGGCCTTGCGGTGATGGCGGTCGATGTTTTCCTGGGACAGCAGCGGCCGGATCTCTCCGCCCACATAACCCGGAGGCGAACCCAGCAGTTTTGAGATGTTGTAGTGGGCGGAATACTCCTGGCAGTTGACCCGGGTAAAGGCCCGTCGGTTGCCGAAAATGGTTTCGGCCAGCGCCCGCACCGTCTCGGTCTTCCCGACTCCGGTGGGGCCCATGAACATCATGGTCAGCAAGGGCCGTTCAGGATCGTGCACACCGGCGATGAGGCGGCTGAAACTGTCGGACAGCTTGTCGATGGCCTGTGGCTGACCGACGACCATCTTGTTCATGTGGGTGGCGAACCTGACGAGCTGGTCGTTGCGTTTTTCCCTGCGCAGGATCTTCAATGCAGTGACATCCTTGTCTCTGGTACCAGTGCCGGTATCCGGGTTCAATATTTTTGGACCTGGTTTTTCCAACAAGGAAAAAGCCCGTCCCTGACCTAATCCATCGGACGGTCACGAACGGGCTTGAGTGCAATTTCCAAACGGACATTCCTGAGGGACCTGGTGCGTAACTGACGCCACTACACGAGATTGCAAATAATATTACAATTCCGGCATGTACGGTTTTTTCAGGTAGTCTTCCTGGTTCTTGCCCGGCATTTCAATCCAGCGATCATCGATCTGGGGCCGAATCGGACTGTGCAGGCTGATGTAGTGCTCCACGCACTCGGCGGTGGTGATCTGGGTAGGCGTAATGTCCTTCGCCGGAATGGAGGTCAGGAACTGCAGGCCGCTGTTTCCCTCCATCAGGAAGCTGGTCACGATGGTCTTGTAGATGCGATCCGGATCCCAGGGTTCGCCCGCGATTTCCAGGGTAACTATCCGGTCGTAATCGATACGGCCCATATCGAATTCCATCTTCACGCCGCCCAGCATGAGTCCGCTGCTGGTGCCGGCCAACTTGCGCTCGATGACGCGGCGCACCATGCGGCCATCCATCTGGACTTCCACCAGTTCGTTGCCGAAAGGCAGAACCGTGAAAATATCCCTGGTGGTGAGATCGCCGGCCGCCAGGTTGGCTCGTAAACCACCCAGGTTCTGGAAGCTGAAGTCTGCATCGAAGTACTCGATCATGGCGTCGGTAACCATGACCCCGATCAGGTTGGAACCAGGTCCACCACGGCCCAGCGAGATGGCACTGCTGCCGATCACCTTGCGCATCTCCGCTTCGGCCTGCTCGTGATAGGGTTGGATGACAGCGGCGATTTCCTGATCGGGCCAGATCTCATCCTCGAAAAGGGTGATCAAGGTGCCCCGGTCGTGAGAGCCCTCGTAGCCCACCAGGGTTTTGGTCTTGCGGTCGATCAGCAGTACGGCGTGCCCGATACTGGACCCGTTGCCGAAGGACTCGAAGCACATGGTGTGGTTCACCGGGTCGATCCAGGGTTCGTGATACCCGCGGTGGGTGTGACCACCAACGGCGAGGTCGATACCCGGCACCTCGTGCACCAGTTCCATCAGGTTCATGCCGCCGTAGGAATGAGCGCTGCCGAAGGTGCCCTGCTGCTCCTGGTCGGTTTCTGTCTCAGTGCCTCCGGCGATCTTCTTCCAGCCTTCCTTGGGGTCGTAGGGCAGTCCTTCGTGGATGGCCAGGAAAATGATGTCGGCTCCCTCATCCTTCAATTGGTCCCGGAATTTGGCCACGGTACCCGGCATTTCCCGGAATTCCAGGCCCTCGATATTCTGGGGAAAGGACATGCCCGCGGTGCCCGGCGTGATGATGCCGACCACGCCGATCCTGATACCCTGGTATTCGAGCATGAGGGTCGGCTGGACCCATTCCACGTGCTCACCGGTTTCCTTTTCCATCAGGTTCGCGCAGATCCAGGGAAATTCCGACATTTCAGCCAGCCGCTTGGTGTTGTCGCGGCCCATATCGAAGTCGTGGTTGCCCGGCACGGCGAATTTGTAATCGACGGCATTGAAGTACTTGATGACCGCCTCGCCCTTGGTCTTGTTGCCGATAGGCGTACCCTGAAACATGTCCCCCACATCCACCAGAAGGACTTCTTCACCGGCGGCCGCGGCCTTGGCCCGCACTTCCTTGATGTAGTTGGCGGCGGACGCCCCCCCGCCAAGCGGAGGCGGGAACGCGGGGTTCATGAACTTGGCGGGCTCCGGGGCGATATGGCCGTGCACGTCGTTGGTCCACATCAGGTGGAGCCGCAACAGGCCGCCCTCATTTGTATCCTCGGCGGATGCCCCCCAGGCCAGCAGGCCCAGGACCATCAGTATCGTCAAAAGCGTGATTCCGCTTCGCTGCTTCATATCCAACTCTCTTTTGGCCGGTGTGCCGGCTCGAGCCCTGGCCGCCCGGGCGGCCGGTCTACCAGTTGACGGTGTAACTCACGCCGATCCGGAACCGGGTATCCTCGACCCGGGCTTCCTCATCGACCGGAAAACGGGTAGGGTCGGACGGGTCTTCCGGATAGGGGAACTGGTGTTCCTGGAAACTGGTGATTTTCATGATCTCGACCGAGATCCCCACCAACCCGGACCCGATGGGGAAACCGGTGCCACCGGTAAAGATGGTGGAATTTGCTTCCTTGTCCGCGTAGCTCGTGAAGTGACGGAACCCGAATCGCATGGGAATCCCGTTGTAGAACGTGTGTTCCAGGCCGACCCGGGCATCGACTGTCTTTTCCAGGTTCGGCTGCTCGAGTTCCGCGTCGGGAGTTGTACCCCCAGCCAGACTCTGTTCGAATTCTTCCCAAGGGACGTATTCCAGCTCAACGGTGAATACCGTACGCGGATCCGTCTGGGGAAAGAAGGTGAACCCACCCCGGATAATCTGGGGATACCGGTAATAGGAATCCGTGAAGTGGTCCTCGAAGGTTATGTTCGACGCGGGGTCCACATAGGCTTCGTGGTAGTCCAGGCTCCAGGTACCGCTGGCGGTGAGGGGACTCTCGTAGGCCAGGCCCAACTCCAAACGCTCTGAAACTTTTCCGCGCAGGCCGAGAGTGAAGTTGACCCCGCTCATCTCCTGTTCAAACCTGCTGTCCACCCCATCGAGGTCGCTGTAATGGAGGTTCCGGTTTTGGGTTTCGGTCCGCGTGCCATACGCATAGTGGACCGCGCCCCCGAAGGAAAGCCAGTCCAGGACATCGGCCCCGACGCCGAAAGACAGGGCCCTCAGTGTTCCGGTGACCTTACGGGTCCGGTTCTCAAGGATAGCGTCCCGCGGGCTGGGTGAATCCCGGCTCGTATCCGGATTCCGCACTTCCTCGTCGAAGGTGTAGGAATAGGCGTAACGGTCCGCCAGGGACAGGCCGAAGGTGATGGGCAGCCCGATGATCGGATCGCGAAACGCCAGTCCGAAGCCCGACTGCCAATAATGATGTCGATTACTGGCGATGGCGACATCGGTCACCTTGTTGTCGAAGGTGTCAAAAAGAGGCTGGAACCGGTCCTCGTGTTCCTGGTCCAGGGACAGACCGGCGTCCAGGCGATTCGACTTTTCCTTGGCCAGAAATGCCGGGTTGAAAATATTCGACATGCCACCCCTGTACAGCGCCGATCCGGTGCCGCCCATGGCGTTGATGTCGGTGCCCAGCCAGGGCGTCTGGTCCCCGTATTCCGTCATGATCTGGGGAACCGACCATGCGGTCCCGGCGTAGGCCAGAACGAGCAGGCAGGTCCAAACCGTGAGCCTTTTCATCGAGGCCTCCAGTGTTTTCGTTTGGCGTTTGGTCATCACTTCGGTCTCCTCGAATCTATCAGAATGTGTAGTCCATCTGCAGCCGGACGAATGTTTGATCCCTCGGTGCGTAGGTCGAATAGGGAGTCCCAGCCACCGCGGATCCAAAGCGACGAATATCGATGCTGTCGGAGGGCATCCCGTGGTCGCGGGTTACCTTCAGTTGGAACAGGAGTCGTTGCGAAACCCTGCTTTCCACCTTGAACCAGTTGCGGAAACCGTTGTCGGTCAGCAGGACGAACTCGTTGCCCTCGAAATTCCAGAAGAACCCGTCGTACATCGACGAGGCCAGCGTGAATTTGATCCCGGGCGTAAACTGGTGCTCATACTTGACTTCGAAAGCCTTGCTCGGGCTTCCGTTGGTACCTACCCCCGGAGTGCCGCTCCCGAAGGAGCCGTCTCCCGGTTCAACGGTGCCACTGAGCCTCTGGCGGGCGGGGAACATCACGTTGGAGGTCATGTAGGTGAACTGCAACCGGTTGTAGTTGCTGAACATGGTGATCAACTGCCAACGCGTTTCCCAGTTGCGGAAGGTCCGCACATCGATGGGATCATTCTCGGAACGGCTGCTGTAGCGATGCCGGACACGCAGGCGCAGGTTGAAGATGGGCTGGTACTCCGCCTTGAGGGTATAGCGGGTCAGGTCGGCCCCGTCGGCTTTCCTGATCCACTTGTCGAACTGCAGACCGTTGATGATCAATTTGCGACTGATGCGGTAGCGGGTTTCCAGGAACAGACCCTTCTCGGGCTTGGCCTGGGGCGTCTCGCTCTCGATCAATGTGTAGGGATCATCCTTCAGACGGTAGGGCGCGTCCAACAGGGTCATTTCATAACGGTTGTCGTTGCTGAATGACCGGTTGTAGGGGTTGTCGAACCCCACGTCCGAATCCCGCCAGATGGCCAACAGATGCAGATTGTCCCACTGGCTATAGGCGTTGATGATGTAGGCGTCGGGATTCTGCGAATTGAAGACGGAATTCCGGGGATCCTGGACAAAGGCGTACTCGCCCTGAACCGAGACGTTCTTATAGACGCCCTGGGCTTCAGCCCCCAGAACACGCCGAAAATTGGACTCTGATACGATTCCATTTTCATCCGTGAAAATGCTCTGGTAGGAATTCCAGATTTCGCTGTCCCTGGCGGTAGGATCGACAGTCCCAAGAAGCAGGGTTTCCTCCCTGGGATTCCAGCCCCGATTGTAGCGCGCATTGTAACCGGTCACCCCGATAAATGTACCCGGGGCCAGCATCACTTTCACGTTGCCACCCAGAATATCTTCCTTCATGGCGTCGCGCTGCAGGCCCGATTGAGTGGGGGTTAGATTATTTGTTTCTTCCCTGCCCGCCAGGAAATCCTCGGGAAGACGCGGCCGCAGGGTGATGTACCGGTTGAGCGAGCCGTCAGGATTCAGGACCGCGTCCTTATTCTCGCTCGACGCGAAGAAAGAAGCGTTGATCGGCCCCCAGGAACCCTCTGCCGCGACTCCGGTCAGCTTGTATTCATAGCTTCTGCTCAAATCGCCGTGAACACCGAGAAGCCGCTTGTTGAAACCGTAGCCGGTCTTGCGGTAGTGGATGAAGTCGGTGTTGTCCATGACCAGCCCGAGACCATAGGCGACCCGGTAGTTTCCTATATACAGCCCCTTCAGGCGAAAATCCCCGAAATGACGGTCCTGCACACCCACAAAACCCTTCACCTGTTCATCCCAGTTCACTTCGGCCGACTCGCGGTTCGTCAACACACCGGCGGAAAATCCACCCGGAGTGTTCACCCGAATCTTGTTGAGCAGGCGGGGGGTGAAATAGTCTCCACTGACCCGGAAATTGACGTCGCTCGGGGTGATTTCATCATCGTCGCCGTTGTAGTAGGGCGTATTGGAATATCGTGTCTGGGCGTAGCCGGTCACCTTGTCACTCGAGGCCTCGGTGCCATCATCGTTGTAAACGACGAAATCCCTCAGGTTCCGGTAGGACCAGTAGCGCAAACCCTCGGTCCGCCGCAGCTGACGGCCGCTGTCAAAACGTCCCAGCCGCCCGCGGGCCTTCAGGATGTTGGTCGCGTCCACCGGAGACACGTTCTGGTACGACATCAGATCAAACAGGTCCATGTCGTTGACGTTTTCCGGGCTTCGCATCTTGTCGAGGTATTCATCCACCAGGCCTTCGCTGGAGCCCTCCTGCCCCAGGTACCTCTGCACCTGGCGGTAACTGGCGTCCAGACGGGCAATGGAAGCATCCACATCCGGTGGCGGCATTGTCGACACGATGGGCTTGAGGATCGCGAAATATTCGGTGGTCATTCCCTCGACTTCCATCAAGTCGTAGACATTTTGGAAATACTTGATGCGCATGCGGAAGTCGAGGATGTTGTCCGCCAGATCCCGCGGTACGGGCAGCCCCAGGATAGCCTCGGACGGGGCGCTGTTGAGGTCCACCTTGTGGCCCAATCGGACCTCGCGGGCCTCTTCCGTTTCCGCGGGGTCAGCCGCCAGACCCCGGGCCGCCGGCAGACACACCAGGATTACTGCCAGAACCATCAGGGCGGCAATCCGGGGACCGGAGCGAATGGCTCCGCCAGCTGTCAGGGTTACGCTCACTGCGCCTCACCGCCCCAGGCGAAGTTCAGCCCGAACTGGTGCGTGCTGTCAAGCGTACCGCCGCCGGTGGAGAACCCATAGTCGAAACCCAGGCCCTTGATCGCGTAGCCAAAGCCCGCGGTCAGTTTGTTGGGGTTGGTCAGGACCCCGGCCCGCAGCCAGAAGCCCTCGACAACGGTCATTTCGGCCCCGCCCTTGTACCGGACGTCCTCCCCCAACTCGTTGTCGAACTCGAAGGTGGTAATGACACCGTCGTAAGGTTCGTAGCTGATACCCCCCACCAACCTTTGCCCCAATTCCTCATTGTCGATACCGATCTGGGGATTGTTGGCGTTTTTGATCTGGAATCCCAGACGGGTCCTCTTGTGGAGCGTCATCATGAAGCCGAGGTCGATACCGAATACCGTGTCACTGCCCGGATCGTATCCGTCGACCGAAAGCCCGAGATCCGCGTTATAGAAGTTCAGCGCGTAACCGAAGTCGATCCGCGAATGGTAATCACTGTAAAGGTTCAGACCGTGAGCGAGGGTGATCTGGGTTTCCTTTTGAAGGGAAGTGTCCTGATACCCAACCTTGAAGTGGCTTATCGACACGCCCAGGTTGCCCCATTTTTCGCTCAGCGGAATGCCCGCTCCCAGATAAAAGAAATCGGTGAAATCCAGGCGGAAAGGCTGCACATAACTGGCCGAGACAGCGCCGCGGTCGATGCCGGCGAGTTGTCCGGGGTTGTGGAAGGCAGCCGCGGCGGCATCCGGAACGGCCACCGAGGATTCCCCCATGGCGCGCAAACGGGGACTGACCACGGAGTATTCGAATAACGCGCTGGCGGGCCCGGCCGAGAGACCGAGCGTCGCCAGAATCATGATAAATGTCAGTTTCCGAATCATCGCTCACCCTCTCTAGTTGCTCAGCCGGGTGGCAATGACCACCGGCGCGGTTTTGTTTACCACGGTTCCATCCTCGATACTCACCACGGAAAGGTGCAGAACGTACATGCCAGCTTTCACTCTTTCGAAGGTTGAATCCCGGCCATCCCAGTAAAGCGGGAGGCTGCGGGAATTGGTATCGCGAGGGGGATCGCCATCGAACCTGCTATCGAACAGGGAGATGACCAGCCGGCCCTCCAGATCAAAAACTCTCAGGCGCGTCTCACTGACCGCTGCGGGAGTGGATACGAAAGTGATGGGGAACCCATAGGCGTCCATGTTCGGCAGATAGGTCCTGGCAGGGACCCTCAGAATGATACCTGAATCGCCGGGACCTACAGGTTCGCCCCCCCCCGAAGGCATCGAAGGATCATAGGGCTGAATGGCGAACGTCACCTTGAAATTTTCGCTCGTCTCATCCCTGCCATCGACACCGTTGCTGCCGCTAGGCGTCTGGCCGCCTTCGGTTGCATCGATGCGGTGGTAGCTGCTGCCGAACGGATTAATGGTGCCGAAGGCCAGGGTGTCGCCGGTGCCGGTTTCGTTAAGATAGGAATGGCCGCCAATGGTCACTCCGGTCTTGTTGAAGTAGTGGCTGGTGGTGGTCGACTCGTCGGGGTCTTTCCAGGTGAACACGTCGATGTCGGTGACCTTGTCCTCACCTGTGACGAAGTGATAGAGGATCACTGTCTCCGCGCCGTTGGTCAGAGTGGGCGTCGAATCACTGGTGATGATGCTGTTGTTGCCCTGGGTTCCAAACACCCAGCGCATATCAGGTACTGCATCCGGCATGACGCCGTCTTCCCACAGTTCCAAGTCCGGATCGAAACCGAAGTTGTCAAAAAAGAGGTCGCTTCCGGCCAAGGTCATCACGATCGTGTCACCGGCGGCAATGGAAAAGCCATCGGGGAACCGGGCATGAAAATCACTGAAGGCGCCGCCGCCGATGGTGGTCTGGGAGGGGTTCCCTTCACCAATCCGGTAATAAAATTGGCCTGAGGTGCTGTGGTTGGCATCGGTCAGGTAGTAGTCGCTGAGGTCCACGTCCACGGTGCCGGGATTGTAGATCTCGATGAACTCCTGATCGGACCCGAGGGTGGCAATCTCGGTCAGCAGCAGCTTGCCCGGTCCTTCGCCCGGCACGAACGGAGGACCGACGGTCCACGAAGAGGCGAAATTGGGCGACCCGGCGGGAAATACCGCCGTGGTGGCCTCGGTGTTGGTGGCCACGCAGTACCAGGTCACCACCGAGTTCTCGATCTGGGCAGGCACGGAGGCGGTCCACACCTCGGGACCCGTGTTGGCGCCGGCCACCGTTTGCTCCGCTCCCCCGTCGACGGTGTAGCGGAAACTGACCGAAGAAACTTCATCCTGATCCATCACCGTTACCGAAAGGGTCACGGCCTGGCCGTCCTTCGGCTCGCCGGGAATATTTTCGCCAGCGGTAAAGATGGGAGCAGCAGGGAAGGGAGTGTTGGCCAGCGGAGGATCATGACCCTCGACGGTAGGGAACGTCGTGGCCAGATTCTCGCTGGTTTCATCATGGCCGCCGATGCCGTTGCCACCGGTGGCAAGCTCGGTGCCTTCATCCCCGTCAACCCGGCGCATGACGCTGCCGAAGGTCGGCCCGGCCGATGCGGCTGCTTCCTGGGAACCAATGGGCGTATCCGCCAGATAAGTTCCACCGCCGATAGTGATGGCGGACTTGTCGATGCGCGCGCTGGTATTGCTGCCCCACATGAGATAGTCCAGATCCTGAACGAGATCCGTGGTACCGTCCCAGGAGTAGAGGATCAGGCTTTCCGCGACATCGGACAGCACGGGCACGTTGCCGGCCCCGCCCAATCCCGCGTTGATCGACCCCGGGTACGCTTCCAGAAGTTCCGGAATATCATCGGGCGCGATCCCATCTTCGAACAGTTCGAAATCAGGTTTGCGACCGTAGGCCGCCTGATACTCGGTACTGCCGTTCAGTGAAATTGCAATGCTGTCACCAGCGGCAATCACATACCCGGAAGGGAACCTCGCGTGGAAATCACCACCGACACCACCGCCGGGATTGGCCGTGGCCGGATCCAGCAGTGTGATGTTGTAATAATAGGTGGCCGGAGAAGTCGTACCGTCGGTGAGATAGACGTTATCCATGGGTACGGGCGACCCGGTGGGATTCACGATCTCGATGAAGGGGCTGCCGAAGCTGCTGACCGGATTCCTGGTTTTTATCAGGACCTCACTGATGATCAGGTGATCGGCCGGAGCGGCAACAGCCGCCGGAACGATGAAACCGGTCGTAATCAAAGAAAATACCAGCCACCTGAAAGCCCGGGTGGTTTCCCTACGAAAACTGGACATCGAGGCACACTCCCTTCAAGGGATCCGGAGCGAGAGTTTAACATGTCGGGAGACGGACAATAACCCGCGAAGCAGGCGCGTTCAAGCCCAATGTTTTATGAAAAACAATTACTAAACGAGATGAAAATGAAAATGAAAATACACGATATTTATCTGCTATAAAGGGTTTTAACCGAGTTCGGCAAAGGCCGCGCGCAGAGTATCGGGAGTTGAAGCTTCCCGCAGGCTTTGAAGAAACGATTCCTGACGCACCAACCGGGCCAGGCGCGCCAATACGCGCAACATCTGCCGGGGGTCCCCTTCCGGACCGACCAGAAGGATCACCACATCGACCGGCCGTCCGTCTTCCGAAGGAATATCCAACGCCTCGGCCAGGGTCGCCACCGCCAGACGAACTTCCTTCACTCCACCGAAACGGGCGTGGGGAATGACCAGGCCCCCGCCGATGGCCGTACTGCCTTCGGTTTCACGGCGCATCACTTCGGCAACCAGGCCTTCCTCCGAACTGATGTCGCCGCCTTCGAGGAGCCGGTCCACCAGGCGAACGACGGCATCCGATACGCTGCCGCATTCCAACCTGGGCAGAAATCCGCCAGGACTGGTGTAATCCGTTAAATTCATGAAGCGAAGGTAATGGACCGGCGGCCCGGTGTCCAGAACGTGGACCCGGGCCCGGTCATCTTCAAACAGGGATCATTCCGCGGGGGCCATGGCCAGTTCGGCAACCTTGCCGGCCAGTTGCAAAAACGCCTCGCGAACGGGGCTGTCCTCCACGGTGACCGCGGGTTTGCCGGTGTCGCCACCCTTGCGGATGATCGGATCGATGGGGATTTCCCCCAGCAGGGGCAGACCGTATTGCGCGGCCACCTGCGCACCGCCGCCCTGGCCGAAGATATCGTACTTCTTGCCGGTTTCCGGGCACTCGAAGTAGCTCATGTTCTCCACGATACCCAGGACCGGAACCTCGGTCTCCTTGAACATCATGATACCGCGCCGGACATCGGCCAACGCCACTTCCTGGGGCGTGGTGACCATGACCACTCCGGACAACGGCACCTGCTGGATCAGGGTCAGCTGGGCGTCGCCGGTTCCCGGGGGCAGGTCCACGATCAGGTATTCCAGATCATTCCACTGCACGTCCTTCAAAAACTGGCGGACCGCGGAAAACACCAGCGGACCGCGCCAGATCACCGGCTGATCCGGGGGCAGCAACAGACCCATGCTGATCACCTGCAGACCCTGGGCCATGACCGGCATGATCTTTTTGTCCTCGGTGATTTCCGGTCCCTCCTGGATGCCCAGCATGGTGGGCACGCTCGGACCGTAGACGTCGGCGTCCAGCAGGCCAACCTTGTGTCCGCGAGCCAACAGGGCAAGGGCGAGGTTCACGGCCACGGATGATTTCCCGACTCCGCCTTTGGCACTGGCCACCGCCACGACCTTTTCCACTCCCGTCAGTTTTTTCCGGTCGGCGAAGGGATCGGGCGACTGCCCGTGGGGACCGGTGGGCGCTTTCTTCGGCTGGGAGCGGTCATCGATGGGCACCTGGACCGACAGAACTCCCGGCAGGGCGGATACCGCTTGCATCACGTCTTCACGAACCGCGGCGATGGTTTCGTCCTTTTCGGTGGTCTTGACCACCGACACCGTCACTTCACCCCCGGAAACCTTGATTTCCCCGATAAGATCGATCGACACCACATCCACCCGGGTGCCGGGAACCTTGACCTCTTTGAGAGCGGCCATGACTGTTTCTGGATTGAGATTGTTACTCACGATCAACTCCTGGCTTGCGAACCCGCCCCCTCAGGACCGGGCCCGAATTCACTGTTGTTCAAGTTCGTTTGAGAGTTTCCAGCACCCTGCCCAGAATATGGGCATGGTCAAAGGCCAGATCAGGCAGTCTCTTGACGGGGAACCAACCTGCGCTGGCCGCATCGTCGCCTCCGACCACCTCGGGGGCCTCGCCGATGAGGACCGCAACGTAGACCACCGAAACCGTGTGGCCCCGCGGGTCCCGGTCCGGTCGTCCGAAGGTCCGGAACTGGCAGAAGGGCAAACCCGTCAGCCCCGTCTCTTCTTCAATCTCCCGGTGGATGGCATCCTCGATGTCTTCCCCGTAATCGACAAACCCGCCGGGAAGGGCGTACCGCCCCTTGTAGGGATCCCGGCCCCGTTCGATCAGCAGTACGGAAAAATGATCCCCCAGGACCCCCTCCGCCATACGCACCAGGACCACACCATCAACCGTCAGGGCGGGATTGCGGAATTGATCCACCATCTCGCCGGCGGCAGACATGGCCTCGGTCCCTTGCGGCGGAGGTGTCTTATCCGGAGTCAATACTTACCCCTGGTTGAATGAGGCGAGGGCTTCCCCGCAATCATCGAAGGTCTCGAAGACCAGCTTCAACTGGGTGACATTCAGGATATTGTCGATGCGGTCGCTGACCTGGCAGATCTTCAACTGGCCGCCGTTTTTTTTCAGGGTGTGGTAAGCCGAAACCAGAATGCCCAGCCCGGTGGAGTTCACCCAGCTGACCTTGTGCATATCCAGCAGGATGTCCACGTGGCCGGCGCTGATCAGCGTCTTGATTTCCGTTTGAAATTTTTCGTGATCGGGCCCGCCCATGATCTTGCCGGACAGGTTCAGTACCATGACATCGCCCTTGAGATTCTGTTTGATATTCAAATCGCCCTCCTCCTGGATGGTGGGTGTTTCCCATGTGTTAGTATATGATAAAGTCCAAAGCTGAGGTTTCCAACCCGGATTATCACCTCGGGGGCACAAAATCCCTCCCGCGACCATCGGGATGAGGGATTGGCGGGAGATATTTCCATGAGTACCGTTCGACAGCCTGTCCTTGCCGGGACCTGGTACGCGGCCGACCCCTTGGAACTGGCCGCGACCGCTGACCAATTCATCGCCCTGGCCGACGCGGCGGTTCGCCCGGCGGGCCGTCCCCTGCTGGCGGTGGTTCCCCACGCCGGCTATGTGTTCAGCGGCCAGACCGCGGGTAAACTGTTGGGATTACTGGGTGATACCCCGGTGCGGCGCATCGTTGTTCTGGCTCCCAACCACCGGATCGCCCTGGACAGGCTCGCCCTCAGCGGTGCCGCGGCCTTCGCCACCCCTTTGGGCACCGTCGAGGTGGATCAGGCCGCCGTAAGACAACTTGCTGCCAATAGTTCATTTACCATAGAAAATGAAGCCCACGCCCAGGAACATGCCATCGAAATACAGTTGCCTTTGATCCAACGGACCTGGCCCTCGAACGTCCCCCGGATCGTCCCCATTCTGGTGCCGCCGGTGACCGCCGCCCAGGCCACCGAAGCAGCTGCCGCTCTGGCCCGGTTGGCGGATCCCGAAACCCTTTTCCTTGTTTCCACCGATTTCACCCACTACGGGGCATCCTATGGCTATGTGCCTTTTACCGAAAATCTGCCCGCCGCTCTCGAAGAGCTGGATTCCGGGGCGATTCTGAAAATCCTGGCCGGCGACGCCGAGGGCCTGCGCCGATACGGCCGCAGGACCGGCATCACCATGTGCGGTCTCGAAGCCACCGCAATCGCCCTGGAACAGGGACTTCCCCCGGGTTATGAAGCGGCCCTGATCGATTACAGCCGCAGCGGCGACAAGGATGGAGACTATTCCCTGTCAGTTAGTTACGCGTCCATCCTGTTGTGCGCCGGAACGGGCGGAAACTCTCCCGGCGGAGGTGACGGCCATGACCGATGACACCACTGGCGCCCAGGGCCTCCTGGAAGAAGAAAGGCAGTTTCTGCGGGATGTCGCCCTGCTGGCGGTGGAAACCGCGGTCCGGGGACGGCCCGCCCTGGATCCGGCCGACCTGGACTCCCTCGCCTCCGAGGCGGGAATCGACCTCGAACCCCGGCTGAACTCCCACCGCGGCGCCTTCGTCACCCTGACCACCGCCGGCCGGCTGCGCGGATGTATCGGATACATCGAAGGAATCAAACCCCTGATTGGCGCGGTGGCGGACAACGGCCGCAGCGCGGCCATCGGCGACCCCCGTTTTGCCCCGGTAACTCCGGGGGAACTCCCTGATATTCAGATCGAAGTGTCCGCCCTGACCCCCATGAAGCCGGTCCCCGGACCGGAGGAAATCGTCATCGGCCGCCATGGCGTGGTCCTGGTCAAAGGTGGAAGGCGAGCGGTATTTCTGCCCCAGGTGGCCCCCGAACAGGGATGGGATCGCGACACCACTTTGACCCATCTGGCCATCAAGGCGGGGTTGGAACCGGACGCCTGGCGCCAGGGGACGGAATTCCTGGTTTTCGAAGCTGATGTTTTCTAGTTGTAGGAATCCCCCTTACAGGCTACTTTCTGGAGTCCCGAAGCCTTTCGGCGGGGTACACTTGTATCCTCCACCCGGCTGGTTCCGCAGCCGATGTTGATGTCCAGTAATGTCCAGGAAAAGACGGTGACCATGGGTCTTCTCGACAAAATCCACAATTTCCGACAAGCCAAGGAATTGATGGATATTGATCTCTATAATTATTTCCGCGTCATCGAATCCGCCCAGGAAAATACCGTCCGGTACCAGGGCAAAGAAATCATCATGCTGGGCAGCAACAACTACCTGGGTCTGACCAATGATCCCCGGGTCAAAGAGGCTGCCCAAAACGCCATCGCCAAATACGGCACGGGCTGCGCCGGGTCCCGTTTCCTCAACGGAACCCTGGATATCCACATCGAGCTCGAGGAAAAACTGGCCGCCTTGGTGGGCAAGAAGAAGGCCCTGGTCTTCTCGACGGGATTCATGGTCAACCAGGGTGTCCTCAGTTCCCTGGCCGGCCGCAAGGATGTCATCATCATCGACCGCACGGATCACGCCTCGATCATCGACGGCGCCCGTTTGTCCTTTGCCGATGTCCGCAAGTACCGTCACAACGACATGGAGAACCTGGAGCTGGTCCTTGAGAGTGAAAAGGACACCAACAAGCTGATCATCGTCGACGGCGTTTTTTCGATGGAAGGTGATATCGCCAAGCTGCCTGAAATTACCCAACTGGCCGAGAAATACGGCGCGGTGCTGATGGTGGACGATGCCCACGGCGTCGGTGTCCTTGGAAAAAACGGGCGGGGCACCAGCAATCACTTCGGCCTCACCGACAAGGTCGATCTGATCATGGGCACCTTCAGCAAGTCCCTGGCTTCGGTGGGAGGGTTTGTCGCCGGCGACGCCGACGTCATCCACTACATCCAGCACCTGGCCCGCGCCCTGATGTTCTCCGCCAGCATGCCCCCTGCTTCGGTGGCCTCGGTTTCAGCCGCCGTCGATGTGATGCTCGAGGAAAAATGGCGCCACGAAGCGTTGTGGCACAACAATGATC
>Ga0164315_10001887_pt1 | contig 15915 bp, 10 predicted proteins | sample GuaBasSedimGuay6_FD_113737 | JGI IMG/M metagenome (GOLD analysis project Ga0164315, IMG submission 113737) | Subseafloor sediment microbial communities from Guaymas Basin, Gulf of California, Mexico - Guay6, Core 4569-2, 0-3 cm | ecosystem: Environmental > Aquatic > Marine > Hydrothermal vents...
CCAAGAAAGAAACTTGTTGTAATAAGTGGTCTTTCAGGGTCGGGCAAGTCATCTCTTGCCTTCGACACGCTTTATGCCGACGGACAGAGACGTTATGTTGAGAGTTTGAGTTCCTATGCCAGGCAGTTTCTTGGCAAAATGGATAAGCCAGATGTTGACGATATTCAGGGAATATCACCTGCAATTGCCATCGAGCAGAAAGTAAAGACACGTAGCCCCAGATCTACAGTTGGTACTTCAACAGAGATTTATGAATATTTGAAATTACTATTTGCCCGAATTGGTAAAACCCACTCCCCTATTTCAGGTAGAATCGTCAAAAGACACAATGTAACTGACATAGTAAGCTATGTTAGCACTTTGGATGACCAAGTAAGAGTAATGATTCTTTCTCCCATAATAAGTCAAACCGACCGAAGTTTGCAGCAGCAACTACAGGTTTTGATGCAACAGGGATTTACCAGAGTTTACTCCAAGGGTAAGATGGAAAGAATCGACCAACTACTTGAATCTCCTAAACTTAAATCTAAACCAGATAATTGTTATTTGGTAATCGACAGAATAGTTACTAATAGGGAAAACGAGGATTTACCATCTCGTATTGCTGATTCAGTTCAAACTGCTTTCTACGAAGGAAAAGGAGTTTGTATGATAATGACTGAAATTGAAGGAAAGCCCAATTATGAGAACTTTTCAAATAAATTCGAACTAGACGGAATCGTATTTGAAGAACCCTCCGTGAATATGTTCACCTTTAACAATCCTTATGGTGCATGCAAGAAATGTGAGGGATTTGGAAGCGTAATTGGAATTGATGAAGAACTGGTAATTCCAAATAAGAGTTTTTCTGTTTATGATGATGCTGTTGCTTGCTGGAAAGGTGAAAAGATGAGTGAATGGAAACATGCTCTTATTGATGTGGCACAAAAATTCGATTTTCCAATTCATAAACCATATTATCAACTTAGTGAGGAACAGAGAGAATTATTATGGAGTGGAAATTCGCATTTTGAGGGCATTGACTCATTTTTTAAACATGTTGAAGAACAGACATACAAAATTCAATACCGTGTTATGTTGTCTCGCTACCGCGGAAAAACAATTTGCCCTGATTGTAAAGGCACCCGTCTTCGTAAAGATGCATCCTACGTTAAAGTGACCGGGAAATCAATGGCCGACATAGTAAAATTGCAATTGAATGAAGTATCTGACTTTTTTCAAAATATTAAACTTGATGAGCATGATGAAAAAATTGCAAACCGACTATTAACAGAAATAAATAATCGCCTTCACTTTCTAAATGATGTTGGACTTGGCTATTTAAGTCTTAACAGATTGTCCAATACTCTTTCTGGTGGAGAATCACAACGAATAAACCTTGCTACTTCGCTTGGCAGTAGTTTGGTTGGCTCCATGTATATTTTGGATGAGCCAAGTATTGGCCTCCACCCAAGGGATACAGATAACTTAATTAGAGTGTTAAAACGTCTTCGTGACCTTGGCAATACTGTTATTGTTGTTGAACACGAAGAAAAGATAATTAGAGAAGCTGACAATATTATTGATATCGGACCTGAAGCTGGTGAACATGGTGGAGAACTTGTTTATCAAGGTAATTTTAAAAATTTATCGACCAATGACATAAGTTACACCGCACTATATTTAACAGGTAGAAAAAAAATAAAAACACCTGAACTAAGAAGGACTTTTAGAAACTTTTTAGACGTAAAAGGTGCCACTGAAAATAATCTTAAAAACATTGATGTTCAGATTCCTTTGAATATGCTAACTGTTATTAGCGGAGTTAGTGGTTCAGGAAAATCAACCTTAGTTAGGGATATTATTTATCCTGCACTAAAAAGAGAGTTTGGTGGCTATGGAGACAAAACTGGTCGCTTTGGAACAATAGAAGGAGATATTCAAAACCTCGGATCGGTTGAATATGTCGATCAAAACCCAATAGGCAGGTCCTCTCGATCAAATCCTGCTACGTATTTAAAAGCCTTCGATGATATTCGTCAGTTGTTTGCCAGTCAATCACTTGCCAAGTTGCGCAACTACAAGCCAGGCTATTTCTCATTTAACGTACCTGGCGGCAGATGCGATCAATGTGATGGAGAGGGTGAAATAAAAGTTGAAATGCAATTTATGGCCGATATTCACCTCACATGTGATGTGTGCCATGGTAGTCGTTACAAAGATGATGTTCTTGAAATAAAGTATCAAGAAAAAAGCATTTCTGATATTTTGGATATGACCGTATTACAGGCTATTGAATTTTTCAGTCAGGGAGATAATAGCAGCCTTGAAAACAGAATAGTTGAAAAGATTAAACCTCTTGATGAAGTTGGTTTAGGATACCTCAGACTTGGACAGGCTTCAAATACTTTAAGTGGAGGAGAAGCACAACGCGTAAAACTAGCCTTTTTTCTCTCTAAGGGATCAGTAAATACACCTACTCTATTTATTTTCGATGAACCTACTACAGGACTCCATATTCACGATATCAGCAAACTACTTAAATCCATGAATGCCCTTATTGAAATTGGGCACAGTGTTATGGTTATTGAGCATAATGCTGAAATAATAAAATCTGCTGATTGGATTATTGACCTGGGTCCTGAAGGCGGAGACCTAGGTGGTGAACTTGTATTTGCAGGTACTCCAGAGGATATTATCAAATGTAAGGAATCGTATACAGGGAAATATCTAAAAGAGAGTTTTTAGATGGTTTGTATGAATTATGAGGAGAAATAGTTAATTTCAAACGTAGACGTTTGAAACGGTTGTTACCGGAATATCAATAACTTATTTTCTAATAAATTTTCCTTCAAAAGCTTCATTGTCATTGGTAATCCTGATTACATAAGTTCCAACATTCAATTTACTTATGTTAACACTATTTCTTTTTAAAGGACTTTTACTTAATACTGCAATACCGTTCATATCAATTATTTCAATACTATCATTATTACTAATAACATAATCAGGAAAAGAGATTTTATTACTTGAGGGATTGGGCACTATCTCAAGTTTGTTTATCAATCTATGTTCAGTTATTGAACTAATGTAATCGGAGAATAGCCAAAGGTAAGCTTCTTCAAATTCGTTGCGCCACAGTTGTTCGTTATGCTGACCTCCAACAACAACTTTTAGGAATAGTTCATTTGGCAGAAAGCCCGCATCAATCAAATAAGTATTCATCAAATTCATATTTGGCACTGTAGAGGCACTCTCTTGATCTCCACACATTTGATAAATCATCATTTCAGATTGCTTTGGATTTTCATTCGTAAAAGTCCAAACAGTATCTGACCACCAATAAGAAGGCGAAAATATGCCTGCTTTGCTAAAAGTATTTTGAAATTTCAGAGAACCATAATGAGAAATCAATCCTCCAAGCGAACTCCCCATTATTGCAGTATTATTTCTATCTGCCATTGTTCTATAATTCCCGTCAATAAAAGGCTTTAAGGTTTCTATGATAAAATCAATGTACAAACTACCTTCACCACCAACCCCATATTCCTGATTAACCCATGGAGTGTATTCATCTGTTCTATTAATTCCCCCATTGTCTATTCCAACTACAATTGGAACCGGCAAAGAAGTTGAATACAAAGCATCAAGGGTTTCATCAACCTCCCATTCGCCAGCAAAAGATGTTTGAATATCGAATAAGTTTTGTCCATCATGCATATACAATACAGGATATCGGTTTTCAGATGTTTCGTAATCAGGTGGCAGGTAAATCCATATTCTCCTATTTCTATCAAACTGTGGCATATAAAATGCGTCATCCATTATTGAAACATTATCAGAAGCAGTACTTCCACCTCCTCCTCCATTATCTGCCCAGTTGAGGATTATTGGATTAATAGTTCCTCCATTTCCAAATGTGTAATGCCGATCAGAAATTTCCTCTCCGTTTGCACCTTTCTCAACAGTTCCCCACGAACCTCTGGTAAACTTAAATTGTATTACTCTACCATGATCCATTTCGGGAAGGATAATTTGCCAAGTTATTTCAGTAATTTTGGCTAATTTAAAATTTGGATCTGCAGGATTCCAGGAATTTAAATCTCCAGCCAAATAAATATCTGCATCATTGGGGGTGTATTCTGGTACTGAGTCAATTAATATTGTTAATTGAGCATTAGCCAGGAAAGAAAAGATTACTAATAATGATATTAAAAGTTTCCGCATGATTTATCCTTTTTTTTCAAAGAGATAAAACTACGAAAGTTTATTTAACTCTATGAGGGTTGATACCCACTTAGAGTTAAAAAATCTAAATATATTTTAAATCAACAAGACAACTTTTAATAATTTGGAATGTGGCTTCAATATCATGATCCAATCCAACCGAAAAGCGGATTAGTCCTGGTGACAAGCCCATCTCAGCCTGAATATGATCAGGTACTTCTGAGGATGTACTTCTTCCTGAGTTAGAGAATAGTGTTTTAAAATAACCAAGACTAACAGCATGATATCCAACTCTTCTCTCCTGCATTAATTCCATAAATGGTGTGGCTCGTTCAGAAGTTTCTAAATCAATAGCAATCAGACCGCTAAAACCAAAGTCTTCATTCATCATACTTTTCATAAGTTCATGACCTGGATGCTCAGGAAGTCCCGGATAATTAAATTTAAGTCCAAACTCTTTAAACTTTTCTGCTAAATAAAGTGCATTTTCACTATGCTTCTGCATACGTATGTGTAGAGTGCCTAAATTTTTAAGAATGCTTGATGAGCGCAATGGATCGAGTACAGGACCCAAAAGCATGGCGGTACCATCATTTACATTACTAATGTCGTTAATAAATTCCTGAGATGCGCAAATAGCACCTGCTACAGCATCATTCTTGCCATTAATAAATTTCGTCATACTGTAAACAACAATGTCTGCACCTAATTTTGCAGGTGAGATTATCATTGGTGTAAAAGTATTGTCAACAACAAGTTTAACACCATGTTCCTTTGCTATTGAACCAAGAGTAGGCAAATCTGAAATCTGCAACATGGGGTTAGTCATGCTTTCGGTGTAAATAAGTTTTGTATTGGGTTTTATCGCCTTCTTAACACTTTCAATATCAGTGATATTTACGAAAGTAACCTCAATATTAAACTTCTTAAGATAGTTGGCTAAAAAGGCATATGTCCCACCATAGGTAGTTACACTAGTAATAATATGATCACCAGTGTTACAAAGTTGAAGTAGTGTTGTGGTAATCGCTCCCATACCTGAGCCCGTTACCCATGCAGACTCTGTTCCTTCCATTGCTGCCAATGCATCAGCCAGAAATTTATTTGATGGATTCCAATGGCGTGAATAAAGAAAACAACCTTCTGCTTCTCCCTGAAATGCATCAATCATAGTCTTTTCCTGTAAGAAAGTATAAGTTGCTGAATCTGTAATTGAAGGATTTACTCCACCAAACTCGCCAAATTGTTCAAGACGCTGAACTGCTGTGGCTGGATCGTATTTGTGTGACATAGTAATTTGTTTTAAAAGATTTTTACAAAAATACAAATTCATAACGCATTTTGCCATAGTTTTGATAAATTGATTGTAGATTAGCGATATTATTTTAAATTTGAAAGCAAATACAAATTATTGATCAATAACTAACATATATTTTGAAGGTTTATGGAAGAAAAGTTTCGAATTGACAGTCTCGATAAAAGGATATTATCTATTTTAATGAAAGATGCCAGAGTCCCTTATCTTGAAGTAGCCAGAAAATGCAAAGTATCTGGTGCTGCTGTTCACTTGCGAATACAAAAAATGCTTGATGCTGGTGTTATTACAGGTTCTCAATTCAATGTCTCGACAATTGGACTTGGTTTTGTTACCCAGGCATTTATCGGGATACAGGTCAATCTAACAAGTACAAGAACTCATGATGAAGTTTATGATAAGATATCTCATGTTCCTGAAGTAGTAGAGTGTCATCATACTACTGGCAAATATTCGCTGTTTATTAAAATTACAGCAAAAAGTAATGAGCATCTAAAAAGGATAATCATAACAAAAATTCAATCTATCCTTGAGGTAACAGCAACAGAGACTTTTATATCTTTGGAGGAGGGTTTTAATAGACAAGTCCCCATAGATTAGAAATGCACAATATTTACAAAATACACATTTACAGTATAATATCATTACTTATCTTAAGTTTTGCTTTAACTTGCTTTTTTAGAAAATCATCAACCCATACGGTAATGATTGATGGAGATGGAAGTGGACATTACTCCTGGTTACCTAGCATATTCATTTACAAAACTCTTGATTTTAGTGAAGTTTTTGAAAGCGAGAAATTAAGAAAAGGACTTGACTACCAAGGGCACAATTATCATGATTTAAATGGCACTATTGTAAATAAATTTCCACCTGGAACAGCAATTCTAATAATGCCGTTTTTCATAATTGCCTTAATAATTAGCAGTCTCACAGGATTACCTGTGGATGGCTACAACATCATTTTTCAGTATTCAGTTGGAATAGCTGCTCTATTCTGGGCTATTATTGGACTTGTATTTGCCTATCGACTTTTGCTAACCTACAAAATTAGCCATAAGAACAGTTTGTTAATTGTAATGGCTTCATTTTTTGGGACCAACTTATTCGCATACACCTTTTTGATGCCGGCCTTTTCCCATGTCTATTCTTTTTCTCTCATAAGCATACTTCTTTACTTCACGAGAGTTTACTTTTTAAGTAATAAACTTAGCAGTTTAATAGTTTCTTCATTTGTTCTAGGGCTAATATTTACAGTAAGGCCTGTCAACATCTTGATTGTGTTGTTTTTACCTTTTTTGGCTTCTACGCCAAGTGGCTTTTTGGATTCCGTAAGACATAAATTTAAGGAGTTTAAAATTGTGTATACTATTTTTGCATTTGCTATTGTCCTATTACCATATTTCATAATTAATTACATACAAACTGAAGCATTGTATTACGATGCTTACACTAATGAGGGCTTCTACTGGACAGATCCACAAATAGTGAATTTCCTTTTTAGTTTTCGAAAAGGCTGGTTTATTTACACTCCATTTTTATTATTGATTTTTCCATCATTATGGGCTATTTTCAGAAAGAATAAATATGAATTTCTTTGGTTTTTTCTTTTTATTGTTGTTTTGATTTATGTGTTCTCGAGTTGGTGGAACTGGTTTTATGGAGACAGTTTTGGAATGCGACCAATGATAGATTTTACAAGTATTTATATTTTGGTTATTGCTTTGTATTACTGTAGGTTAAGAGATATTATTAAAAGTATTACTTTAATATTTATTGTTCTTACAATTGCTCTGAATATCATACAAACATATCAATATACCAAAGGAATTATCCATCCCGATTCAATGAATAGAGAGGCATATTTTCATGTATTTCTAAAAACAGATTCCAAATATTCAGGAAGTATCTCTGGCGGTCCTGAATACTATTTTGGCCAACTTAATGATCAAGCGTTTTACAGTGAATTTAATGATTTTGAACAAGACAACTCAAATTGGGCAAAACTTTGGAACGCTGAGACTAAAGAAGTTTATTCTGGAAGTAAATCGGTTAGACTGAGTTCTGAGAGACTATTTAGCCCTTCCCTGGTTTGGGAAATACCTGATTCACTCTTAGACAAGCAAAATCTGTATGTAAAAATTGAGACTATGCTTTTCGAGCCACAACTAAATTCTGGAAAAAATGCATTATTTATTATGGATATTCAGAATTTACAAGGGAAAACTATTTTTTACAAAAGAGCAAAACTTAAGCAAATACCATCTGAAACAACACACAAATGGATAATGGTTTCCACGGGCTTTCAAATTCCTCTTCTAAGTGAAGAGCATTATCTTGTTAAAATTTATGTCTGGAATCTTCATAAAACTAATTTCCTAATAGATGACCTGAAGGTGAAATTTTATGAATACAACTAAGTGCCTATTGGTTATCATTGAGATAATTATTACTTACCCGTCTCATTATCTTTTTCATTGGCAAAAAACCCCACACTATTCAAACTTTTTCTATCTGGACGCAATAGGTAAAAAATCTTCTTCCCTATCGTAGGCAATTTCCCTGAGTACTGATAATGAAAATTATATCCAATTATTGCAAATTGCTCACTATGCTCCTCATAAGCCTTCATCACAATGGGAATATTCTCAGGAGTTCTACATCTATCTTTTCTTCCTATTGTCAGTATCTTATTGTCTGTTAGATAGTTTAGTTGATACTGTAAAAACTCATTTGTGGCAAAAACATATTTTATGTTATTCTCCTCAAGTGTTCTAACAAGAATCTCCATCAATTTAGTATCATCACTTATTCTACTGTCAACCTTTGTCATCGACATATTATTAAACGAATAGTTTTTGAAATTTGGTAAGTGATAAATACCTGTCATTATTGTAAAGCAACATAAAGTTAAAGTTGCATATCTCAATCCTTTTAATTTAAGTTCAGCAAATACTGATACCAACATAAATAATGCAAAGCCAAAAAAAGGCAATAAATACCTTGGTTCAGCCTTAACCAAAAAGCCTGATAATGAGAATAGTGCTGAAATAAGAAAAACTGTACTTATGGTTAATTTTTTATCCTTTATCAAACGAAAAATAATATAAACACTAGTAATTAAAAACCAAAAAAGAAACATAAAAGAATAGTCGCTATTACTTGGTTCATAGGATGTTGACAGAAAATAATTACCACCTAAAGTCTTAATTAGAACTTGAGGTAAGTTACTAATTGATGCCAGACTATTCATTATTTTAGGACTAGGTGTTTGCCAGGCAACAAACAAATCCATTTTTAAATAAAATAAGAATGCATATGTTATTGATGCTCCAATAATTAGAAGCCCTGCTGATTTTACAAACTCTTTTCTTTTTTTATTTTTCTCAAAAAGAAAAAAGAGAATAACAGGAATTATCCCGGGCAACCATAAAGGCTGAGTTTCAAATATGAAAACAGAAAGCAGTCCAATAATAGGCCAGAAGTACAAACTATTATATTTCTGATAATTTATTGAAAGGAATATTATCAGAGATGTAAAAAAGAAACTACTCAAATATCCTCCTCTGGCCTTTAGCGACCAAACTAACCATGTTGGTGAGAATAATAATACTGAGATAAATAGTATTACAAAAAGTAATTTCTTATCTAAGATCTTAAAAAAGGTTAGAGCCATTAGTGTTACAGAGGATAACCATAGAATTAACATAGGTATCTTTATGGCTAACATTGATGTTTTAAATACTAAGACCCCTAAGCTAATAAGAATGGCTTCAAAAAATGCAAGGCCATAGTTCTGCCCATAGAAGTACAAAGGTAAATTGCCATCGAGAATATCCAAAGCCATCAGGCCCACAATAGCCTCATCGCCATCAAAGAAAAATACGTTGGTTCCAATGTAGAATAGCCTGCTTACCAGCCCTACTCCAATTATCAATAAAATAATTAATAGGTTTTTCTTCATTTCATTTAGTTCACAAACGCAAGCTCAAGTATTAACTTTAAACATCAAACCAATAAATTCTCTATTCTCCTTTATTTAATAACTTTGATACTCTTATTATTCTTGTAAATCCTTTTTTCAGTCAAAACTCCTTCAAGATCTGTTACTTCAACTAATCCGTTCAAAACATCATTTGTCCAGGTTCCGTTAAGTACTACATCATTTTTGGTTGTAAAGGCTCCCTTACCGTTTCGTTTATCATTTTTCCATTCTCCTTTAAAACTATTTCCATTAGGCCAACTAAAACTTCCAATACCTTCTCGTTTATTATTGTTCCAGTCACCTGAATATTCCTTACCATCCTTCCATTTGTATGTTCCTTTGCCATGCTTTTTATTGGCTTTCCATTCACCATCATACTCCTGTCCATTTTGCCATTTATAAATTCCTTTCCCATCTTTTTTATCATCTTTCCAATCTCCCCAGTAGCCATAGTAGGGATTAAATTCTAGAAGATACGTATCAGGATCTTTAAGATACAAAACTTCCTTAAACTTATTAGGATATCTTTTTATTAGAGGATGTAAATATCTTTGAGTTGATGAATAACCCAAGTTATCAAGTACCACATAGGTAGTTTCTTTAGATTTCAGATATTCCACTTGCTCTTCAAAGTCAAGTGTGTTTTTGTAAGAAGTAACAAATTTGTTAGAATAAATATAAAATAACTGTCCTTTTCTACAACATATGACAGCAGTATCGGAAGCATTTTCTCTTATCCATTTGGCAGTTAAAAAATAATTTTTATAACTAGTGTTAAAAATTGCTTTAGACTTTCTTTCAAGTTTCCAAACTGACTTATCTCCATACAATTTAGCGGCAAACAAACTCAGAATTACAAATATAATTGGGATAATTGCCTTCTTTTTAATCTTTAACACCTTTGTATCCGCTAATAAAATCAACTCATACAATCCATTAACTAGTAAAAATGTTAGCAACGGAACCAATGGAAGTAAAAATCTAACACCATACCATACATCTGGCCAAAGCAGTAAAATAACAAAATAGGCTACTATGTAAAATAGAATAATTCTAACTGACCTTTTGAGTTTTAATAGGCCAAATATCATTATTGAAATACAAACAATACCAATAATCCACTCCAGAAGAGTTTCAGATGATGCATGATCAGTAACCTCAATAAAATCTAAAATACCACCCGGAATCTCCCGCGCTGTGTACCTTTCAAAATTTATCCATATTCTATTAAACCAATCAAAAAACTCCATTTGACCTAATTCTGGTCTGTAAGGATTTTTCAAGAATAGTTGTTTTGTGTAAGAATTACCTCCTAAATAATAGTTCCTTAAGAACCAGGGAAGAGATAGAATAGCAAATCCAATTACTAAAGTCGAAAAGTACTTCCAGTTCCTAATTATCAATAAGTATCCTGCAACACCAACAAAAAGTGCAATTCCAAGCGAACGAATATGGTAACTAAATGCAATTATTATGATTAAAACAAAAAATTTCCAATTCTTCTGAACTGGTGTATTGAGGTCTATTTTTAAAAATAACCACAAACTAAAAGTTGAAAAAAACAAATAGGGTATTTCACTCATCATTATTACTGAATAACTCAGTATCTGAAAATTGAGTATTACAAAAAGGCTGGTAACAAACGGAATGTGGTAGTTTGAAGTAATTTTATAAATCAACAAAAACAAAAATACTATGGATAAGAAAAGGAAGAACCCATTTAACTTCTTAATAAATAATATTTCATTTGAAAATACTTTTGAAGCAGCCGCTATTATTAATGGGTATCCAGGTGGGAAGTGCTTATGACTTAACTTTTCTTTTGTATGAATACTGGTGAATCCCTCGCCTGAGGCAATGGATTGGCCAAGTATGTAATATGAAGCAGTGTCTCCCCCCAGATTTATTTTCTTATCAAAAACATCATTATAAACTTTGAAAAAAGTAAATAGCAGGATTAGAACATATGCTATTAAAAACAGTTTATTTTTGAGATTAGTTATTTCAAGTACAGGGGTTTTCAGACTTTTTTTAGTATTTGTCATTAGTCCAATTAGTGAGTTTTGTCTTATTAGATTATTCATCTAAATTAGTAAAAATGCACTAGTTATTACGTTTGCATTTTAGAATAAAAAATAATAACTGAAAACAATCATTCATCTATTTGAAAATGAAAGTCTTCTAAAAATACAGCCAGTGAAAAACAAAATCATTTTCCTTGTTGTATTCCAAGGTAGGGAAAGGAAGTTTGATAAAACTCAAGGTTTTAAATGTAAATCTTAGAAACTTGGAATTTGTCTCTATTTTTGTCCAATCGATATCCATTGATACATAGTATTGCCTTACTCTTTCATAATGTGGTACAGGGTGACCATCAACTTCAGAAGGATTTGATGTAACTCCCAGAATACCTTTTCCACCATACCCTACAGCTACATTTATCCATTTTGGAAACTTGCTCTCTTCATTCAAAAAACTATGGATATTGGCCGACAACCAATATGTATGCCCGTTGTAGTCTTTTAATAAACTCTGCAAACTATTTTTTCCCAGAAGTGCAGGATTGTATTGCGCATAGTCAGTTGGATGATATGAAAATTTTAACCTGAATCTCTGTTCCTTCCATCCTAATTGCTGACTTAAAAACATTGCGGATCCTATTCCATTGGCGATTAAGTCTCCCCAGGAAGCTCCATACTCCGAGGAAAAACCATCAAGAAATTCAAGAACCAACATAGAACCAAAACCCATCATACTACCATAAATAGCCGATTTATTATTGTCAACTCCGGCCCATCTCAGCGAACTAAATGACCAATAACTAAGAGTGTATGTAGATGCAGTATGGCCAACTTTATCTATTTGAAGTGTATTTTGATTATCATTAATAAAGTGAAACCCTGTAAGTGGGGTATCTTTGTACCAACCATAATACAATGCCGTTAATGAAATAGCAGAAATACCTACACTTGTGTAAATAACTGTATTTAAACGCTTTTTATTAATAGTATCATTATCTACCTTTAAACTTTGTGAGAAAATGTCTTGCACAAAAATAAGGACTAAAAAAACCAGAGTAATTTTAGTTAAGATATTTTTAATAAGCTTATTCATTATATGTACCTATCAAGTATTTTGTAGATAATATCAGTTTTTTCAGTAAGTAGTTTCTCAGACTTTGCTTCAGCAAGAAACCGAAGATATGGCTCAGTATTCGATGGTCTGATATTAAACCACCAATCTTCAAAATCAAGTCGGTAACCATCAAAATCAAGATATCTATCAGGATTTTCATTATTCATGAAATAATCCCTAACTTCATTCATGGCCGAGAGCTTATCTTCAATTTTAAAATTTACTTCACCAGTATTCCAATAAGGTGAAATATCAGAGATAAGTTCAGAAAATGTAATGCCTTTATTTAGAAACGTTTCTGCGATATTCAGCACCAAAATAGAAGCAAGCAATCCACTATCGGAAAAATAAAAATCCTTAAAGTAATAATGTCCGGCAAGTTCACCTCCAAAAATACCGTCTACTTCTTTCAACTTGGCTGCGCCAAAAGCGCGACCAACTTTCCAGATAGTAAGATCTGCGCCAAACTTTTCAAGATACTCCCCTACTGCTTTTGATGTACGAATATCCTGCACAACTTGTTCATTTTTACCATTGTAATCAAGAAAATGATGAGCCAACACTGCAATTATTAAGTCGGGGGAAACAAAATTACCTTTTTCATCAATAAACATAACCCGGTCAGCATCTCCATCGAATATTACTCCAATATCTGAGTTGTTTTTTAATACTGCCAGCTTAATCTGTTCCTGATTCTCAACTTCCAGAGGGTTTGGCTCATGTGATGGAAAATTTCCATCAGGTTCAGAGTTAATTTGATTCGTCTCAGAAAACAGTTCTTTAGCAAATATTCCAGCCATACCATTGGAAAAGTCAGCCGTTATTTTAATTTTTGAAGAGAACTTTGCGTAAGACTTTAAATATCTCAAATAGTCATCTCTGATTTCGAATAATTGCAATGACCCTCCAGTGAGTTTTTTAATTGGGTAATTATTTAATATTCGATATTCAACATCCTTCAGTCCATTATCGTAGCCAATGGGCTCTACATTCTTGCTAGATACTTTTAAACCATTGTATTCTTTTGGGTTATGCGAGGCTGTAATCATTAGTGAGGCATCAAAATCAAATTTCCCACTTCCCCAATAAACCATTGGCGTAGTGCAAATTCCAACATCAAAAACATTTGCTCCAGCATCTATTAATCCCTCGCACAGAGATTTATGCATATCAATGGAAGAATTCCTGACATCACGGCCAATAAGTATTCTTTTCGCCTTAAGGACTTCAGGTAAGAAATACCCAATTTTGTAAACTAATTCAGGGTTTAAATCTGTTCCCCAAACTCCTCTTATGTCGTATGCTTTAAAAGCATTCAAATTATTTGTAGATTTTAAGTTCATTCAATGCTTTTTGATATTTTTTCGCATTACGGTTATGCTCCTTCAAAGTTTTTGCAAATGAGTGGTAACCGGATAAATCATCTTTCGCACAAAAGTAAAGATAAGGTGTTCTGTTGTAATTTAATACTGCATCAATTGATGAAATTGAAGGCACACAAATTGGGCCGGGTGGCAGACCAAGGTATTTGTATGTGTTGTAAGGCGAATCTATTTTTTTATGTACATTCAAAACTCTCCTTATTGAATTATCATCAAGAATATAAAGCAAAGTAGGATCAGCCTGTAATAACCATTTCCTATTTATCCTATTTATATACACACCTGCAATAACAGGTTTTTCTGAATTCTGTTGTGTTTCTTTTTCCACTATCGAAGCGAGAATAACTACCTCCTGCATACTCATATCCATAGCCTCAGCAAGAGACTGTCTTCTACCGCTCCAGAATTTCTCATACTCCTCATACATTCTCAACACAAATGCTTCAGCAGAAGTATTCCAATAAAATTCGTAAGTATTTGGGATGAAATAAACTGATAAATTCGATGTATCACCAACTAGTTTTGAAAATTCCTCAGAAACTATGTAATCAACAATACTTACAGAGTCAGCCTCTATTTGTGGTGAAACCTTTGTCGCTAATTGATAAATATCTTTTACATTATTAAAAATTAAATTAATCGGTTTTTGGTTTCCAGACCTTAATAAATTAATTAAATCATTATTACTAATACCATTCTTAATCTCGTAATTACCTGGCTTAACAGATTGATCAAAACTTTTTAAATTAGAAACCCACTCAAAATTTTTACGATGTATTACAATACCATTTTCATAAAGAATTTTCTTAACATCCTCAATTTCTGAGCCTGTAGGAATTTTTACGATTACTGATTCCCCATCGGCAGCCCAAACATTAGGATTGAAAACTACCCCATAGGCAAAATATCCAAGCCCACCTGAAGCAATTAAAAGAATAATCAAGAATCCCCACAAGATTTTCTTAAATCCATTTTTCTTTTTTTTAGGTCTACCGTAACTTGAATGATAATATACCATATTAATTTAGTTTGTTTTTGAAGATCTTTTGCAAAAATAACTCATCAACCCATACTCCATCACGATTGTTCCATTCTTTTTTTGTTCCAGCTATTACGAACCCTTTCTTTTCAAAAAGTTTTAAACTTACTTTGTTATTGGATTCAATATTACAATAAAGTTGATGTAGATCTAAGATTTTGGTTGAATATTCAAATAATATTTCTAAGGCTTCTGATGCAAAACCTTTCTGCTTGTCATTATCTTTAATAATAATTCCAATACCAGCCCTTTTGTTAATAGGGTCAAAATCAAAAAGGTCAACGATTCCTACAACAGTAGATTTATTAACTTCAATAATAAAGCGTAACTGCTTAGTATGAAAAATATCCTTATCCGCAAGTAAAATATATTGTTCCAAATCGAAGTGAGAAAAAGGACTTAAGGTATTGCTTAAATGCCATAGTGAAGTATCGTTTTCTATCTCAAACAGAAAATCTAAATCCTTTAATTCGGGTGATCGTAGTTTTATATTTTTATTTTCTAATACCATTTTTCTTGTCAATACTAAAAACTCCTTTAAATACTTCTACTGCTGGCCCTTCAAGCCAAAGGTTTGTAAACTTTCCATTTTCATGTTTAAAACTAACCTTAAAATCTCCACCTGTGGTGTGAATATTAACTTTGGTTTTACCTGTTTTAAAATACGCTGCAATTGCAGATGCCGTGACACCTGTGCCACATGAAAGAGTTTCATCCTCTACCCCTCTCTCATAAGTTCTAACAAAAATTCTTTCATCGCTTATCTCAGCAAAATTCACATTTGTTCCATTGGGATGAAATTTTTCACTAAAACGGGTTATTCTCCCAAACTGTATAACATCAAATTCAGCCA